>MDTE01039876.1_pt1 | contig 28031 bp, 28 predicted proteins | sample 811231 | NCBI WGS metagenome assembly MDTE01 (sample SAMN05326651, study PRJNA326480) | marine metagenome | isolation source: seawater | place: Indian Ocean: Red Sea | collected 2010 | reverse complement strand
TTGTTTCATTTTTAAAAAAGATTCATGACAAATCTTCTATTATTTTAAAAAATTAAATTTCTTCATCTGGGCTCATTTCGATGATAAAATGTTTTTGACAAAAACTCTCTAATATTTTAAAGGAAAAATATTTTTTAAATAATTTTTTAATCTCCATCAGCATCTGTATATTCAATAGAAACATTAATTTTCGAAGCCATTTCAGTCTTCAACTTTACAACTGCTAATTGTATGTCATTATATACTTCAAGCATAGAAATACCATTATCACTTGAGATACAAGTTGAAAAATTATCAGGTAAAGAATTTATGCTATTTGAAGCTGTTTCAAAAATTGATATAATTTCAGAAGCAAGATCTTCTTCATTAATTTCTTCTAAATATGTTTTAAAAGATTGACCTGCTATTGTTCCATTTGTACCTCTTCCAATAAAAAAGTCTCTAATGGAAGTCATAGCTTCTAATGCTAAATATTTAGAATTTGTTTGAGAATAATAAGCTTCAACTTTTTCAGGATTTATACCACCTGGCCATCTTCCTGCAGGTATACCAAACTTATTTGCTCTAAAACCTTTTTCGTAATAATAAACAAAGCTATTAAATAAGATATTAAAGCTTGATGTAGCTGTGTTACCTGCGTCTGAAGAAAATTGAGGTCCATTTTCTATCCAATAATTTAAAACTTGATGTGTATTATCTCTTAAATTTTGGGTTAAATCAACAAGATAAACACCATAGTTTTCTTCATTTAAAAAGGCTTCAATTATATCTAAATCTGAATCCCCAAGACCGTAAATAAGATAATCTATTGCTGGAAAACCTTGTGCAGGATTATTGTTATTATTATTATCTAAATCATAATCTAAAGAATTAACATTATCATTAATTCTTGTAGTATTTGTTGGATATCCATTTGATTTTTGTTGATATAACATTTCGCCTGCATATCCAAGTGGGGCATCGAAAGATCCGCAGAACATTTCTACTTTTTGCCAAACTCCATATGCCCATAAAAATCTATCTCTTAAATCATTTAAAGATGTTTGAGATGGATCTGAAATAAATGTCGTTGCGGCTTGGTCAAGTTGATCAACACTAGTAAATAAACCAGTGTGAGAAGGAATAATAATATTATCGACAATATTCTCTAATATTAATCTTCTATCAACATCATCACCAGTTGGAGTATAATCTGAAGGATCAGAAGATCCACCTCCACTACATGAGACAATTAAGCATAAAAAGGAAAGGTAAATTAATTTTTTCATAAATATTAAGTTAAAAAAAGGGTATGCTTTTGCTAGCATACCCTAAAATTTTTATTTAAATTATTGAGTAACTCCTGTAAAAGCCTCAATTTCATTTGCCATTTGTCTTAACTCATCTGGAGTTCTATCCCAATAGCCATTACCTGCCAATAATACATCAAACATAGCATCTACTTCACTATTTGTGTAATAAGGGGAACCATTTGGTCCATATGTAAACTGAAGTGATAAAATAAATCCGTGACCTTCAGATAAAGCATGAAAATAATTAGCCATATCTCCTTCTTCCTTATCTGTAGCAGCATCTCTTAAATAAGATACAGCCTTATAAACAACAACTCTAGAAATTGCATTACGAACAATATTGATTTCTGTATCTAAAACATCATCATTTCCATCAACAATTGCTTGTCTACCTCTTTTGAAAGCAGTGAAAATTTCATCATAAATTCCAGGCTCTTGAGCACCATCAACTTTAGCAGTATACTTAGCTAATAAAACATCATTATCATTATAATCAGTTGGGTTAGAGTAATCAGATGCTAAACCAAATAAATATCCATAACCTTCATCAAACTTAAGCTCTTTTTCTGTAGCTCCGTTATCCTCTGCAGGATCTCTAGTTTCATTATCATAGTTTGATGAATTATTATAACAACCAGCTAAATATTTATTAGCAATTTGATCAACACATAATGCTCCTATAAGACCTTTACCGAAAGCTTGGTTAAGCTCCATACCTTTAGCGTTAACACGAACTGTTCTTCCACTAGGTCCTGTATGTACACCAGCAACCCCAGCTGCTGCATCAACATCCCAGTTAGGAATTACATTATTAGTAAAATCATCTATCATTGCATCAAAATATTCTGCCTTGACAGTAGCATCTGCTATACTTGAAGCAGCTGTTTTACCACCAACATCTTTACCTGTTGCATCTAATGGTGTTTCTGTTCCCATTAAATTACCATCAAAACCAGTACCAGCATCAAACATTGCTTTTATTCCAGCGTTTGTACTTGTACTACTATTCATTGCATCCATTAATTGATCAGCCATTTGAAGTCTAGCTGTTTGACCTGGATAAGCAACTGTTGAATTACCGTCAACAGTAAATTCAAAAGAATTAGGAGTAACAACATCCGGATTGGAATCGTTAGAATCTTTTGAACAAGAAGTGAAAGTTAATGCTATTGCAGCAATGAACATCCACGATAAATTATGTAAATTTTTCATTTTTTTTTAAACTAGTTTATAAACAGGTGCAAAAATAGTACTTATTTTTAATCAGTCTAAATAAAAATTAATTAATTTTACAAAAAAACTAATACTATGAATAAATATATAAGTTATACCCACGCAGTTTTAGCGTTTCTATTAGGGGCTTTTTTTATTAATGCTGGAGTGAAAAAATTTTCAAAACAAAAGATCAACACTGAAATTGAAAATATAAGCCTTTTAAAAGTTATAGATAATGAAGACTTAGATAAAGATATTTTAATTGATTTTATTAAAGAAAAAAACTATAAAAAAAATGCACCACTTGGATATAATATAACAATGAAAACTTTTAAAGAATCTGGCTTTCTTAATATGATCGCAATTTTTCAATTGTTGGCTGGACTATTAATACTTTTTCCAAAAACAAGATTTGTTGGCTTATGTTTTTTACTGCCAATAATTTTTAACATCTTTTTCATGCATATTTATTTTGATGAAAGAATGGATGAAAATATTAAATGTGGAATACTTTTATTAGTTAATCTTTTGTTAATTTTATACTACTATAAAAATATATTTAGACTATTTAACACATCAAAAGATGAATGACTTTAATTATGATAGAAGAAGTATATAATTTATTAATAGAAACATATAATTTATCAAAATCTTATTTTATAAATTCTGAAAAAAGAATTTATCTACCTTATATATTTACTTCATTATTATTAGCTTATTTTGTTTATTTAAAAAGCAACAATAAAAAAGGTTTTATAAATTATGTCTTCAATAAAAAAATTTGGCTAAGTAAATCAGCATATATTGACTACTCTCTTTTTATTTTTAATAATTTATTAAAAATAACTTTAATAGCACCATATTTATTTTTTGGCTTGTCTATCTCATTCTACATAAATGAATATCTTCAAATAATGTTTGGTTTAGATAATGGTTTTCTAACATTAACCCAAACTATAATTTTTTACACTATTGCACTGACTTTATTTAATGATTTTTTAAGTTACTTATTTCATTACCTTATGCATAAAATCCCATTTCTATGGGAGTTTCATAAAATCCATCATTCGGCTACTACACTTAATCCAATGACACAATATAGAGTTCATCCTGTTGAACTAATTATAAATAATTTTAGAGGGATAATTGGTTTTGGAATAGTTACCGGATTTTTTGACTATATATCTAATCATCCACTAGATAAAATATTATTTATAGGAGCAAATATATTTACATTCCTATTTATGTTTTTAGGTGCTAACTTAAGACACTCGCATGTGAAACTCAAATACCCAAATTTTTTAGAAAAAATATTTATTAGTCCATACCAGCATCAAATACATCACAGCAAATCAACTAAGCATTTTGACAAAAATATAGGATCTAAACTTGCTATTTGGGATTGGATATTTGGGACCCTAGTTTTATCAAAGGATGCAAAAAAAATAAAATTTGGACTTGGTCAAGAAAGTCAAGATTATAATAAATTTTGGAACACAATTCTCATACCATTTAAAAAATTATTTTAACTTTTTTTTAAATAAATAATTACACTAATTTTATACTAAAATCATGTTAAAATGAAAAATACTCTACTCATATTATCCTTATTTATTTTATTCACATCATGCAAAAAAGATAAAAAAACTATTATTCTTTCTAAAGCATCATCTAATTATATTGAATGGTTGAAAAGTGAAGAGTTCCATATAATTGATGCCTACACAATTAAAAATACTGATAGTATTTTAAAATTAGCAGATGGAATTGTATTAACAGGTGGTGAAGATATTAATCCAATAATGTATAATGACAGCTCAAATTTAGAGTTGTGTGAAACCATAAATTATAAACGAGACACTTTAGAAAAAAAGATATTTGACTTCGCTTTTAGACACAAAATTCCACTTGTTGGAATATGTAGAGGTATGCAAATGATGAATGTTGCAACAGGTGGTAGTTTATATGGAGATATACCAACAGAAATAGGCGAAAAAGTAATACATAGAAATAATGGAGAGGTATCTCATGAGGTAATGGTTATTAATAAGAATAATAATATATTTCCAATAAATAAAGATACATTTATGGTTAATTCATGGCACCATCAGGGTTTAAAAAATATTTCAGATATATTAAATGTAATTGCTATTTCTAAGGATAGCTTAGCTGAAGCTGTAGAAGTAGATAAAAACTTTCATCCTTTTATGATTGCAGTTCAATTTCATCCTGAACGTCTTGAGAAAGAAAATGGAATTCATAATAAGATCAAAGAAAGTTTTTTTAATGCAATAAAAGAAAAATAATAATGTTCTAATTTTTTCTTATTCATCTATATTTGCAATTAAATGAAAATTAAAAAAACAGCTTTAATAATTCTTGATGGATGGGGGCATGGAAAAAAAGATGATTCTAATCCCATATTTAAAGCATATACACCTTTTATAGATTCATTATACAAAAAATACCCAAATAGTGAATTACGGACATTTGGAGAATTCGTTGGCTTACCAAAAAATCAAATGGGCAACTCTGAAGTAGGGCATTTGAACATTGGTGCAGGTAGAATTATATATCAAGATTTGATGAAAATAAATAAAGCTTGCAATGACAATTCAATTTCAGAAATTGAAAATCTAAAAACAAGCTTTAAACACGTTAAAAAAAATAAAACTGCATTACACTTAATTGGATTAGTATCTGATGGTGGTGTACATTCACATCAAAATCATCTTTATAAATTATGTGAACTTGCTGAAAAAGAGAAAATCAAAGATGTATATATACATGTTTTTACTGATGGAAGAGATTGCGATCCAAAAAGTAGTGTTGAATATATCTCTAAATTAAAAGAAAATTTAAGAGGAGCTAGAATTGCATCTGTATGTGGAAGATATTATGCAATGGATCGTGATAATAGATGGGAAAGAATTAAAAAAGCTTATGATTTATTAACTAAAGGAATTGGAGAAAAATCAAATAATATAATTCAAAGCATTAATAAATCATATAATAAAAATATTACTGATGAATTCATCAATCCGATTGTTAGTACTGACGAAAATAATGACCCAATAGGAATTATAAAGAATAATGATGCTGTAATATGTTTTAATTTTAGAACTGATAGATGTAGACAAATTACAACTGCATTATCTCAAAAAGATTTTCCAAAATTTAATATGAAGAAGCTAAATCTTCATTATACAACAATGACATCTTATGATAAAGATTATAAAAATGTCAATGTTATTTTCAAAAATTATAATATTAAAAATAGTCTTGGAGAAGTTTTAGAGAAAAATAACGTTAATCAATTAAGAATTGCTGAAACTGAAAAATATCCCCATGTAACGTTTTTCTTTTCTGGTGGAAAAGAAGATAATTTCAAAAATGAAAAGAGAACAATGATAGAATCACCAAAAGTAAATACATATGATTTACTTCCAGAAATGAGCGGTGAACAAGTGACAAGTGAAATGTGCAAAGAAATGAAAGAAGGAAAAGTAGATTTTATATGTTTAAACTATGCTAATCCAGACATGGTGGGACATACTGGAAATTATAAATCTATTATTAAAGCAATTGAAGCGGTTGATTGCTTTCTTAAAAAAGTTGTTGAAACTGCTTTAAAAAATAAATATGCACTACTAATTATTTCAGATCACGGTAATGCAGAGCATGCAGTTAATAATGATGGATCGCCAAATACAGCACACACTAAAAATTTAGTCCCTTGTTTTTTATTAAATACTAATTTTAATAGAATAAAAAATGGCAAATTAGCAGACATCGCACCTACAATACTTAAAATAATGGGAATTAATATTCCAGATGAAATGACTGGAAAAACTTTAATCTAAATAAATGAATTATATTAATAAATACATTAGTGACAATAAAGAAAAATTTATAAATGAATTAATAGAGCTTTTAAAAATTCCTTCAATCTCTGCAGATCCGAAATTTAAAAAAGAGGTTTTAAAATGTGCAGAGTTAGTGGCAGAATCTTTAAAAAAAGCTGGAGCTGATTCTGTAGAAATATGTAAGACAAAAGGCTATCCCATAGTATATGGTGAAAAAATAATTAATAAGAATTTACCTACAGTATTGGTATATGGTCATTACGACGTTCAACCACCAGACCCTTTAGGTCTTTGGCAATCAGGGCCATTTGATCCAGTAATAAAGAAGACAAAAATTCACCCAGAAGGAGCAATTTTTGCAAGAGGTGCATGTGATGACAAAGGTCAATTTTATATGCATGTAAAAGCTTTTGAATTAATGATGAAAACAAGCACATTGTGTTGCAACATCAAGTTTATGATTGAAGGGGAAGAAGAGGTTGGTTCTAATAACTTAAGTGATTTTGTTAAAAAAAATAAAAATAAATTACAGTGTGATGCTATTTTAATTTCTGACACTGGAATTATAGATAACGAAAATCCATCAATTACAACTGGTTTAAAAGGATTAAGCTATTTAGAAGTTGAAGTAACAGGGCCAAATAGAGATTTACATTCAGGTTTATATGGTGGAGCTGTGGCCAACCCAATTAATATCTTATGTGATATGATTTCAAAAATGAAAAATAAAAAAAATGAAATTATCATACCAGGATTTTATGATAACGTTTTAGAAGTTTCTAATCATGAAAGAAATGAAATTGCAAAGGCACCTTTTTCTCTTGAAAAATATAAAGAACATTTAGAACTTTCAGACATACACGGTGAAGAAGGATACTCAACAATGGAAAGAACAGGAATTAGACCAACTTTAGATGTAAACGGAATTTGGGGTGGGTATATTGGTGAAGGAGCAAAGACTGTGATTCCATCTAAAGCTTATGCTAAAATTTCAATGAGACTAGTTCCAAATCAAACAGACAAAGAAATAAGAGAAAAATTCTCAAATTATTTTAAAAGTATTGCTCCAAAATCAGTAAAGGTTAAGGTTACTCCTCATCATGGCGGCGAACCTTATGTTTCTCCTATAGATATTCCGGCTTATAAAGCAGCTAGTCAAGCTATGAAAACAACTTTTGGAAAACATCCTGTGCCAATTAGAAGTGGTGGGAGTATTCCTATTGTCGCACTATTCGAAAAAGAACTTGGAGTAAAATCTATATTAATGGGCTTTGGTTTAGACTCTGATGCTATACATTCCCCAAATGAACATTATGGAATATTTAATTATTTAAAAGGAATAGAAACAATACCACACTTTTTTAAAAATTTTAGTGAAATATTTTAGGATGATTAAATTTTTTAAATTATTAATTGTAGTTATTTTTATTACAGGATGTAATAGTGAATCTAAAAAAATGAAAGAAAAAAAATATACTAATTCATTAATTAATGAAACAAGTCCATATCTTTTACAACATGCTCATAATCCAGTACAATGGTATCCTTGGAATAAAGAGACACTTGAAAAAGCAAAAGATGAAGGTAAACTGTTACTAATAAGTATAGGTTACTCTGCCTGCCATTGGTGCCATGTAATGGAGCATGAAAGTTTTCAAGATGAAAATATAGCTGAATATATGAATCAAAACTTTATTAATATTAAGGTTGATAGAGAAGAACGTCCAGATATTGATCAAATTTACATTAATGCAGTACAGTTAATGACACAAAGTGCAGGATGGCCATTAAATTGTATAGCTCTTCCAGATGGTAGACCAATTTGGGGTGGCACATATTTTCCAAAAGACACATGGTTAAAACAAATTCAAGCAGTAAATAAATTTTATATAGAAAGCCCTAATGATGTAATAAATTATGCAGATAATCTTTCAAGAGGTATTCAAGAATCTGAATTAATTAAACTAAATGAAAAACCAATAAATTTAACATGGGAAGATTTGGATAAAATGGTAAGTATTTGGTCGCAAAATTTTGACACAATAAATGGTAACACAAAAAAATCCCCGAAATTCCCTCTCCCCAATAACTATCAATTTTTAATGAGATATGGTCACTTTAAAAATGATCAGGAAATCATAGAACATGTAAAGTTAACTCTAAATAAAATGGCCTATGGAGGAATATATGACCAAATAGGAGGTGGCTTTTCCAGATACTCCGTTGATGCTTATTGGAAAGTTCCTCATTTTGAAAAGATGTTGTATGATAATGCACAATTAGTAAGCCTTTATAGCGAAGCATACATTGCATTTAAAACACCACTATATAAAACAATCATTCAAGAAACATTAGATTTTGTTGAAAGAGAGCTAATGAGCGAAAAGGGAGTATTTTATTCTGCACTTGATGCTGATAGCGAAGGAGAAGAAGGAAAGTTTTACACTTGGAAAAAAGAAGATTTAAAGGATATTTTAAAAAATGACTATGACCTTTTTAAAGACTATTATAATATAAATGAACTGGGTGAATGGGAAAATGAAAATTATATTTTATTAAAAAATAAAAGTGACAGTGATTTCTGTAAAGAAAAAAAAATAAATCAAACTGAGTTTAAAGAAAAAAATAAAAAGTGGAAAAATCTATTGTTAAACAAAAGAAAAAATAGAATCAGACCGGGATTAGATGACAAAAGCCTAACTTCCTGGAACGCATTGATGTGTGAAGCATTTGTTGATGGCTATATGGCCTTAGGCGAAACTAAATATTTAGATGTAGCTATTAAAAATGGAGAATTCTTAATTAACAAACAGTTGAAAAAAGACGGGAGACTTAATCATTCATATAAAAATGATATAAGCTCAATTAATGGATACTTAGAAGATTATGCTTTTACCATTTCAGCTTTCATCAGATTATATGAAGCTACATTTAATGTAGAGTGGTTAAATGAAGCCAAAAAATTAACAGATTACACAATCAAACATTTTCAAAATAAAACAAGTAAAATGTTTTATTTCACTTCAGACTTAGATGATGCATTAATAGCTAGGAAAATGGAAACAAGAGATAATGTTATACCTGCTTCTAACTCTGAAATGGCAAACAATCTATTTCTTTTAAGTCAATATCTTGATGATAAACTATATTTTGAATATTCAGATATAATGCTAAATAATATTAAGGATATAATTTATGAATATGGTTCAAGTTATTCTAATTGGGGAATTTTATATTTAAATAGAATTGTTCCATTTTATCAAATAGCAATTTTAGGTTTAAATTCAAATAAATTATCTTGGGAAATAAACCAAAAATATAATCCCAACAAATTATTTGTGGGGTCTAAAAACAAAAATGTCAACTTACCTATTTTAGAATACAAATGGATTGATGAAGCTACAACAACATATGTATGCAAAAATAAAGTATGTCAAATGCCGATAATATTAGATGACAATCAATATTCAAAAAAAGAATTAAAATCTAAAAAATTTGATGAAATATTAGAATTAATAAAATGATTTATATAGAAGAAAAACAATATTTTAGACAAAAATGGTTATGGGTAATTATATTATTTTTCCCATTATTTTCATTTTACGGAATCTATGAGCAAATAATGCTTGGAAATCCAATAGGAAATAATCCTGCTAGTGATATGACTATTTGGTTATTTTCAATTTTTGCTGGATTAGGTTTTCCATTACTATTTTATTTCATGATGCTGAAAATAAAAATCACAGATAAAGGTTTACATTACCAATTTTTCCCTATACATTTAAAGGAATATATTATCAATTTTGATCAAATTAAAACTTTTAAAGCTAGAAAATATTCACCTCTGAAAGAATTTGGGGGATGGGGTATTAAATATGGTTTTGAAAGTAAAGCATATAATGTAAGCGGGAATAGTGGTGTACAGGTTGTATTGAAAGATGGAAATAAAATTCTATTTGGCAGTCAGAATTCAAATGAAATTATAAAAGCAATGAAACTAGCTATAAAAAAAGAAAATAGTTTTAACTTGTAATAAAATTCTTTAGGTAAAAAGGCTCAAAATATGCTATATTTTCAAACTTCTTTTTTTTAAACGACTGTTCAGCTAAACTTGACATAAATTTCGAAGAAGGGAAAAAGTCACTTATAAAATTTGCATTCTTATGATCTATTATTTTTTTACATTTTTCAGCTCCATCTCCAAAAAATAAAATTTCTTCAAATTCTAAAAACTCTATAAAGGAGTCTGCTTTAATTATTTTAGCCTCAACTGAATTTAAAATTTCTTTTTGCTTTATTAGCATACAATAAACTTCATTTCTCCTTGCATCAATCATTGGACAATATATTTTTCCAGGATTTTCTTTTTCTATTTCTAATGCCATGGATTCCAATGTTGAAATAGACAACAAAGGTATATCTAACGCATAACACAAACCTTTAGCTGTTGAAACACCTATTCTTAATCCTGTGTATGATCCAGGCCCCTGACTTATAGCAACTGCATCTAAATCTTTAAAATCAATATTATTGTTTTTTAATAACTCTGAAATAAAAATTGTTAATTCTTCAGAGTGGGAATATTTATCATTACGATTTTCAATACAATCAATAATTTTTCCATTTTCAGAAATAGACACTGAACAATTTTTAGTTGATGTTTCAATACATAATATTAAAGCCATGTTCAAATTTAATTTATTGAGACTCTTTGACCATCCTTTAATAATTTTGAAACGACTGAATATGGACCTGTTACAATTTGAATAGTATCAGATATTCCTCTAATTATATGTATATTTTCATTATCTTGAATACCTGTTAAAACTTCTTGCATTTTTACTTTACCGGCATCATATACGAATACATATTCTTTGTCACTGCTAATATTTAAAGATGTATCTTCTCTTATTGTAACGGCCTGTATAGGTACAGTTAAAACATTATTTTGGACTTCAGTTTGTATATCAACAGTAGCGGTCATTCCAGGTAGAAAATTAACTTTATCCAAAATTTTTATTTTAACCTTAAAATTTGTTACTTGATCTGCACTATATCCATCAATGTCTGCAGAATTAGCAATTTCACTAATTATTCCAGAGAATTTTTTTCCTAAAAAAGCATCTACTTCAATGATTGTAGAGTCTCCTAAACTAATTCTATTAATATCATTTTCATTAACTTCTACAGATACTTCCATTTTATCTAAGTCAGCTAATCTTAAAATTTCTGTTCCTGCCATTTGCATAGTTCCAACAACTCTTTCTCCTAATTCAACATTTAACCTAGAAATAGTGCCATCAATAGGAGAATAAATACTAGTTTTATTTAAGTCTTCTTTAGCTTCTCTTAATGATGCTTGTGATGAAGTTACAGAGTATTCAGCACTTTGTACATTTAATTTTGCAACCTTATATAAAGACTCAATTTGTTCAAACTCTGAGGCAGAAATAGCTCCAGAATTAAAAAGTGTTTTATTTCTATAAAAATTAGACTCACTTTCTAGTAATTGTGCTTTTGATTTAGCAAGATTAGCTTTAGAATTATTCAAAGAGGCCTCTGCCCTTTCAAGTATTGAAAGATAAGTATCTTGCTTAATTTTAAGTAATAATTGGCCTTGTTTAACTTTATCTCCTTCTTTGATATTTAACAAAATAATTTCTCCTGAAGCATCGGAAGAAATTTTAACCTCTTTTTCTGGCTGAATCTTTCCACTAGCAGAAACAGTCTCAATAATTGTCTTGTATTCTGTAGATTTTACAAATACTTTAACACCTTTATTTGAACCTATCCATCCTAATTTATTAAAAGAAAGAAGTAATACAGAAATAAAAAATAAGGAAACACCTGAAATTTTCTTCAACTTATTTTCGCTTTTAAATCCAATATAAAAAATAGAGATCGAAATAATTATTAATACTACAAAAACTACTGTCATAATCTAAAAAGTTAATTTGTTACCTAAATAAAAATCTAAAATTTTAATTTTAAATATATAATCATATTTTGCTTGAAGTAAATCAGCCTCTGACTGAAATAAACGATTTTTACTTTCATTATATTCATAAGTACTGACTATTCCCATATCATATTTTTCTTCTGTGTATCTAAACGACTCTATTAATGACAAAACAGATTTTTTATTAGCTAAATATTTTTTGTGTGATGCTAATGCATCTGTATTTGCTTGTTCAATTTCTTTTCTTAATTTATTTTCTTCTAGCTTTAAAGAATACTCTGCTTGTAATAAAGCAATCTTAGATTGACTTATTGAATTATAAACTTGAAACCCATTAAATATTGGCAGACTAACACTAATACTAACCGTTTGATTAAAATTATCTTTTAATTGCTGATTAGAAGGATATTCATTAACACTTCCATCATTTAAATTTATTAGCTTACTATCATCTGAATAGCCAGTACCCAAACTTCCTGAAATTATTATTTGAGGACTCCTTGCTCCTTTTGCAATCGCCAAAGATTTTTGCGAGCTTTTAAGTCTATTAATTGCACTTTTTATGTTTGGTAAATTATTATATGCTGATTTATATATAGTATCCGAACTTTGTATTAAAAAATTGTCATCTATATCGATATTTGGATCTACAATATCAAATTCAACTCCCATTTCCAAGTCAAGTAATTGTTTCAGGTTTAAATTAGCTAAATCTAATTCATTTTTTACATTAACTAATTGAAGTTCTTCTTGGGCTAATTGTGATTCTGTTTGTAAAAAATCACCTTTTGGCAATCTTCCTACTTCAACCATTTTTTCAATACGATCTACTTGAAGCAATGATAACGATATTTTGTCTAAGTGAACTTTTTCAAGCTCTTTTAAATAAAGTAATTGTAAAAATGCAGTAATTATGTTTATTGAAATATCATTTGATATTTTTTCAGAATCAAACTTACTAGCTAAATAATCATAACTATTTTTTTTTATGTTATTTATTTTTTGAAAACCTGAAAATAAAACAAAATTAGAATTAGCTCCCAAATTATTATATCTAACCTTATTTAAGGTAAATAAATTTGTGTAAGGATCAATATTTCTTCCGAAATTAAGAGATTGAGATGCATTAGCATTAATAGTCGGCAATAGATTTATTTTTGATTGCAAATAATCATTTTTAGAATATATTGTATTCAGTTTTGATTGTTTAATATTAATATTATTCTCAGAAGCATGAACTAAACAGTCTTCTAATGTCCATTGTTTTTGTGCAAAACATACATTTACTAAAAGAAAAAATAAATAGAAGAGATTTAATTTCATAAAATTAAATTAATACTTTAAATTATAATAATAGAATTAACTTCTTAAATTATGTCTAGACCATAAGAAAGCTACAACTGCTAAAGAAATATAAGGCATTGCCATTAAATATAAAATACCATCATTTAAACCAGCTCCTATATTATCGCCATTTTCCATATTACTCTCAACAACTGCTTTACACATGGCACATTGTGAATAAGAATCTACTATAAAAAGCAACAAAAAAAATAAAATAAATACTGTTTTTTTCATAATTGCAAAGTTAAGCATAATATGGCATCATAAAAACATATACGAGAACACCCGTTATAGCGACATACATCCATATTGGAAAAGTCCATTTAACAATTTTTACGTGTTTATCAAACTCTCCGGTCATGGCTCTATAAATTGACAATAATGCTAAAGGTAAAACAGGAATAGATAAAATAATATGTGAAATTAAAATAAAAAAATAGATATATTTAAATACACCTTCTCCGCCATAAGGAACAGGTGGGTTAGAAAGTTTAGAAATAACATATGAAACTAAAAAAATAGCAGACAATAGGAATGCAGCAACATTACAAAATCTATGCCATGTAATTTTTTTATTTTTAATAACAACAAATCCTATAAATAACAAAACAGCTGTTGATCCATTCAATATTGCATGAAAAAAAGGGAGTGACCTTAAGTCAGCACCGCCAAATTCCAAGTACCAATTATCTGGCAATAACATTAAACCAGCAACAGCTATTGGAATTACTAATGATAAAACACTAATTAATGGAATGTAAAATTTATCTCGCTTTTTCATTTTTATCTTTTTTAGACAACGAATATTCTGCCATTAAGACTTTTATATCATCAATCAACAAGCCTACTTCATATGGACTTGTGCCATTATAAACACCTAAAATGTTTCCATCATCATCTTTTCTTGATCTTATTCTACCTTCTTTGTCTATTAAAACAAAATATTCAGAGTGTAAAAAACCACCGGGGGCAAGAGAATCTTCCATTACATTTACAAAATAACTTTTAGCAATAGAATGAATTGATTCCTTATTTCCAGTTACAAAATTCCAATTTTTAAAATCAGCACCAAAACCTTCACCATATTCTAAAAGTACTTCTGGAGTGTCAAATTCAGGATTAATTGAATGAGATAAAATTTTAAAAGTAGAATCATTTGCAATTTTTTGTTGAATTCTTAGCATTTGATATGTCATTGGAGGGCAAATTGTTGGACATGTAGTAAAAAAGAAATTTGCAACATAAATACTACCTCGATATTCAGAGGATGAAATAGTATCACCGAATTGATTTAGAAAAAGAAAATCTGGGATTTTATGATATGTTGAATCTGAATTTGGACCAACAATTGGAAGATGTATAAAATTATGTTTACCCATAGTTAAAATTATATAAATGGCTGAGGGTAAAACTAAGATTAATAAAAGATAAATTTTTTTCATTTAAATATATAGCGTTACATCATCATACCTCCTTCGGCAAGAAGTATAAAGAGTAAATAAGGAATTAAAACTATGCAGGGTAAAAGTATTGTTAATTTTAAGCCTTTAAGCTCATATCCTAAGTGCATAAATTGCATGACAATATATGCAGCCTTAATTATTGTTAAAACAATGAAAACATGTGTTAACCAATACAATCCTAAGAATTTACCATGAACTAAAACATCGGGTAAAGATCCATTAACCTTTAAAATTCCTAACAATACTTCAAATGCTGTGACAATTAGAAGGATCCAGAATACTTTCCAAATCCACCAAGTTCCTTTATGTTCTGCCATATTTTTTGTTTTAAACTAAATAATAAAAAGTAAATACAAATACCCAAACTAAATCGACGAAATGCCAATATAAACCAACTTTTTCAACCATTTCATAATGACCTCTTCGTTCATATGTTCCTATAATAACATTAATGAAAATAATAATCAAAATAATAACGCCACTAAAAACATGAAAACCATGGAATCCAGTAATAAAATAAAAGAAATCTGCAAATAATTGATGTCCATATTCGTTGTGAGTTAAATTAGCTCCTAGTACAACTTGTGAATTTTCAAAATAAACATGAGAATCTTCATGAGGAACAACAGTTCTGTCAGCTCTTTCAATACTTAAATCTGGTCGAAGACTAAAAGCATTTTTTAAATCAGAAATAGTGAAATCATGTTGGGAATTGTCATATTTATCTACTTCCATTAAATCGTATAAAGAATATGTTTTGTGATTTTCATCAACTATATGGACAATCTCTCGATCTGAAAGTTCAATTGCCCCTTTGTCTCCATGAATAAAATGCCCCCACTCCCATGCTTGGGAACCTAAAAACGTAATTCCTCCAACAATTGTTAATGCCATCCAAAGAATAACCCCATTTTTGTTATTTTTATTACCTGCATTAACAGCGAGAACCATAGTAACAGAACTCATAATTAATATAAATGTCATTAATGCAACAAACAAAAGAGGGTGTTCGCCTTTTAGAAAAGGAAAATGAGTAAAAACATCTTCAGGTACGGGCCAGATAGACTCATTCCTAAAACGCATGAAACCATAAGCGGCTAAAAAACCTGAAAAGGTCAAAGCATCAGAGATTAAGAAAAACCACATCATTAGTTTTCCATAACTAGCTTTGTAAGGCTTTTCGCCTCCACCCCAAAGCTTTTCTTTATTTAATTCTTGTTCCATATTTTAAATTATAAAAAACACTTTGCAATTTTAACGAATATAAAGGAGAAAAATAAATAAATAAAGCCATAAAATCCCTAGAAAGTGCCAAAAAATAGAAGAAAGTTCAAATCCGAGCATATTTTCAGGTGAATATTTATTTTTTTGAATTTTAAAGAGAACGATTATTAAACTAATTAATCCTCCTATTAAATGTAAAAGGTGTAAAAATGTAATAACATAAAAAAAGGATCCAGAAGCATTACTTGTAGGACCAGTAAAATAAACATTGATGTCTTTTAAATTTTCCCAACCTAAAAACTGACATATCAAAAAACCAAAACCTAATATAAGAGTCAATAAAGTTAGAAAAAAAGAATTTTTACTTTCGTTATTTTTCAATTTACCTTTTGCAACAATTAAAAAGATACTAGAAAATATTATTAAAATTGTACTAATATAAAATGTATAAGGAATATCAAAATATAGCCAATTACCTTCAGCTCTTCTTACAATATAACCACTAGTAAGACCTGCAAAAACCATTGCCATACTAACCATAGAAATCCATAACATTGGTTTAGCGGCTTTGAGTTTATGCTTCTTGAAAGATTCAAGTTGTTCTTTACTAAGACTACTTTTTTTTATTTTAATATTTTTTTCTGAAGATATATCAGAATTTAATACTTGTTTTTCAAGATTCTTTTTTTTCTTGTATAAAAAGTAAAGCAAGGTTGTTAAAACAACTAAAACTATTGTTAAAATCATATCATTTATTATAAGTACAAAATTACAATAGAAATTTCAATTTATAACAATAACAATTAAAAAATAAAACTATCTAAAACATAAATAATTTGAACCAAAGGAAGATAAATAAAAGATGCAAACATTAATTTTTTTGCAGAATTATCAGATAAATCAGAAAGAAGAATATAAGCTTTTGAGAAAAACCATAATCCCAATATTAATATTAATATAAGAGAAAATATAGAAATAGATAAACTACCTGAAATGCTAAAATAAGGAAGAATTGATAATGGTATAAGGAAAAATGTATATAAAACTATTTTCCAAGCAGTAGATTTTTCTTTTTTACCAGGAAGCATCTTGAAGCCAGCTATTCGATAATCTTTATCACAAACCCAGGCAATTGCCCAAAAATGAGGAAACTGCCATATAAATTGAATAGAAAATAGAATTAATGCTTCAATATTTAATTCATTTGTAACAGCAATCCACCCTAACAAAAATGGTATTGCGCCAGGAAAAGCCCCGACTAAAACTGAAATTGAGGAGATTCTTTTCAACGGTGTATATACCAATACATATAACAATACAGATAAAAAACCAAGGAAACCACACAATAAATTTATTTTAAATAATAAATAAACACCAGCACATAACATTATTAAAGAAATAATATATGCTTCTTTAGCAGACATTCTATTGCTAGGTAATGGTCGCTTTGAAGTTCTTGTCATTAATTTATCGTATTGTCTTTCAATAATCTGATTAAAACCATTAGAAGCAGCAACTACTAAAAAACCTCCAGCTAACAAAAGTGAAAAATCTATTAAAACAAAACTTTTTGATGCTATAAAATAACCAGCGACTGCAGAAAAGACAACACTAATTGTTAATCTAACCTTAGAAAGGTCAATAATATTTTTAACTATCATCATAAAGCAAAAATAAATGTAATTTTAAAAATCATCATATATATTTCTTAAATCGGTTATTAAAGAAATGTAATAATGATTATTTAAATTTGACTCTTCAAAAATTGAGTTTTCTTGTCTTTTTGAAAAACCTATTTCAATTTTCATATTATTAATTGGATTTAATAAAAATCCAAACTTCAAATCCAAATACTTTAAAAAAGTTGTGTTTCCTTGAGCAATTTTATTATTGTATTCAAATCTATCACCACTTTCATAAGATTGAAAAATATTACTACCAAAATTAGTAGTAGAATCAACTATCTCACCACCTTTTTTAGCATAAAGAAATTTTAACTGCACATAGTATCTTTTATAATTATATCTAATAATATTAATATTCTCAATAAAGCTTGATCCAAAAGGATGTGCTAATTCCTGGCCATAATGTGAATAACTTTGCAGAGGACGATGGTGAGAGTACATAAATGGTTTTGCTAAATTAAACTCTGATTGAACAAATAATTTGTCTATTCCTAAAAAAGAATATGACTTAAATCCTAACTGAATAGCATACTTATTAGCCCACCAACCATTTCCTGATTTAATTTCAGATAATTTAAATTCATCAATTAAAAACTGACTATAAATATTGGATCTATTTTTAATATTATATTTAAAAGAAACACCCATTAAAGCATTACCACCTTCTGAACCTAAAGCAAACTCAACAGGTCGGTAAAAAATAATAGGGTTTAAATAATTGACATCAAAACCTCTTCCGAATGTATCTTGCTCCCATATTATAGCTTCAAAAAAACCGATATTTAATTTTTCATTTATATTGTAGCTCAAATGATGTATTGTAGAAAATTTCTTTCTATAAATACCAGCTAATTTATATTCGCTTCTTAAATCCTGATATGAAGAAAACAAATTTGTATATGAAAACTTAGAAACTTTAGTAGTAATTTTAAAATAAGGATAATTAAAACTATTATCAGATAAAAATAAAGACCGATATCCATCCCCAATAAAATGTTTACCATGACCAAACTGAAAATTAAAATAGTTATTAACTTTATATAAAATATGACCATTTGCCATAGCAAAATCTAAATCTCTAATAATTCTTCCTTGTTTATCAACTCTAGCTATACCTTGGCCAGGAACAACAAAATCAATTTCATCTAGATTATTTTGCCATATATAATTTTCAAAATAAATTGGAAATATGGCTTGATTTTCATAGAAAGAGGTATAAAATGATACGTCTCTACCAATCTTTCCCTTGATTTCTAAGCCTCTAGAATTAATGTAAGTTTTACCGACTTCGTCTCTACCAATTGAAAAATTAAATAATGGGTTTATTTTTAAATTAAAATCAGTATCAGTAAAATCTATAAGATTTTTATTAATAAATCTATCCAAAAAATTAGCTTTTATTTTTATATCACTTACTCTTGAACTTAGGGCAGTATCTGAAAAAATAATTGGTTTAAATGAAGTGTGTTGAGTTATATCTAAATTATTATAATCTGCTAATATTTCATCAATTAATGCGTGATTTAAAACAGAAACATTTTGAGAAAAAATCCAAAAAGGAACAAAAATTAAAAATAAACAAATTCTCATACTTTATTTTTTCGTTTAACCCATAAAGGAATTTGTGATAAAAAAATAGCAAGTATTAAAATAATTAGCAAAATATAGTTAACACCTAAATCTCTGATTAAAAAAACTAAAAAAACGAATAAAAGGTTAGCCAAAAAAATATAAAGTGTTGTTCTTCTGTGACCGAACCCTAAATCAGATAAATTATGATGAATATGATTGCGATCTGGTAAAAAAGGACTTCTGTGTTTTAGAATTCTGATACAAAAAATTCTTAATGCATCAAATAGTGGAACAATTAAAATCGCTATTGCTAGAGCACTACCTTTAGCTTCAAAATTATACTCATTAAATACAATATTTGACTCAACCAATCTTATTGCAAATACAGACATTATAAAACCTATGACCATTGAACCTGTATCTCCCATAAATATTTTGGCAGGATGGAAATTGAATTTTAAAAAAGCTAACAATGATGTTGCTAAAGAAAATGAGATTATTGACAAACTAAAATCATTATTAATGTAAAATAAAAATCCAAAACATATGCTTGTGAAAAAACCAATAGAACCAGCTAATCCATCTAATCCATCTATTAAATTAAATGCATTCGTTATTACAATTATTGTAAAGGAAGTAAGTAATAGACTTACATAATAAGGTAACTCATGAATTGAAAATATACCATACATTGATGTTATTCTATAATCACAAAATATTAATATGAAAATTGTTGCTACCAATTGACCAATCAACTTTTTGTATGGTGACAAACTAATTAAATCATCAACCAAGCCAATACAAAATATAATTAGAATAGCAGAAATAAAGAATTGTAAACTAGGTGTTAAAGGAAGCCAAAAAATTATAGAACATAAAATTCCAAAAAAAATAGCTATTCCACCAAAACTTGGCATACTCTTTTTATGAGAAGCTCTATCGCTAGGTTTATCCAAAAGAATTTTATTCTGATTGACCACTTTAATTATTACTGGAATGATTAAAAAAGTAATAATAAAAGATGTAAGTATTGCTAAATAAAAATTAATCATCTATCATCCATTTAATTGTATCAAAAATATTGTACTTTGCTGACCATCCAATTTTTTTTAATTTATCATTATTTCCTAAAACATATTTATAAGATCTGCTTCTGAAAAATATTTCATCATTAACAATTTTCATTTTGATATTAAATTCATTATTTAAAAAATCAATTATTTCATTAATACAGTAAACTTTTGAGGAACAAACATTAAAAACTTTTTCAGATGTGTTAGATGTTAAAATTTTTGTATAAGCACAAACTACATCCCTAACGTCCATAAAGTCTCTATATAAAGTTGTATCACCCAAAGTGATAACATTTTTATTTCTTTTATAGTGATCTACTAATTTTGGTATCAAAAAAATTTTACTCTGTCCCTGACCTGTATAATTAAAAGATCTAGCTATTTTTATATTAAGTTTTGATAATGCAATTGCTTTTTCCATCATTCCTTTACTAATTGAATAATGACTATCTAATGATAATGCACAATCTTCTGTTATTGAATTTTTAGTTTCAGAATAAATTTGAGCACTACTAATTAATAAGATCTTTGAATTAGAAACATACTTCTCACAGGATGAAATTATATTAAGAGCTCCATTGAAATTAACATTATATATCTCTTGAAAATTATCATGAAGAACATAAGAAATTCCTGCAAGATTAATAATATAATCAGGCTGATGTAAGCTTATATAATGATCACATTGATTTGAATCAGTAATATTACAGTAATTTGATGATTTTTTATCAAAAGATGTCCCGACCACATTTATATTTTGTTTTTCTAAAGAGCTTTTCATATAACTTCCTGTAAAGCTATCTAGACCAAAGACTAAAGCCTTTTCAGAAAACTTCATTTTTTTTATTATTGATGATGTCATTTTCTACCATAATTTGACATAATTGTTTTAAAGATGTTTTAGAAGACCAGCCTAATTCTTCTTTTGCTTTTTTTGCATCACCTATTAATAAATCAACTTCACAGGGCCTATAAAAATTAGGATTGACACTAACAATCTTTTGTCCAGTAGAATTATCAACACCTATTTCATTTTCATTTTTGCCTGACCAATTTATTTCGACACCTATTGATTTAAAAGCCATTTCTGTAAATTCTCTAACAGTATGAGACTTATTCGTAGCTAATATGAAAGTGTCTGGTTGATTATGTTGTAACATTAAATACATTCCTTCAACATATTCTTTAGCATAACCCCAATCCCTTGAAGCATTTAAATTTCCTAACTCTAAAACTTGATTATGACCTAAGTGATGTTTTGCAACAGCATTTGTTATCTTTCTAGTAACAAACTCAATCCCTCTTAAAGGAGACTCATGATTAAATAAAATTCCACTGCTTGCAAAAATATCATATGACTCTCTATAATTAATTGTCATCCAATGTGCAAATAGTTTTGAAACACCATATGGAGATCTTGGGTAAAATGATGTTTTCTCAGTTTGAGGTACTTCTTGTACTTTACCAAACATTTCAGAAGTTGATGCTTGATAAAATTTAATTTTACGATTTATTAATTTTATTGACTCTAACAAATTAACAGCTCCTAAGCCAGTAGTTTGACTAGTTAACAGAGGCTGATCAAAAGAAACACCCACAAAACTTTGAGCAGCCAAATTATATACTTCATCGGGTTGAATATCAGAAATAAGTTTAAAGCAATTAGAAAAATCTAAAATATCAAGAGAAACTAAATTTAAGTGATCGTGATCTTTAATTTTTAAAAAATCTAGTCTCCAAAAATTTAGACTACTTGTTCTTCTAAAACAACCGTATACTTTATAGCCTTTTTCCAAAAGATAAGATGCTAAATAAGCTCCATCTTGACCTGTAATTCCTGTAATAATAGCTTTTCTCATCATTTAAATTTAATACAAATTAAAGATTTTTTTGTATTTAAAGGCAATACTATCCCATGATAATTCAGAATTAATTGAATTTAAAGAACCTTTTTTTAAGTGATTTAATAAATTATTATCCTTAAATAAAAAATTAATTTTTTTCGCTAAATCAATTGAATCTAATGATTTGAAAAACAAACCATTTTTATTTTCTTTAATTATTTCTTTAAAAGGATCAATGTCGGAAACTATCACTGCAAGACCATAACTCATGCCCATTAAAAGAGCAGCACTTTGATATACTTCTTCATAAGGAAAGATAATTGCATCACTTGCTTTCATCAGTAGTTCACGATCATTATCATTTACAAAACCTATTTGCTGTATAATTTTATTTTCTAATTTATTTTCTTCAATTAATTTTTGATATTTAGAAAAATCATCTTTCCAAGGTTTACCAGCAATTACTAATTTAATTTTTTTATCCACATATGACATTGAATTAATTAAAATATCAAGTCTTTTTAGTTTTTTAATTTGTCCAAAAAATAAAACATAATGAGTGTTTTTATCAAAACCTAACTTTTCTTTAGCAAGACATTGAGTTATTTTTTTATTGACAAGATGAGGATATGCTCCTTGTTGAATCTGAGAATATTTTTCTGCAGATATAATTTTAGAGATTTTTTGAGAAGAATAATTATTATGAACTACTACGTGATCGTTCAAAAACTTATATATTATTTTTTTAAAAAATTTATTGTCATCACCAGCTAGACTATCTACATCATGTGCAATTAATAAAGTTTTAAAATTAAATAAACGTGATAAAAAACAAAAAATTAAGGTCGATAATTTAACTGAAAAAACATGAAAAATAACCCATTGAATATTTTCTTTTCTACATATTCTGTATGCTTTAAAGTGTGCTAATAATTGTCTTATACCTTTTTTGAGCTTATTTTTAATAAATGAATCAAAAATATTATAGCATATAATCCCATTTCCAGTATTACTAAAATTTGAAAATAAATATGTTTGAATATTTAACTTTTGTAACCCAGACAATAATCCAATATCATAATAATTCATGCCTGCCTTTGATCCAACTGGGTCTATGATGGCTATCTTTTTATTTTCCATTTAGTTAAATCCTTTTGTATTAAAACAGAAAGCTTAATAAAGCTATCTTCATAAATATTAAATAATTTAGACTTTAAATCTGCATCTAAAATTGGCTTAGTCACACCCTTAAAAAAAATTGATTTTAATGCGTTAATTAAAAATACAGGTAATAAATTAAATAAATTGCGTAAAATTTTAAATTTATATAATTTTTCTAGAATAAAATTTGAAGGCTTTTTGTAAATATTTTTAGGCGAAATATCTACTTTAAACCTTTTAATTTCTAAAAAATCAAAAACTTCATTTACATATTTTTGAGTTTCTTTAATAAAATCTTCGTAAATCAAAATTTTTATATTTTCTTTTTTAAAAATGTCAATATAAACCTTTAATTTTTCATAATAATGACCAATATCGACATACTGCTGATAAAATAAAGGATATTTTTTAGGATTTGAGATTACTTCTTTAAAATTAATATTACAATAGCCTAATCTATTATCCATTAAAAAATGTGAAAAGGCTCTATCAACAGGATTTCTTAGAATAATAATAATTTTTGCATTTTTATTATGATTAAATATTTTTTTAGCAACACTAGAGTAATAAATATAAGAAACACTTGACTCACCTAAAATTTTATTATTAGGATGATCAAATAACTTAATATAATCAGACATTTTTTTAATTACTGTATTATCATAATATAATTCAGCAATCTCATTAGATGAAAAAAAATTAGGCTCCTTTATATTACTCATACATACATCAGGATGCTGATTTAAATAATAATGTAATGAAGTTGTACCAGATTTTGGGAAACCCACTATAAAAGTGTTAATTTTCATTGTTAACTAAAATTAAATTATTTACAAAAATAATCCTCGAAAAATAGATTTATATATTATGATAAATGTTCGAAAGTCCCTTGTATATTTTTTACCAATAAAAAACATAACATGAATTTTAATTATAGTATAAAATATATACATAAAAGCATAAATTTTTTTTTGTTTTTTTAAAAAATATATCTGGTTACATATCATTTGTTTTATAAAAAAATCACCATATTTTGATTTTTCCAAATCTTTTCTAGATTTTGTTAAACTTCCAATTTTATGATAAAATTTAATATTATTTATATACCTGACTTCATGCTTGCTATGTTTGTAAACTCTATAAAAAAAATCAGTATCATCAAAATAAACAAAATACTTTTCATCCATTAATCCAATATCTAGAAAAACAGATTTATGTATTAATGTACAACATGTTGGACTATAAGTTACAATATCATTATTTGAAAATTGACCCAGATCTTTTAAATCTTGCCCTCTATGATAATTTAAATATCCTTTTTTTTTATTTAAAAAACCTCCAGCATACCAAATAGTATCCTTTGCATCATAATACATCATCTTTGGAGTAATTATTGTCGAATTATATGTTTTATATGAATTAATTAATTTTTCTAAAAGATTTTTTTCAAATACAGTGTCATTATTAATTAATAATACAAACTGACAATTATCATCTAGAGATTGTTTGATTCCTAAATTATTTCCAGCTGCAACTCCAATATTTAGTTTATTTCTTATTAAAACCTGACTATCAAGGCAATGTTTTTTTATTAAATCAATTGTATCATCTTGAGAGTTATTATCAATTATATATAATTTAAAATCAGAATATGTTTGTTTTGAAAGTGATTTTAAAAAATCAACAACTACTTTGGAACTATTGTATGTTATAGTAACCACTCCTATCTTCATTTTATTAAGCCTTTAGATTGCATTTCTTGAATAGATAAATCAAAATAGTCTTTACAAATTTTTTGTTTCTTAACCCAATTTGAAAATTTTTCCAACCCTTTTGTAAAACTTACCTTAGGAGAAAACCCAATTTTAGTTATTTTAGAAATATCAGCGAAGTTATGTCTTATGTCGCCAATTCTATAACGCCCTGAAATATTTATATTGACATCAAGTTTATAATGCTTTTCTAGTGTTTTTGCAACATTTAATACGCTAGTTCTTTTTCCCGATCCAACATTAAAAACTGTGTTGATTTCGTCAGTAATTTTTAAACCTAAAATTGTTGCATCTACAGCATCATCAATGTATACAAAATCACGACTTTCTAAACCGTCTTCAAAAATTTCAATTTGATTATTATTTAATATTCGTGTAGAAAAAATAGACAATATTCCTGTATAAGGATTTGATAAAGACTGGCCAGGACCATAAACATTCTGATACCTATATATAATTGATGATATCCCTAAACTTTTACAACCTAATGAAATTAACTGCTCTTGATTTTGCTTCGTTATTCCATATATGGATACTGGATTAAGAGGAGACTTTTCATCAGTTGGCATTGGTGTCACATTATTATCACATATTGGACATTTTGGATTAAAATCTCCTTTGCTTAAATTATAATCAGACCTTTGTATTGGAAAAACAACGCCATCCTCTGAACAAGAATATTTACCTTCGCCATATACAGCTCTTGAAGAAGCAACTATGATTTTTTGAATTTTATTTTTTTTATTAGATAAACAATTTAATAAAATAGCATTACTCCTTACATTAACATTTACATATTTTTCAACTTCGTACATAGACTGTCCAGTTCCAGTTTCTGCTGCAAGATGAATAATAACATCTTGATTCTCAATAGATTTTATCCAGTCATTCTCATTACAAACATCACCTAAAATAAAATTTACTTTATCTTTAATTGAATTATATAATAACGATTTGTTTGGATCTGATCCATGAATTTGTTCAGATAGATTATCAAGAACAGTAATATTATACCCATAGGATATTAACCTTAATGCTAAGTTTGAACCTATAAAACCAGCCCCGCCTGTTATTAAAATATTTTTCACCATAAAAACCTTTTACAAATAACCATAAAGCCAGACATTACAAAAAGTAAAAAAAAAGGTTTTAATAGAACTGGCTCAGACATTATTGATAAAATAAATATACAAACAAATAATAATTTATTATTTGAAAAAATATTTTGAAAAAATAGACAATAAATCATGAAAAAAGTAATTGGAATACCTGCAGCAGCCATTAAAAAAAATAATGAGTTGGTACTTCCCTTTTCTAATGATTCATAGTCTATCTCCTGAATATTAATTTCATAATTAAGTCTTTTTTCTTTATATTTTTGATCATCGAGACCTATCCCTAGTATTGGATTATCTGCGATAATTAAAGATTGTTGTGCAATATCAAACAACCTTACTTGAGATGAAACTCGCTCATCACCGTGTATTTTTTCTTCAACATTTGATTGAATTAAATTATAGAAAAATACTGAAAATACTATAATGATGGGAAGCAATAAAACATTTTTTCGTATTTGTTTCCAAAAATATACTACCAACTGAAAAGCTAAGATTATAATTCCTGTTGAAGACCATGTGGCTATTAATGCTAATACCACAAAAAATAAATTTATCTTACTTTTATTATTCAACAAAAAAGCATCAATAAAAAATAAAATATTTAAAAATATTTGCAAAACACCAGGCTCCCAAAACAAACCTTGATTTCTACAAAATAAATCACCTAAAAGAAGTCCATATCTTTCTGGCATGTAATAAAAAATATATTTATATGTATAACAAGTGTAATTATTAAATTCATAAGTGATTTCTACAAGATTATTTTTTATTAATGGAAAAACAAAAAAATTAATCAAAGAATGAATCATTATGATTTGTAAAATAAATTTCAAAATATAAACTAATGATATCCTTCGAGTATCAATATAGATAATTAAGAATATTGGTATCAAAAAAGATATAAATAAATATCCAAATTTAACAAGCGATTGACCAGATGAGGCAAAAAAGAAATTTGTTATTAAAAATATTAAAACAAATATAATAGAAGATATTCCAGCATTGAATGTTTTTCTTGAAATATTATTTTTATTAAGGAAAAGAAATAATAAAATAATTCCTAATAAAAAAAGAGTTATAGGATTTCTAAAAAAAACAAAAGGAACACTACCTCCTGTTAATAATAATAGGAAAACTATTAAATAATCAATATTGAAATATTTTAATGGTAGCTTCATTTAGACTTTTTCCCATTTAGATGTTTGAAAGTTATATTTCTTAATAACCTTAGCGGGAGAACCAACAGCAACTGAATAATCAGGGATATCATTTATGACTAATGAATTTGCACCAATCACACAATGCTTACCTATGCTTGCACCATTCACACAAACATTTTCTCCAAGCCAGGAATTATCACCAATGTATGTTTTATTTTTAAAAATAATTGGCTGAGACTTTATGGGAATATCTATATCTTGATACTCATGTAAATTATCAGAA
>MDTE01015020.1_pt1 | contig 28031 bp, 23 predicted proteins | sample 811231 | NCBI WGS metagenome assembly MDTE01 (sample SAMN05326651, study PRJNA326480) | marine metagenome | isolation source: seawater | place: Indian Ocean: Red Sea | collected 2010 | reverse complement strand
GTAAACAACGTTGGTCCGCTACCCGCAAGATGGACAGCACCATCTGCTGCCTGAGTGAAATCCTGCCATACTTCCTGCAGCTCTGGAAATATCCGCAAAGCGACCCTATCAAAAGTGTTATACAAGTGATTACCACTAATGACGGTGCCAGAGTATATATCGGCAACTAACCTATCCGTTACTACTGCATCTGAAAACATACTCGGGGCAAGCGCGCCATACATCCTAGGAGTCTTGTTTACTAATTCTATATCCGAAAACAAGAGAATTACATCAGAATCCGTACGCACATCAGGAAGTGTATGGGTCTTTTCCCCCCAACCGGACACTAGTGCAGTACCACCAGAAAGAAAATAGTAGGCATCTGCTCCTATTTCACCTGCAAGGGCATATAAATCAGCATCACTCAAATTTATCCCAAGCAGTTTGCAGGCAGCCAAAAGAGATGAAACAGCATTTGAGGTTCCCCCACCCAAACCTGCTGCCACGGGCATGTTTTTGACAATCCGAACGCTCACCCCAATAGGTTGATCCACGCGTCGCTGTAAGGCCAGTAGAGCAGTGTATACCAAGTTTTCCGACATATTTAGGTTGGGGTGTGAACACCAGACCGTTAATTCAGGCGCCAACTCGATCTCCAAATCATCTGCAAAGTCGATCATCTGTATTACTGAAGCAATTTCGTGATAATTACTCTCAAGCTTCCCCAACACTTCAAGGGTCAGATTAACTTTTGCATACGACTTAACATGCACTAGCCTGATCTCCGCCATTCATCATAAATTTTCCACCAATCCCCTGTTGTAAGCTTCGAGGGTCTAAGAGAAACATCGATATCCGCCGCATCACATAAATCTCTAACCACATCGGCTGCAACAGCCAATCCCTGGCTTAATGAGTTGCCCAACTTTTTCCTAGGAGCTGCAAACCCGCATCGGATAAAATCAAGAAATGCTACTCTGTCAATATCCTGTAACCACGCGATGGAATTGTCAGCAATCTTTTCGATCCGAACAATCGACGAATAAACTTGCGGAGGCGGTCTGAATGCCTTCGGGGGAACCGTACGAACGATGCTTGCCTTCCCGTAAATGCCTATAGCGTGTGACAGGAATGTCCTAGCTCCTGACGTGCCTACCATCTGTTGAGCAACTTCGCGTTGAACCATAACAACAGATACTTGAGGAGAATTCGGCAAGGCCAAAAACGTTCGCAGAATATGGGTTGCAGCATAGTAAGGGAGGTTTGCGACGAGCTTGTAATCCTCTGACCCAACCACCTCTTCTAAGTTCAAACGACGCGCGTCGCCTGGCACTAAGCGAAAATTCCCCGAATCAGCAAACTTTTCCTTGAGAAATTCAACAAGCCCGGAATCCAGTTCAATTGCGGTGACCTTTCGTGCGTTCTCAAGCAAGGCTTTCGTCAAAATTCCCCTACCAGGTCCGACTTCTACGACATCATCTCTACCGGAGACTTCAGCGGCAGTCAAAATGGATCCCAGATATCGAGTATCCGAAAGGAAATGTTGGCCCAATTGCTGACCTTTGCGTCTCGTAGCTGCTGAACTGCGGAAACTCATAAACCAAGGAACCTCGTGCTCGCGCCATTCCTACTGGGTAGAAATAATAAGCTGTGCACCCTAATTCGATAACGGCCACCAGCGTACCGTACAGAAGTGACTCAACTCAGGCAATCCCACGGCACCCAGATGGTCATCGCTTACCGCTGCTTCCTTCCGGACCTGACGGGGTTCACGAGCACCTGCCGCGTGGGACCAAAGTCTCAACACCACATCTGCAAAGCAGAGACTCACAGCCGTACCTCAATAGGGCATTCGATCCTGCTATAGCGGATTGCAGGTTCAGGGCACCGCTAGCTCCCCATCTAGCACAGCACCACCATAGTATTTTCATAGATCATCAGTGTCAACGCTTTCTGCTATCAATAGCGTGGATAGTAGTTGCTACGGCTCTCATTTGAAATTAGAATGGCAAGCAACATGTTGGAAACCGAAAGGCACGATATATGGTAATGGAAGAAAAAGTTGAACTCGGGGAATTTGAAAATGTTCTTGTCATTGTTGCCCATCCTGACGACGCCGAATTTATGGCGGGAGGAACAATTGCTAAATTCGCGGCAGAAGGTAAAACGATTAACTATGTCCTCTGCACTAATGGGAACAAAGGCTCTGCAGACCCGGAAATGACACCAGATCGTCTCGTTGTTATCCGAGAAACGGAGCAAAGAGGGGCCTGTGATGTACTCGGAGTTAAAGAAATTCGGTTTCTCGGATATGAAGATGGAGCTCTTCGAAACACCCTTGAACTTCGCATGGACATCGCCCGCGAGATCCGGAGGTTCCAACCTGACCTGATTATCTGCCAAAGCCCTCACAGACCCATGGGTGGTCGATTCTTAAGTCATTCAGATCATAGAGCCGCAGGGGATACCGCGATGGACGCTATATATCCATCTTCCAGAGATTATCATGCCTTCCCACAACTGATAGCAGAAGGGTTCATGCCACATAAGACACTTCAAGTACTCGTTGGCATGGGGGGCACAGACCAAGCAAATATATGGATCGATACCTCAGAAGTAATCGAAACCAAAATCAATGCACTTCGACAGCACAAAAGCCAGATTCAGGATATGGAAGCCATGGCCGAACGAATACGAGGAGGTGGATTCGATCCTAACCCTACTCATGGCTTCAAACATGCGGAGGGATTCCGCTATATACAGTTGGGCAGCTAATAGTGAACTACGTACGCTGCAAACCTCTGAATAGCATATTCAATGTTTCATGGTTAAAAAGAAGCATTATCTCTATGATTGTGCTCACAATAGGGATGAGCTTCTCCACAAGCATCGTCTCAGCCCAAGCTGCACCATCCCCAATCACCACTCTTGAAAACACCCAGCACCGAATATCCGTCTCTGCAAGTACTGACCAACCAAAAATCGGTCATCTTTTCTATTGGATAGAGATCGAAGACATTGCAACAGGTGAAGCGGTTACCGATGCCAAAGTAACAATCCTGACTCAGCCGCCTGAGCCTCATGCTGCAGGATTTGCTCGAGTCATGCATACACCACATGATCCTGGAACCTACACAGTCGACTTGTTGATTGATGTAGGTGGCCTGTGGGATTTCAGTATTATGCTTGAAGATTCCGCAGATGGAGAGCCTTTGAAGTTCCAGCTAGACATATTGGGCGATAACACAGATTACACGCTTGGCTCCATAACATGGATAATAATGACACTTGTTATTATTATTGGTGTTGTCATCCTTGCTATCAGGGTATCCCGACAGCAAAAGGCTTCAGCTGCCAGTTAAACTTGTCACAGGGAGTCAGTATGAACCCACAGACACTGAGAATACGAGTAAGCAACAAAGGAGATTCACATGGCTCTCACAACAAACCCTGACCAATACAAGGTTATTGGCACAAGTCCCGTGCGGCACGACGGAGTTGATAAAGTAACAGGACGTGCAAAGTACGGAGCAGATGTACAGATGACCGGGCTCTTACATGGCAAGATCCTGCGCAGCCCACACTCTCATGCCAGGATACTTTCAATAGACACTTCAAAAGCTGAAGCCCTTCCAGGAGTCAAATCTGTGGCCACTGCGCAAGACTTCGCTATCGTAGACGACAACACGGTACTCGACTTCTCTGAAACTCGCGGGACTGTCCGCATGGTGGCAGAGAACGTCCTGGCCAGTAAAAAAGTTCTGTACAAGGGTCACGCAATCGCTGCAGTAGCTGCAATCAACGCACATATCGCTGAAGAGGCATTAGACCTTATCGATGTTCAATACGAAGTGCTAACTCCTGTTCTTGATGTTCAGGAGGCGATGAAAGAAGATGCTCCTCTTATCCTGGAAAACATCACGACCAGTTTTCGAGTTGAACGATTTGGGCCGGGGGAAGATACAGGACGCCTCAGTAATGTTGCTGACCACCTGCAGTGGCATCGAGGAGACCTCGAGCAGGGATTCAAAGACGCAACTGTTATCGTTGAGCGCGAATTCCACACCAAGATGGTTCACCAGGGATATATCGAACCCCAAACCTCAACGGGCTTCTGGGGAGCAGATGGCAGAGTCACTATCTGGACATCAACCCAAGGCACCTTCCCTATCCGAACCTCGACCGCAGCAATACTTGGATTACCTGAATCCATGGTCAAAGTTATCCCCATGGAAATAGGCGGAGGATTCGGGGGCAAACAGACCCCCTACCTTGATCCTGTGGTAGCAGTACTCTCAAAAAAATCAGGGGCTCCGGTCAAGATCACCATGACCCGCAGAGAGGTGTTCGAGGGTACTGGCCCTACATCCGGCAGCTACATGCGATGCAAAGTTGGTGCTGATGCCGACGGACGCATCACTGCGGGAGAACTCTACCTGGCATACGAAGCCGGTGCGTTCCCTGGATCACCGGTTGGCGGAGGTGCTATGAGTGGGTTTGGACCTTACAAGATGGACAACATGCTGGTTGACGGGTACGACGTCGTCGTCAACAAGCCAAAGACGGCAGCATACCGTGCACCAGGGCAACCTCAGGCAGCTTTTTGTGTCGAGTCCGTTATGGACGAAGTAGCAGAGAAGCTTGGTATGGATCCCATGGAATTCCGGTTGCTCAATGCGCCACATGAAGGTGATAGAGCCCCTAGTGGTGTTCCCCACGCTCGGTTTGGATGTGATGAAGTCGAAGAAGCAATGAAAGCGCATCCTCACTACAATGCTCCGTTGTCAGGTCCTCATCAGGGCCGCGGCGTCGCGGTTGGCTACAGATTGAACGGAGGAGGCAGCGGATCGTCTGCAACCATCAACGTCAACTCAAATGGAACCATCAACCTCATCACCGGTTCAGTTGATATCGGTGGCACCCGAACTGCTGTTGCCATGCAAGCAGCCGAAATACTGGGAATTGGCATTGACGATGTCAGCCCAACGGTTGTTGATACAGATGCTGTTGGATATACCGGTGGCACCAACGGTAGTCGCATAACTTTCGATACAGGGCTCGCTGCCATACTCGCCGCACAAGAAGTTATCCGGCAGATGTCCGAACGGGCTGCACTACTCTGGGAAGTGTCAGCTGACGACGTAGACTTCCAGGATGGAACCTTCATCTGCAAAAAGAACACCGACGACAAGTTTAGCTTCAAAGAATTAGCAGGCAAGCTTATGGATACTGGGGGGCTGGTAACGTGCTCATCATCAGACCGGCAGGGAGGAGTTGGAGCCCAGCTGGCAGGCCACATTGTTGACCTTGAAGTCGACCCAGAAACTGGTAAAGTGGACATCCTTCGATACACCACATTCCTTGATGCAGGCAAGGCTGTCTACCCAACCTATGTAGAAGGACAAATGCAGGGTTCAGCGCTTCAGGGTATAGGCTGGGCGTTAAATGAAGAGTACTTCCTCACAGAAGACGGTACTATGGCCAACTCGAGCCTGCTCGACTATCGCATGCCAACGACCCTCGATATGCCGATGATAGACACAGTCATTATCGAAGTTCCTAATCCCCGCCATCCTTTCGGGTTGAGAGGGGTAGGTGAAACTGTCATTGTCCCTCCTCTCGCTGCAATAGCAAACGCAATTTCGCACGCGACAGGGGTTCGTATGACAACGCTACCGATGACCCCAGCAGTGATCCTGGAAGCAATCACCTCAGCACAATCAAGCAACTAGTATATAGCCTACTAAAGCAAAGCCATAAGGAGGACTTATGACTCAGGTAAACACTGTGCTAGGACCTATTGACAGCAGCGAACTCGGGAGCACTCTCCTCCATGAACACCTGGCTATTAGCTCAGCGGGCATACCACAAGTGTTCCCACAATTTATGGATAAGGATGCAGCGCGTGAAGCCGGCGTCCAGGCATTAGACGCCGCCTATGATGAAGGAATTCGTTCCTATGTCGATGTCACTACCATGGATTTAGGCCGAGATATGGGTGTGATCAAAGCAATTGCCGAACAATCGAAAATACACGTAATCATCGCGACAGGCATTTGGCTCGACATTCCAAGAGCTCTTATCACGGGGGTCACTGCTGACCAATTAGCCGCAGCATTTGTCCGTGAAATTGAAGTTGGTATCGAAAATACCGACATCCGTGCCGGCATCATCAAAGTCGCCACCTCCGACCAGGGAGTAACACCAGGTAATGAGTTGGTGCTTCGTGCTGCTTCGAGAGCAGCTATACAAACCGGTGTTCCCATATCCACCCATACGGCTGCTGCTGCAAAGGTTGGCAATGACCAAATCGCAATTTTCGAGGACGAGGGAGTTGATCTCAAAAAGGTATACATCGGCCACAGTGACGGCACCCATGATCTTGAATACCTCAGGGGCTTAGGCGATAAAGACTGTGTCATTGGGATGGATACGTATGGAAGTGGCGTGGGCTGGGAAGAGAGAACAGCTATTGTCGCTGCGTTGATAGAGCAAGGATACGAAACCAAAACGGCCCTTTCGCACGATATCGCCCTTAGCTTTTTACGCGTCCCTGAACAAGAACGGAGGGCGTCTTCCAACGAAGATGGTATCTGTCTTATCAGTCGAAAGGTATTACCGAGACTTCGCAATCTTGGGATAAGCGATAGCAGCATCAAAACTATGATGGTGGATGTAGCCCGGAATCTCTTTGACGGCAAATAAAGGTTCGCATTACAAGCAAAGCACAACAGGCCATGAAAAACGAGAGGGGGCCGTTTTACGGCCCCCTCTCGTAACTAGTACCTAGTGTGCCTTAGATCAGCGGAGTGATCTCAGCAAAAAGTGGTGCCAACACCAAGGCTACCACTGACATGAGCTTCAGAAGAATGTTGAGGGATGGGCCAGAGGTATCCTTAAACGGATCCCCAACCGTGTCACCGACAACACCAGCCTTGTGCTGCTCAGAACCTTTTCCACCAACATTACCAAGTTCTATGTACTTCTTGGCGTTATCCCAAGCACCACCAGCGTTAGCCATCATAATGGCTAGCATGAAGCCACTGCTGATAGATCCCATCAGCATGCCGCCAAGCGCTTCCGGTCCAAGGATTACTCCCATCAGCAAAGGAGATGCGACTGCAAGAGTACCTGGCAAGATCATCTCCCTTAAGGCGCCACGCGTGCTTATGTCCACACAACGAGCGTAGTCCGGTCGCCCAGTCCCATCCATAATTCCAGGAATCTCCCGGAACTGACGTCGAACCTCGTTGATGATTGTAAACGCAGCCCTGCCGACAGCTCGCATCGTCATAGACGAGAAAACGAACGGCAGCATAGCCCCGATCAAAAGGCCAACGAGAGTCTGGTGCTTCAACAGGCTAATAACCTCGATACCAACTGACTGGGTGTAGGCAACCATCAAGGCCAATGAAGTTAGACCCGCAGACCCGATTGCGAACCCCTTCCCTGTAGCAGCTGTAGTATTACCGAGTGCATCCAGAGAGTCAGTCCTTTCGCGAACTTCGCTCGGCAGGCCAGCCTGTTCAGCTATACCACCAGCGTTATCTGCTACCGGACCATAAGCATCAGTAGCGAGGGTTATGCCCAGAGTAGACAGCATACCCACAGCGGCGATTGCAACCCCATAAAACTCTGCGAATCCATATGCACAGATAACAGCTACGCTGATCGTCACTACTGGAATAATCGTGCTTTCCATTCCAAGCGCCAGCCCCTCAATGATAACCGTTGCGGGACCAGTCTCCGCATTCTCTGCAACCCTCTTGGTGGGCTTATTTTCATATGACGTGTAAAACTCAGTCGCCACACCAATAATGACTCCCGCAGCTAAACCTGACACAACTGCAAAGAACACATCCCAAGCTCCGGTTCCATCAGGAAGTGCTGCTGTGAGCTCAGACTCGAACGCTGCTATAAGCCCCCCAGTCGCGATAACCACAAGGGTTGCAGCTATAAATATGCCACGACGTAGAGCCCATAATAGGGACCCGAAATTTGCGTCCTCTCCAGACCGCACAAAGAATGTGCCCACTAGCGAGCAGATAATCCCGAGGCTCGCTATTCCGAGAGGCAATGCCAGGACAACAGCGTTCCAATCGGATACAAAAACAGCACCGATCGCGATGGTCGCGATAATTGAACCCACATAGGACTCAAACAGGTCAGCCCCCATACCGGCAACGTCACCTACGTTGTCCCCAACGTTGTCTGCGATGGTAGCAGGATTCCTCGGGTCATCCTCAGGGATACCAGCTTCCACCTTACCAACCAAGTCTGCTCCTACGTCAGCAGCCTTGGTAAAAATACCGCCCCCGACACGGGCGAAAAGAGCTATTGATGACGCACCAAAACTGAAGCCAGCGACTGCCTCAATGTCTTGGAATATGAGGTACAGCACCGTTACCCCAAGCAGACCAAACGAAACCACGGTCATGCCCATAACTGTGCCACTACCAAAGGATACTCTCAAACCAGCATTCAGCCCCCGCATTGCAGCGGCGGCAGTACGTCCGTTTGCCTTTACTGCCAAACTCATACCAACAAAGCCTGCAAGAGCGGATAACATCGCTCCAACGAGGTACGAAATTGCTGTTCCGAGAGTCATTTCATCAATGATCGTGCTCAACAAACCTAACAATATAGTGATAAGAACGACAAAACCGCCGAGTAGAGTATATTCTCGACGCAAGAACGCGAAAGCCCCTTCGCTCACTGCTGCCACGATCGTCCTAACTTCTTCAGGACCTTCGTCTTGGCTTAGCACTCGTCTACCCATAAAGAGAGCGAATACTAACCCTATGACACCAGCAGCCAGGGCCATATTCATTAAATCCATAGACACTTTCTCCTTTCTATTTTTTTCGCTGTTTCGCCTGTCGGGCTCGAGGCACTCTACCATTTCTAGGCATGAGCGTCAAGCTAAACACGCCTGTCAGGTTCGGAAATTACCATCAGCGAATGAAGGCTAGAAAGTACCGGGGTTATTTGCAATCCATCGGGTGTACGAATTCCACAAGTAAAGGGAAGGGGGCAACTGTCATTCCGCGCTATCGGATGGACCTGAATCTGAAAATGCAGGAGGGCTGATCCCAGCATCCATCTTCGTCAAGGTATCAGGGAGGCTATTGTCAAGCCCGACACCCTGCTCAGCACGCAATCGAGTAAGCCATTTTTCCGACGCGGCAGGGTTATCCTCATCTACGTCGTGCAGTGTTTCGTTACTAGGAAGCCAGTTCATACTATTACCCCATGACTTCACGAAGGTAACTTGTGACACTGCCCTTTGCATGTTCGTACCATCACAATGAGAACACTGAGGTGTAGTCACCGAAGAAAACGTCCGGAACAACTGGCTCGTACGGCCACCGCAATCTTGGCAATTGTATTCGTATATTGGCATGTTTCACCCTACTCAATGTCTTCAGATAAGCATACCACGTATTGGTTGAAAAGACCGCCTATGATAGGGTGACGGACCTAAGGTCCGTAACGCACTGATATGTTCGCTACTTCCATAGCCCTTGTTGCCAGCAAATCCATACCCCGGGTACTTGCTATCCATCTCAATCATAAGTCGATCCCGCGTTACCTTAGCAATGATTGAGGCTGCGGCAATGGACAAGCTAATTTGGTCCCCGCGAATGATCGATTCCTGATAAATTGCCACTTCCGAAAGCTTAACCGCGTCTATTAGCAAAGCATCTGGGCGAACATTCATACCTTCAATCGCCCTTACCATGGCCATCCTAGTCGCAGAGGCTATCCCAATTTCATCAATTTCTTCGGCAGAAGCGGACCCAACCGCAAAATCTCCATTGAGAGCAAGTTGATCTGCTAGCCCTTGATAAGCCCTTTCGCGAGCACGAGGTGACAACTGTTTCGAGTCTTTAATCGAAATAGCCTGATACACATGAGCACAGCGTCCAAGAAACACACTCCCTGCAAACACAGGCCCTGCAAGAGCACCTCTACCTACCTCATCAATGCCAACGACAACTTGGAAATCGTTAACATAGAGCCGCTGCTCTACGTCGAAAGAAGGAGGGTTATTGGGCAATCACTACTCCTTTGACAAAAGAACCGATCGAGAAATGCGTTATACGGCTGACAAAAGGCATTGCGTACATGCTGCCATATCTGGGCATTCTTCCGAAGCATCAAACCTTTCGATAATCGCCCCACCTAGCACTCTATCACCCTGATAGAACACCACAGCCTGTCCAGGAGTTATCGCTCTCTGGGGCTCAACAAATTGTATTTCTACCCACGAACCATGCGCTATAAGAGTCGCAGGCGCCATTGGAGCCTTATACCGAATCTTGGCCATGACTTCCACTGGTTCACTGAAGGATTTGCCATCGATATATTTCGCCCCGCTTGCCCATAGAGACTGATTATGCAATTCGTCCCATGACCCAACCGTGACACTATGGTTGTCTGGGTTTATCCCAAGCACATAGGTTGGCATTTGAGACTGGATTCCGAGTCCTTTGCGCTGTCCTACAGTGAAAAATTCGATCCCCGAGTGCTGTCCGAGAACCGTTCCCCCCAAATCAACGATATCACCTGGCACCGCGCTTACCCGATCTGAAACAAATTGCTTATAGTCACCTGACGGTATAAAGCAGATCTCTTGACTGTCCGGTTTATCAGCAACTGGCAAACCGCCGCGCTTTGCAATCGACCTAATTTCGTCCTTGGTATAACCGCCAATAGGTAGCATCAGGCTTGATAGTTGCTCTTGCCCTAACCCAAATAGAACATACGATTGATCCTTCGATGCATCAATCCCACATAACAGGCTCTTTGCCCCATCAGCATCAACGATTTGCGCATAATGACCGGTCGCGATGCAATCTGCCTGCAAGGCCATTGATTTTCTCAGCAGAAAATCAAACTTTATTTTATCGTTACAAGCTAAGCAGGGATGAGGGGTCTTCCCTCGGGAATACTCGTTGACGAAGTAATCCATAACGTGCTCTTTAAATTCACGCTCGAAATTCATCACGTAGTGTCGAATACCAAGAATTTGACAAACCTCTCGAGCGTCATCGATATCGTCATCTGTGCAACACCCTTGTGATAATCGTGCACGAGGTTGATCCTCAGTGGAATACAGGCGCATAGTGACACCTATGACCTCATAGCCAGCCTCCACAAGTAACATTGCCGCGACAGAGGAGTCCACGCCGCCACTCATTGCTACAAGCACTCTTTTCTTCATCTAGGTCCTCCGGTCTACGCGAGCTCCCTCGGATGATAATTTTGCCCCAAGGAAAACTATTTATCATCCAAACTCATAGAGATTCATCACTCTCCACACTCGTGATTTTACCTACAAATGGGATCATCTGCAAGAAGGATGACTAGGCTCAAATCTTTTGGTAATCCTCAACAAGGATAATGTGCTTTTCTCAGACCAGGTTCATGAGCCATAAACTCTCAAAACTAAGGGGCGATAACGAGCCTATATGGATTGACACGAGTATAATACCCTTCAGGTGTGCATTTATTATAAGTGCACGTAAATACCTGATTGAAAAAAGAAAGGCCTGAAGTATGGAGCAATTAGAACCAGTACAACGTGCTATGGTTGTTGCCCCACATCCCGATGACGCCGAATTTGGATGTGCCGGAACAGTCGCCAAACTGACCAAGGCAGGGAAAAAGGTATTTTATGTGATCGCCACTAATGGAAACAAGGGTGGACGGGACACAGACATGACAGGCTCATATCTGCGCGAAGAACGAAAACTAGAACAAGAGGCCGCTGCTGCTGCCGTCGGGGTTTCAGAAGTTGTATTCCTAGATTTCGGCGATGGAGAACTCGAAGATGACCATGACTTTCGAAGGGCCCTGGTTCATCAAATCCGTAGACTTCAACCAGATATCGTTTTCACCACTGACCCGTTCCGCACGTCTTTTTATATACACAGGGATCACCGAATGACAGGTCTCGTAACTATTGATGCTGTGTTCCCATATGCCCGGGATCGACTCCACTATCCTGAAGATATTGAGGCGGGCCTCTCTGGTCATAATGTTGAAGAAGTATACTTCTGGGGTACGGAAAGCCCCGATATCTTCATTGATATAGAAGACGTCATGGACACCAAAATTGAATCCCTACGCGCCCACAAAAGCCAACTAAGCGATTGGGGGCAAGGTGATAACCCAACAACGTTCGAAGATATGGTCCGCAAAATGTCACGGAGAACTTCCTCTCAGCACAAACTGTCGTTTGAATACGCAGAGTCATTCCGCAGGTTCGGCATACGAAGAGCCTGGGAGGACACATAACCGACCAATTCAGTCGTCCCTGACAGACTGGGGGGTAGTTGAAAAAGCAAAACAGGCTTTTCTATGGGTGGTATATCGTTATGGCTCATATGGCCATACACACCTACATGAGCATTATCTTCGTCTACGGCATGCAAGTGTTCATGACCCCAATGCTCCGCGAACTCCAGTGGACCAGAGCTCAGTTCAGTTACGGAGCAGGGGTCCAACGAATTGAGGGGAGCATTGCGTCTCCAGTGGTCGGGTTCATTGTCGATCGATTCAATTCAAGAATGGTGGTTTTCATCGGGACGTTTCTAGCAGCTCTCGGAATGTTTGCTCTCAGCAGATCGTCCTCTCTGGTATTTTTCTACGGCGCGTACATCCTTGTTGGCATCGGCATGAGCTGCACGGTCGGAATCCCCTACACCACAGCAGTGGCCCACTGGTTCAGCAAAAAACGTGGCTTTGCTATGGGGTTGATGTTTTCCGGGGCAACGTTTTCTGGTCTCTTCGTGCCTGGGCTGGCCCTGCTGACTGATCACCCAGATTTGGGATGGCGATCCACTATGGTGCTGTGTGCTATTGGAATACTCATCGTCGGACTGCCCGGCGTAGCGATCCTGCGGCCGAAACCCGAACCATACGGGTACGCAGTAGACGGAATCCAGGAAGATGATGCTCTCAGCGAAAAAAGTACTAATAGCACCTCACGAGTTGCCGGGCATACTGTCAATGAAGCCTTACGTACTCGCTCGTTTTGGTATCTGACCATCGCATTTGGTCTTTTAGGAATGGGGCCCAGTGCAATGTTTATTCACCAAATACCTTACTTTGAAAGCATAGGATTTTCCACACAGAGCGCTAGCTGGACCGTAGCAAGCTTCACCCTCCTCAGCGGACTCGGCCGTATGGGAACAGGATGGGTTATGGATCACGTAGATCCGAGAATGGTACTTATTGGACTAGTTGTATGCGGCATTTTCGGGTTACTGTCCCTATTTTTCACTCAGGAATGGTGGCACAGTTTAGCCTACGCTCTACTTTTTGGCATATCGTTTGGCGGAGGCATACCTGCACGTCCAATACTCACCGGGGCATATTTCGGCACTCGGGCCTTCGGTTCCTTAACTGGGCTTATGCAAACCTTCGCCGTTGTCGGCGGCGTCCTTGCACCAGCTTTAATGGGATGGGTTTATGATAACTCTGCTTCATACAATGCAGCACTCATAGTCCTGATGGCTGTGATGGCAACGGCAATCCCAATTATCCTAATGCTTCCAAAGAACCGCACACCAAACTAATCACACCCTATGTGTAATACCCTTGTGGTGTATAATCAGATAGAGATCAGCACACTAGCTCAGATATATCGCGGTCCATTTTGCTAGCCGCATTCGTGCAACGAAATACGAAAGGAGCCGCATTCCAATGACGGAAATCAAAAAAACCCCTGATGGTATTGAGGTACCCCCACCTGGTCCGGATGATGTGCTCTATGATGTTGAAGAAAATATAGCAACGATAACCCTGAACAGGCCGACTATTCTGAACGCCATGAACAAGAATGTGTTGCGCTTACTCGACGCGGCATTAACTAAGGCGAACGATGCTGAGGACGTCAATGTTGTCATTCTTCGTGGAGCTGGACGGTCATTCTCAGCCGGAGGAGATCTTCATGCAGCGCTCTATCCCGATGATGAGCCTGCCCCAGGTGGCCTCGAGGTACAATTGAAAATTTGGTCATTGCAAAAACCTGTGATCGCATCGGTACGCGGCCACGCCATCGGGCAGGCGTGCGAATTAGCTGGGGTCTGCGACCTGACAATAGCATCCGATAATGCTCGATTTGGAGAAATTCAAATTCGCCATGGATTCGGTCCACCTGTACTCATAACCCCTTTCCTGACATCCTTGAAACGAGCCAAGGAAGTCTTGCTACTAGGAGAACAAATTGGTGCTGCCGAAGCCAAGGAGCTAGGAATTGTAAACAGGGTGGTTGCCGACGCCGACCTGGAAACCGAAACACGAACCATAGCCGGTAAAATGTCAGCACTTCCCCAAAAAGCTATACGGCTCAACAAGTTACTAGTTAACCGAGCTTACGAGATTGCTGGGTTCATGGATTCGTTAAATTACCGTGACGACCCCATCGTTAAAGCCCTTTCCGATGAAGAATCGGACGACCCAGTAGCAAAAGAGCGCCAACGGATTCTTAAGGAAGAAGGCTGGCAAGCTTTCCTGAAGACAAGAGACGCAGGATATCAGTAGTTCCTGAACGTAGGAGGTAACAGTGAAAGGATCGATAGCGATCGCCCATCTGCTCAAAGAATACGGGGTGAGGCACCTATTCTGCTTCCCTGCCAATCCATTAATCGACGCCTCGGCTAGCGTTGGTATTCAACCCATCATCGCACGAACAGAGCGTGGGGCAGTCAACATGGCGGATGGATACTCACGATTATCGCCTCGAGGTACTGTGGGCGTTGTAACAATGCAGGATGGCCCTGGTATAGAAAATGCCTTTGGCGGAATTGCTCACGCCTTTGCTGACTCGATCCCAATATTAGTATTACCACGAGGAACAGCACGCAGTAGACAATCATACGGACCTTCATTCTCCGCAATTGCAAATTACGCACATATAACCAAATGGGCAGCACAGCTAAATATGTCGGATCGAATACCAGAACTAATGCGACATGCTTTTTCTAAACTGCGCAGTGCTAACGGAGCCCCCGTTATGCTAGAGGTTCCTTATGATGTCCTCACCGAAGAAATCAAGGAATTGGATCTCTCCGCCCACGATTCTTCAGGTTTTCGAAGCTCCGGCGATCCTGCTGATATACGAGATGCTGTAACAGCCCTTTTGAAAGCAACCAATCCTGTCATCCACGTCGGACAAGGGATATTAGACTCCGAAGCCTCTGACGAACTCGTCGAATTTGCTGAACTAGTTCAAGCTCCAGTGATGACAATAACACCAGGGAAAAGTGCCTTCCCCGAAACACACCCCTTATCTATTGGCAACGGGGCAACAACTGCCACTGGAATGGTGAATCATTTTCTCGCACAATCTGACTTGGTATTTGGGATCGGATCCAACTTCTATCGATCACTTATGTCAGTGGAGATACCTTCAGGGAAAATAATGATCCAGTGCAGCTCTAGTGAGCAAGACCTTAACAACGAATATTCCCTCCATCATGGGGTACTTGGTGATCCTAAGCTAATACTTCAGCAACTCATCGATGAAGTTAGGTTTCAGACTAACAATAGAGGTACGGAAACAAATGAACCGTTACTCCTAGAAATTCAAAAGCAACGGACCCAGTGGTTGGACGCGTGGATGCCCAAACTTACCTCACCAGACACCCCTATCAATCCGTATCGCGTGATCTTTGAACTCAACAATTCTATTGATCATAGCAAAACCGTCGTGACTCATGACTCTGGGAATCCACGAGATCAGCTGACACCATTTTTTGAGGCCACAGAACCTAAAAGTTACATAGGCTGGGGGAATTCCACCCAATTAGGCTATTCCCTAGGCATCAGTATTGGAGGGAAGCTCGCTAGGCCAGATAAAACATTTATTCATGTATTAGGTGACGCAGCAATGGGCATGGTAGGGCTCGATTTCGAGAGTTCCTTGAGGGCTTCTGCACCTATTGTAACCATAGTATTCAATAATGGTCGCATGGGGGGCTATGGCAATAGTATGCCCAACGCAACAGCAACATATGCTAGTAACCTGCTCGGAGGAAACTACACGGAATTCGGTAATAGCATGGGAGTGAAAAGCGAACGAATCACTAACCCTGAAGATATAGCTGCATCGATCAAGAGAGCTATACATTCCACAGAAAACGGCCAATCAGCCTTAGTGGAATTCATGACGGGAGAGGAATCGAATTTCTCACGTGTGAGTTGGATGTAGTATGAAGCTGAGAACTTCGAGTAATTGAATTCCAGCCCGGTAAGAGGATTGAATTAGATGACCATATCCTCAGAAATTAATCTAGCACTTATAATCGTGGTAGTGACACTAACGTTCACTGTGATGATTTGCGTCAGATGGATAATGCATCTCCGATCAGCAATGAAGTTGCAGGGGTCAGCTCTCCAGAGCCTTCATGTAAAGACAGGGAATATCGCTGAGCAAATGGCCCCTTTGTCTTCTGTTTTCCCATGGAATCCCGAAGGATTCAAATTCCTTGGAAAACCAATTGATGGAATTCAATTTGAAGAGGACCGAATCATCTTAGTAGAGTTCAAAACAGGAAAAAGTCAACTCAGTAAGGATCAGAGAAAAATCAGGAATCTTGTTAAGAATCAAGCGGTGTATTTTGAAGAAATTCGTCTTGGGTAGACAACTAAATATGAACATTGGCAATCGCATGTTACTTTGCGCCGTAGTGATAGCTATCCTATCGCTAGCTCTATCATGCAACGAGCCTCAATACGAATCCACTGGATTTGCTCCTATGGCCATAACAACCGATGCTAAATCTGGAGTGCATCCAGAAACAATGATGCGGTCTGAGGCTGACTTTGCGCAAGGAGACACTTCATCAATATCCCCAGATTCAGCGCAGATGGTCATCAGAAGAGCATCCCTCCAGATAGTCGTCAAGAATGTTCAGGAAACAGTCAAGAGAATCGAAGATGCAGCCGCTCTTCTTGGAGGAGTAGTGGTATCCTCCAACACGTCCGATAACGAAGCATCGGGGATTTCCGGCAATCTCCAAATTCGAATCCCATCGGAACATCTCACCACGCTGATAGATGCCATTAAATTCGATTCGATTCGGGTTCCACATGAGTCTATAAACAGCAGCGACGTCACCGAAGAATATATAGATTTAACCGCACGCCTTGAGAACCTAGAACTAACCGAGTCGCAGCTCAGTAAACTCATGGAAAAAGCTAATACTATTGAGGACATATTGAGGGTCCAGAGAGAACTCACCACGATCCGTGGCCAAATCGAGAGCCTGGCTGGCCGAGTCAAATACCTGGAAACTAACGTCGCTATGAGCACAGTGCAAGTAGCGATCTACCCAGAAGATTCGGGCAAACCCATAACAGATCCTGACTGGAGCATTAATACGACAATCAAAAACGCACTGCGCGGACTAACCGATATCGGACAATTCGCAATGGAAGTGCTAATTTGGGGAGGCATATTACTTCCCGTCTGGGGAACGGTCGCAGCACTTATCGTCATCAGCCAACGAACAATAAAGAAAAGACGTTTACGAAGACAAATCACAATAGAAAATTCTGATAGTACTGAGAATTGAACTTTAGCTAGAAATCCCAGCCAATTCAACACACTGCAGGCCACGGCAGGCCTGGATCCCTAGTACTTGCAAATCATAAAGAGACCTTTTACAGATGTTGTCTAAATACTTAAAACGAACCTCCTTCAAGAATCTAATCGCAATCGATCTTCGATCGCTGGCCTTATTCCGTGTGTGCCTCGCGATTATGCTCATAGTTGATTTGCTCGTCCGGCTTTCCGACCTGCAGGCCCACTACACGGATTGGGGGGTTCTACCCCGTGCCGTCGCAATGGATCATAGCTGGATTGGCAGTTGGTCTCTCCACTTCATGACAGGATCAAGAACAGGTATCGCCCTAATGATGGGACTTCAGTTATTTGCAGCATTCCTGTTACTTATAGGGTACCGAACTCGAATAATGTCTATATTGTGCTGCGTTCTAATCGTGTCACTACAAGCAAGAAACCCTATGATACTCAGCGGGGCTGATGATACGATCCGCCTGCTTTGTATCTTTAGCATGTTCCTGCCTTTGGGGGCCTATTTTTCAGTTGACCGGGCACTGGATCCAGAACCCGAAGATTTACAGACCGTATTGTCATCTGTATCATCTTTCGCCATTCTAGCCCAGATTTCAATTTTGTATCTCTTCACCTTTCTCTTCAAGTGGCACCCAATATGGATCGAAGATAATACCGCTCTATACTTCATGTTCCAGCTTGATGTATTTACGAATCAATTCGGCCAATATTTGCTCGGATATCCAAATCTACTGCGAGCTATGACAGCATTCTTCGTATGGTGTGAACTTCTCTGCCCTATTCTAATGTGGAGCCCAGTTATGACTACGCAAACACGGCTCCTTGCAATATTTATCATTAGCTCTATGCAAATTGGGATAGCGAGCACCATGGGGATTGGTATGTTCCCATTCATATCTATCACTGCACTGATGCTTTTCATTCCTTCTGCCATTTGGAATACAGGATTCACTCTCTTGTCAAACCCACGAAGAACAGGCATGACCATCTATTTTGATGAGGGATGCGATTTTTGCAAGAAGGTTTTAAGGTTGTTGCTAACCTTCACATTAATTCCACGGACTCTAACCGCGCCGACCAATACAGATCCTGAGATATTGAATACAATGGAACAAGAAAACTCTTGGGTTGTACGAGACCACGAAAACAATATCCACCTAAAATTCGAAGCACTTGCATATGTACTAAGTCAATCGCCAATCCTGTTCCCACTCGGATGGATACTGGGCAGAAAAATTTTTATATCCGTCGGAAACAGATTTTATGCCTCAGTAGCATCACATAGGCCACAACTATCTGATCTCTTATCCATATTCCCATGGAAATCCAACCCGATTAAACATAGATCTTTTCTTGAAATTTGTGCGGCTCTACTCATAGTCTGGGTTGCCATCTACAATATTTCAGCATATGACAAGATTCAATGGAAAATCCCAACCAGCATAGAATGGTTGGCACCTGCAACGGGAACCTTTCAAAATTGGAGACTCTTCGCTCCATACCCAAACAAAGAAGATGGTTGGTATGTCATGCCAGCGACGTTACGCAACGGAGACACCCTGGACTTATGGAGACATACAACCCCAATAAGCTGGGATAAGCCGGATCAGGTTCGGCACGACTTCAAAAATAATCGTTGGGTAAAATATATGAACAATATTTGGATGGCGCGCAACGAACATCACCGCCTACATTTCGGCCGATACTTGTGCAGAGATTGGAATTCCCAACATCAAGGTGGGGAAAGCCTCGAGACATTTTCAATAGTGTATATGCTAGAAAAGACGCCAGATCCTGGAGATCTGGCCGAAGTCAAACGAATAAACTTATGGAATCACTCCTGCTTTGGCTCTACTGCTCCTGCGGGGCAATCGACTCCTTAGTGAAATGATTCTTAACCGCTGCCAAAACTGGAAGCATACACACCAAGATTATCAAGTACCAAGAATCACTGTAGGCCCATAAACCAAAAGCACAAAAGCTGATGTACCCGATCGTCGCAGTAATCACAACATCTCTCACTTTGAGGAGAATTAACAGCATAGCTGCTCCATGAATAAGCGCCAGTACGGGAAATAGCCCGACTGCAATACCAAAGGCAGTTGCAAGTCCCATACCTCCTCTAAAGCGAAAGAAGATCGGGTAACAATGTCCTACCATAGCTGCTGCACCGACAAAAAAGACATGTATATCTGAAGATTCCGATGCTTCTTGCATCAAAACCATCGGAATCACTGCCTTCCCAAAGTCCCACAGGAACACTACAACTCCAGTTCCACGCCCAATCTTTCGAAACGTATTTGCAGCACCAGGATTACCGGTCCCGACATCTAAAACATTTCTGCCTTGCACTCTGCTTGCGAGATATGCTACAGGTATAGACCCCACTAAGTAGGTCACAATTCCGATCGCAAAAAGTGTCATCTGTGAGATACTAATCCTCCCTATCGGCCGGCTACTTCACTACCGGTCCGGCATGCCAAGGGTCGTTTCTTGGTCCTCAAAAAGAAACGACTGAATACGGGTCCTGTTCCGCTGATACACGAAACTCATACCTAAAAGCAAACACCCCATAACGAACAAACCAACAAATCCTAGAAGGGGATGGATGACCCATACATCATACAAGAATGTTTTTGCAATTGGGACAATCAGAAACCCGAACCCAATCAACCGCATTCTTGCCATCTTCCATCGAATACCCAACGCTATAACCATAAGGGCATATATTAGCCAATACACACTAAGCACCATACGTTCAACGTCTAGGTGCAAACCGGTCACCATAATTTCGCGACTCACCGCGACAAGCAATACCGCTGCCACGCCACTCAAGCCAATCAACTGCCCAAATCTTCGGATTCCTGCGATAATTGGGGCCACACTGTCATCGAGATTTGAGCTACTCCAAGCTTCGAATCTACTAAATCGTATGAGACCTACGGTAACCAGAAGCACTGCTACTACAGTTCCAATGTATATATTGAAAAATGGGAAGAATTGACCACCCTCCCCCCCGACATTACTCATCAACCCCTTCCCTTGCACAACAAAACCATCTGCAGAGAGCAATTTTACTAAGGCAAGCATTACCAACCCAAACCCAGCGAGGCGGTAAAAACTCTGAACATTCGCGTAATCCTTCAATTTAACAGCTCCTGCTATCGTTCCAATACCTGCGAGTGCCATAACTAAAGTCCCTCCCAAAAGAAGAACATTTTTGTATGCATCCCCTGTATTAGTGTTATCCCACTGGAAAAACAATTCTAGCCCCAAGCCAAGATAAATCGTAGCCAAGCATGGCAAAAGCAACGCAGCCGGGACAAACCTATGTTCCCACTTACTGACCACATCCAGAAAACCAGAAGATCCTGTATATTGTCCAAGGCACCGTCTGAAAATAATCAACGCCGCGATGAGGATAGACACTGCAATAAAAGTTGACATGGAATATCCTGTTACCCCCAGTCCTTGCACCCACACACCCCTCGTTGCAACTAAATCAATCACCGGCATCTTGACAACACCAAGAGACAAAAGGCCCAAACTCAACAACACGAACCAATGAGATTTACGTACAGAGGCAAGACAAAACGCTAATCCACCAACACACAACAAACTCCAAGTAATGTATAACTGTTTTACTGCGGGAGAAAAAGGTGTCTGACCCAAGTGTGCCATACCAGCCCCTAGCCCGGTAACAAATGCCATCGTAGCTAATCCTCGCGGGATTGCCGATTCACAGTCTGCAAACAAGCGTCTAATCTGCACCTCAAAAGACCTCATTACAGATTGCAAGGAATTCTGAGATATCACGAACTGTGCTGTTGGACTTAGTGTGTCCAACGAAGAAGTTGGTACAGGCAATTTCGCACACGCAAACCACGCTAGCAAAAGGATGAGGCTCAAGGCAATCCCTGTAACCAATCGATCATTCATCAAATACAATAATTCATAATCCGTGCTGACCCACAGATCAACTATCCAAAACTTACCAAGGCTTAACCCAAACAGAATCAAACTATATAATTGCCAGCGAACGTCGCGGAGATATCTCCCAAGCACCAACACAGATAAACCCATTCCCGCCCAAACACTTGTGACAATTTCTCCATTCAACAATACTGGAACCGTAGCCATAGCAAAGGCCGCAGATTTTACGCCAAAAAGTAACTGGATCTCCCGGTTCCCCCCCCTAAACCAAAACACAGCGCTAACAGCAGCATTGACGAGCGCTAAGGAGATATTCGCTATACCGAAACCGTACGTTCCGGTATCTGGTAGTAATGTAAGAAGTGCCACATAAAAAAGCACTGAATTCCCAACAACCAGAAGAAGCTCTCGAAAATCCGTTTGGATTTTCCAAATCAGATGATAACTACCGCTTACACATAAGAATAACCCATAGATGACAGAGAACGATACGATACCCACCCATAGAGGTTCTTCATCTACTAATGACCGTGAGATACCCAATGATTCCTGAGCAAACACCACGAAAAGAAACAAATATGATGCCCATAGACTAATCTGTTTAAGTAATACCCACCGCTTAGTAAGCGAAATAAGTGCCACGGCTATATCGGCTATCACCAAGTAAGCAATTAACATAAGAACCGGTATGGCTACTTGAATAGACCCCTGCAAGATGAATGGCGTAATAAACGTACCAACTGTTCCTAGAAGAGCTACCCATACACTGTCAGCACGCACAGCAAGAAACCATCCAAGCAAGCTGATGGCTAAGAGCACTCCAAAGCCTAGTTGATCAGGTATGACATCACCCAGCGCAAAGGACGCAAAGGTAGCGATATAAACTATTGAGAGCCCAGAACCCGTTATTGCATCGGATAATAAGCCATACTTGCGTCTACTAATTTCTCCTAGAATCAATGCCACAGTGCCAAGGCTCAGCGAAAAGACGAACTTACCCAAGGGAGCGATCGCAATCAATACCACTCCACTGAGAAGCCCCACAGCAGTCACAATAAAAATCCCCCCGGCTATCGCGAGCCAATTTAACCCGAGATCCCGATCCAGACGCGAAACCTTGCTAGCTATCGAATTGGAAGCAATTCCAATTGCCGGTGCAGCAGGCGCAGGGTCATCAGGAATTATTAGGGGTTCATATTGGAGTTCTTGTCCACCCGATTGCTCAGGCAAGGAGTCTACGCTTTGGATTTCAGCATTACTCTCCGATAGGTCTGAAGATTCACCATGTCCACCTGAATCCACACCTTCGGCTGCACCCAGATGCGTTTCCTGCGGTGTTGCATCCATCTCCGAATCTATTTTGGTAATGGGAGAAATCGCTTCTTGGCTAATAGGTTTCCCCGTTAATTCCTGAATCAAGGCCTCCAGCCTATCAATCCGGTGAACGAGATCCTCTATATATCCTTCATCCCGTATTATGTGTGCCATTGCCAAGGGGTTTCCACAAGCGATACAAAACCCTGCTATCTCGGTATTCTTGACGCCACACTGTGGACAATTCACGAAAGTTCTCCTTCAATTCACAATAGAATGCCAAATCGTCGCAAACTGATGAAGCATGACATTAAATCTACTACACTTGCCGATCATCTTCATGCGCAGCTAGACATAAAATCAAGCTGCTTACAACACCCGCTATCCATGCTTTCTTCTGGTTTTTCCCCGGAGAACACCCCCCAATACGAGAGCAAACAACCCCAGGACACTCATGACAGCAATAACTAAAGGTCCTTCTTCATATCCAACGGATGGCAAAACATAATCCGCAGGTATCGGTTCCTCTAGCACAATCAAGGCATAGGTACCGGCTAGGTTAGTTTGAGTAGTCGTAACAGTCCCCCCTAGCAAATCCATATGAGTCGCTATGGGAACCCAGTAAGACGAATCCATCTCATATCGCTTGACCAACACAAGGCGTCGATCTCCAATCGCATTCATAACATCTGTAGCCCCATTAATACCATGTTGTGAAGCTCGCTGAAGAATCGAAGTTGAAAGGGGAATTCTGATTGTTGCTGGCTGCCATAATTCCATTTCACCTTTATATACAGCCTGAGCATCGTATGTCCTGATATCCACAATACATAAGGAGCGGTCACTCACCCTTAGAGGAACAGCTTCCACCTCTTCAAACATCACCTTGACCTGAAAAGTGCTCTCCCAGCTTGGCTGATGGATTTTCAAACTTGCACACTGATCCGTCACTGTGATTTCCGATGACGCGGTAGGATGAATGATCTCAGCCACACCCATTTCAGTATCCACCATGACCATGTCTGACTCTAGCACTACCACTGGTACAGGTTTCGAGGTTTCCTCGATCAAAGGATCAGAAACAACCCCAGACGTCACAGGGGTGGGTGTTGATGTCGGCGCATTAGCATTGGGCTGACTGCCTTGCAAGGGGTTGCTACTATTAGCAGCAATTCCTTGAATTAATACTGCTACTGTTTGTCCCCAATATGAACCCGTAATAATATCCTGCAATCCATCCCCGTTGACGTCAGCTGAGCGAACCACTCGAGGCCCGTTAGTCATATTCTGATGAACACCGCCCAATGCAGGGGCGCTTATTACGCTACCGCTCCAATTTGATCCTAATCCGGAGCCATTACTAAATACTGAGAAAGTTCTTGCTACGTCAGCAGCGGCAAGAATGTCTATATCTCCATCGTTGTCCACATCCACCGTATCTATAAAAACGACCCCGTCAAGATCAGTGGTTACAGTGTTACGCTGCCATATCCCTTGGGATATTTCAACAGCCTGAAACCAGAAAATGCTATCGAGATCAGCAGAAGCCACAGACACATCAAGCGCACCATCACCATTAATATCGTCTGCCGCTATGGACCGAATATTCCCCAAATTTGATCCAATTACGTGATTAACCCACGACCCACCTTGATTTTTCATATTCTCATGCCATGCGAGAATTCCATTGCTCCAGCCAGAAATAAGATCAATATCACCATCACCGTCGAGATCACCTTTTTCAAGAGTAAAGGCCCCAAGTGCACTTGTTTGGATCACATGTACCATGCCGTCTGATGCATCTCCGGTAGTGTTCTCAAACCACAAAACTTTATTGTCCAAATTAGAAACAGCCGCCACGTCCCAATCAAGATCCTGATCGAAATCCTCTACCACTATGCCAATAATCCCGTCAATTTCCACACCCACCGAATGATCGTTCCAATAAAGTCCATTACCTAAGAGATTTTCATGCCAGCGCAATTTATCATCTAGTGTAGAGGCAGATACTACATCTAAATCTCCATCGCGATCTATATCCGCAACCCGCACTCTTACCACTCCATCCGCAACAGAACTCACTAAGTGTGGAATCCACACCTCGCCAGTAGCACCACTATTTTCATACCACGTAACCGAGTCATTAGCGCTCGATGCGACAACAATGTCCGAATCTCCATCCTGGTCAAGATCACTCAAAACCATAAAAAAGGTTCCAGGTGAAGCGCTACTAATGACGACAGGAGACCGAAAATTCGACTCAGCAACAAGGGTAATTGGTGTGAACAAGCCCACCCATATCGATATCAGTGCAGCAAGAATCGCCCAAGCTAGATGTCTTCGCATGCTTGTCACTGCTATGCTCCTGTCAAAAGAACTTCAACCGTATAACATTGACGTCTGTTACTATTGTACTATCTCAATTCAATTATCCGCAGATACCTGCAGTTAGAGTGATATACTGTGCGTACAATTGCCAATCCTATTGAAAAAGAATCGGATACCTCACCATGGACGTTCTATCCAAAAAATTTCGGCCACTATACGATCGCACTATTTCCGGGAAATTGATTGCACATACTGTTGCCACACTCATCCCAAGATTGTTCCTAATATTGTGTGCTTTCCTCATCAGCTGTACAGAAACCCCCCAATCAAATTGCCCCGCGATTAAAGATCCTGGTTTATATGTGCAACCTTCTGTTGTACAGGTTTTTATAACAGATATCAATGGCAGCATACTACGTTCCGGCACTGGAGCTATAGCCTCTACCGAGGCTCCGTATGGACAAATAATTACCACGGCTAAATTAGTATCAGATGCTCAACGCATATGGATTGGCTTCAGAGGAGGTACCAATAATGAGGCGCTCGTGAAAGACACCTTCCCAAGTGCAGACCTAGCTTTATTGACAGTCATAATCCCCCCTGATTTCCCGGCTCTGCGACTTGTAGCGATAGATACCCCGATAGATACGAAGGTATATAGTACCGGCTACTTAGGGGATGATTACTTTACATTTGAATCAACAATTAATAATACCGTAGTAGACTCATCAGGTCATACATCATATGCTATGTCATCGACCACGCCCTCGCTGATAAATGGCGGACCGGTTGTCACTCATTGTGGTGAATTAATTGCGGTGGTCACGCAGGCGACTGAACACAACATACTAGCAAGTGCTGTCACTGCAGGTCATATGTCCCAAAATCTACAAAACGCACTTTCCATCTCGACTAGAGACTTTATAGAGCAAGGCAGAGAACGTCTGTACAGAGGAGAACACGAGAGAGCTATAGAAGAATTTTCCCGTGCTATTCAACTTAATCCAAACGACGCATTGGCCTACCATGAGCGAGGATATACATACTCACAACTCAGAAAATATGAGAGGGCAATCCAAGACTTTACCCAAGCGATTCAGCTAGATCCTTTCGACGCATCAGCCTATAACTACCGAGGACAAGTATACTCGCGGCTCAGAGATTATGAAAAAGCCATTCGAGACTTTACCCAGGCAATAGTAGAGTCCCCAGCGGATAGCTACGACCACCTCTTAGGCTTACATGAAAGGGCCAAAGCATACTTTGACGCTGAGAATTATTCGCTAGCTATTGGTGATTACACTCAGGCACTAACAGTGGAAAATGACCACAGCCTTAGCCAATTTGGGCTTGCCCATACTAATCTGGTAAACCGCGGCATGTCTTACCATGAGATAGGAAACTACTCAGAATCAATCCGCGACTACACCAGTGCCATAGAATTATCTCCAGATGTAGCAAAAACCTACTACCTTAGAGCACTCTCATATCAGAAACTAGAGAATGCGGATCTCGCACAATTAGATCTGACTAAAGCACGTGAACTAGGTTTGCAGTCGCTCCCGTAAGTAGTTTCAGTATATAAACTGGTAGATCCCCGAGTACCGATTATGTTCAGATTTTCCTATATAGCTGCATTAGGAAATCATCTGGACCGTATATAGGCAAAACATCTCCTGCTACATCGTTGACCTGAATATCAGGAACTTCAGGGTCTTCCTGAATTAATTCTAAGTTGCGTTCTAGTACAAGGCCCTGAAAGCCCGGAACCGGAAACGCCCCAAGCAACCAGAATGCCGTCCCAGAAGGTGATTCGTTGAAAACCTTCGCAGCTATGTCACGTTGATTGTTGATGTAGTTGAAAACCACATCGAATTCCTGAAACCTTACACCGTGTTTTGAGTACGTCTCATCATCCATGAAATCACCATGTATCACTGCAGCGGACGCAAGATGAGCACCTAGGCCAGTGAGTCTATCCAGATTTCGCGATGACCTATTGGCCATTTCCAAATCGTACTCTACTCCCAAAGATTTAATTGGATGCATCCCGGAGATTAAAGCAAGCACACGCCCATCACCACATCCTGCGTCAAGAAACCTACTGGATTCATCAATTTCACCCAGCGACAACATGTGGGCAAAAGCTGCTCGAAGATAAAGTAAAGGTGACGGGACGAATTGGCCTACCTCCGTGCGCTTATACGGACCACCTCGAGGACCTTCCGCTTTATCAAGGGCATCGAAATAATTTTGAATGAGGGTAAAGTTGTTATCATACATAATGAATGCTAACAGCCATATCGCAGTATGCAGTCACCTTTCTAGGCTGAAACCTGCGATTCGAAATTAATTTTATTGTGAGTGCCATCACAGAAAGGTTTGTTATTAGAGGCTCCGCATCTACATAATGTTATACGCTCGCGGGTTATAGTAAGAGGATTCCCCTTAGCATCGAGAATTTCAACAGGCATAGTCACAACATACGGGCCGTTATCTCGTATCGTAATTGATGGTTCCGCCATATTCCCCTCCTATCAATCATTAAAATCAGCTATCGAAGTCTTTCAGTTCAATGATATTTGCAGTCGCTCCTCCGGCGGTCAAATCCAACAGTGCAACACTGCCCAACTTACGAAGATTTCGGGGTAATGCAGGACTGCCGGGATTCACGAACAGCATACCTTGATGTTCCTCAACCATAGAAAATGTTGTTCTACCGAATACAACGACATCCAGACTGACACCAAAAAAATCTTGTACCATCGACCTAAACGACAGCGTCGGTCTCACTTCAAGGTGACGAGCTATTCCTCCAGGTCTAATTTCGTCATTCATACCATGCAGGAGCAGATTGTTGGCC
>MDTE01151989.1_pt1 | contig 28035 bp, 31 predicted proteins | sample 811231 | NCBI WGS metagenome assembly MDTE01 (sample SAMN05326651, study PRJNA326480) | marine metagenome | isolation source: seawater | place: Indian Ocean: Red Sea | collected 2010 | reverse complement strand
AGGAGGGTCTATAGAAGACCTTTGGGGTTTTAATGATGAAAAACTGGCAAGAGAAATAGTGCGCTGTTCTATCCCAATAATAAGTGCAGTAGGTCATGAGACAGATTTCACAATTTCAGATTTTGTTTCTGATTTAAGGGCGCCTACCCCATCAATTGCTGCAGAAATAATTAGTCAACCATATAACGAATTAAAAGAGAACCTAGAAAATTATTACAAAATCTTTTGTAAAACCATTAATGATCTAATTAACCAAGAGACTCACTCTACTGCCAACCTATTTAAAAGACTTAGACATCCAGGAGATAAACTTAGATCTATAAGCCAAACATTAGATTATTTACTAAACACTCTTGTTCAAAGTATTAATCATGAGATTTCTATTAGAAGAAATAATCTAAAGGTTAATTATTTTTCTTTAGATCAGAACTCCCCAAAAAATAAATTAAAAGAAGTTAAGAATTCTTTAGAAAATACTGCAAAAGATCTAAAGAGATCTTTAAACCTAACAACTGAAAGAAAGAGCAAAGCTTTAATAGAACTAGTAACTACTTTAGAAGCAGTAAGTCCTCTTTCTGTTTTATCGAGAGGCTATTCGATCATTAGTACTGAACCAGGAGGGGAAATTATTTCTGATATAGATCAAGTAGAGGTAGGAGAAGACATCTCTGCAACATTAAGTAAAGGAAAGATTCAAGCAAGAATAACCTCTAAAAACAAAGATGAAAAATAGATTTGCTGTTTTATGCTTATTTTTTTTAATGTCTTGCTCATCTTTGCAAGTTAATTACCCTTTATGCGAATTTCCTAAGCACTCTCCCTTTCCGGGCGGGGTAATTAATAAAATTGTAGAATTATCTCCTTCTCAGATAAAAGCTATTAACAAGGAAAAAATATATCTTTGTAAAATCAGCAAGAATCAATGGAGAATTCTTTCTCCAATTAAACTTTCATCGGAAATAAACTCCATTATCAGTCCCTTAGAAGAAGAAAGACTCCTGACTGTTAAGATTGCTTCTAAAAAATATAGAGAATCAAGAATAAATATAGAGAACCAAGATTTGGTTACTCCTCCCGAACGCTATTTAGAAAGAATTAAAAAAGAATCTGTTCTAACAAGAGAAGCAATGAGAGTAAATTCAAAAATAATTCATTCTTCTCTAATAATGTCACCTCCTACTTTAGGAGTTAAAAGTAGCGAATTTGGAGTTAAAAGATTTATCAATGACCAGCCAAGGAATAGACATACTGGACTAGATATTGCCGCTCCTATTGGAACTGAAATTACATCGCCTTTGTCCGGACGAGTTGTCTTGGTAGGAGACTTCTTCTATAGAGGAAAGACTGTATTTCTTGATCATGGGGGTGGTCTTATCACCACTTACTCTCATATGAATAAGGTAGTTGTTAATAAAGGCCAATTTATAAGAAAAAATGGACCAATCGGAGAAGTGGGGGAAACAGGTAGGGTTACGGGACCTCACCTCCATTGGCAAATAGTCTTATTTGGTGTTCCCGTAGATCCGGAATTGTTTTTAGATCTAAATTTCTAGTTTAATTATATTTTGCTATAGCTTCCTCTAGACTTGCTCTAGTTTGTGCTCCAATCAGAACCTCTTTGGTTACTCCTGATGGGTCAACTATAAATGTGGCAGGTAAGCTTGGGGGTCTATCCCACCCAAATAAATCACTTGGATCAGTTAATATACTTGGGACATTTACTTTGAACCTAATAATCTGCTCTTGCAAGTCTTCACCTTCTAGGTCATCAAAGTTATAGGCTAAAACATTAACGCTTTCTTCATTTTCACTAAGAAATTCTTCTAGTTCAGGCATTTCTTTGATGCAAGGTGGACACCAGTCTGCCCAGTAATTAACTACTAACCACTTACCTTCAAGGTCTTCTAAATGTCCAGAAGGTCCGTTAAATAATTCGTAATCAGGTTCAGAACAGCTAGGAAAGATAGCAACTAGAAATAGAATTAAAAAATATTTTTTTAGTTTTAACACTTATTTAAGCAATATAATTAATACACTTATAACCAAAACAAAGGGAGCAGAAGTGTCTAATATTACCATTTTTCATAACCCAAGATGCAGTAAATCAAGGGAAACACTGAAAATAATCGAGAATAAAGGTATATCTCCAGATATTGTTCTGTACCTTAAGAATCCGCCAGATAAAAAAATGTTAGTATCTATTTTACTAAAACTTAAAATTGATGCTTTTGATTTATTGAGGAAGGGAGAACCAGAATTTAAAGAATTGAATCTTGCAGATAAATCTAAAAGTGAAGATGAGATTTTAGAAGCCATGATAAAATTTCCTAAACTTATTGAAAGACCAATAGTCATTTCTGAAAAAGAGGCTATTCTAGGCAGGCCTCCTGAAAATGTACTAAATCTAATCTAATAAAAAGGACTTAAAAAATGAATGAAACCAGCAAAATACAACTTCTTGGACTGTGGATTACTAAAGCTAGAGTTTTTACCCTTAATTTAATATTTGTTGTCATTGCCTTAGTGGTAATTCTCACTATTTTGGGTTCAATAATTGGTGGTTCAAAATTAGCTGATCCAGAAGGGAAAACACTTGTATTTAATCCTAAAGGACCTATTGTTGAACAAATTTCTGGAATTGGTTCTAGTCCTTTAGATTTTATCTTATCGGGCCCTCCCTCACCCCAAGTTAATGTTAGAGATGTGCTGTTTACACTTAGATCTACAAAAGATGATCAAAGAATCAAGAATGTAGTTCTTCAACTAGATTCCATTTCCGGAACAGGACAAACTGTTTTATACGATGTGGGGCAAGCCCTTAAAGAAATAAGAGATTCAGGGAAAAAAATAATAGCTGTTTCAGATTATTTTGATGAAAGCTCTTATTACCTTGCTTCTTTTGCAAATGAAGTAATTATTCATCCTGATGGTGGGGTAAACATAGATGGATATTCAAGGATCAGAACTTACTACAAATCCTTTATAGATAAACTTGATGTCTCAGTAAATCTTTTTAGGGTAGGTAAATATAAATCTGCCATGGAACCCTATATTAGAAATGATATGTCTGAGGCTGCAAAGGAAGCATCAAGAGCTTACATGGATGTCCTTTGGAGTTCCTGGAAAAAAGTCGTGTCGGAAAATAGAGGTTTAAAACCAATTACTATTCAGAACTATGCAGATCAAATAGATGCTTTTACTATAAAAGAAAGCGGAAGTCGTGCAAAAGCAGCAAAAGAGGCAGGTTTAGTTGATAAGTTTTTAAATAGAACCGATCTTAGAAAATACCTTGTAGATATAGCAGGAGAAGATAAAGAGAAAAAAAGTTTTTTACAAATATCTGCTTCAGAATATTTTAAAGTATTAAAAAAAGAGGAAGAAACAAATAAGTCAAAAAATAAAATAGCCATAATTGTTGCTTCAGGAAGTATTGTTGATGGTAGACAGCCCGCAGGAATGATTGGAGGTGATTCTACTGCGGAGATAATAAGGAAAGTACATGAAGATGAGTTAGTAAAAGCACTTGTGCTAAGAGTTGATTCTGGTGGAGGAAGTGCTTTTGCCTCTGAAGTTATTAGAGAAGAAATAGCTTTAGCTAAAAAGAAGGGGATTAAGGTTATTGCTTCAATGTCTAATGTAGCTGCTTCTGGAGGGTATTGGATTTCAGCAAGCGCTGATGAAATATGGGCTTCTCACGACACCATTACTGGCTCTATAGGTATATTTGGTTTTCTTCCTACTTTTGAAAAAACTTTAGAAAAAATAGGAATTAATACTGATGGTGTTTCTACAACAAAGGTTGGAGGTGGTATAAATCCAACACAAAAAATTAACCCAATACTTGCAAGAACCTTACAATCACAAATAGAACATGGCTACGAAAGATTTATTCAGCTTGTTGCAGATTCAAGAGGTATGTCTAAAGAAGAGGTAGATTCGATAGCTCAAGGAAGAGTTTGGGCAGGAGAAACTGCTATGAATCTGGGTCTAGTTGATAATTTAGGTAATCTAGAAGATGCTATAAAAAGAGCTTCAGAGCTGGCAGAATTAGATTCGAATGACTTTGCGACTTTTTATCCTACTCTACCTTCTGGTTGGAGAGATCAATTACTGGATCAATTCTTCTCTAAAATTATGATTTTTTTCTTTAAAGATACACATAAAAATATAGTTCTAAAAGAATCTTACAAGGTTCTAGGTGATATAAATTCTTTAAATGACCCTAAGGGGATTTACCTTAAGTGTCTTGACTGCCCTCTTTACTAAAGAAAAGTTCTTTTACTAAAGGTATCGTAATCTTTTTTTTCTTTTCGAGGGAGAAGCTATCTAAATCAGAGATTAAGCTTAAAAGATCAGAAAGCTTCCTAGAAGTATGATTGAGAATATAAGTTAAAGTTTTGTCTTCAAAAGATAAGCCTTTTCTAAGAGCTGATTCCTTTAAAGCTCTAAATTTTTCCTCGTCACTAATCTCAGGCAATTCAAAAGCTGTAAAAAAATTTAAACGCGACTGGAGATCGGGAAGATTAATATTTAAATCTTTTGAAGGTTTAGAGGAACTAAAAAATAAATTTGTGTTACTTATATTACATGCATTTATTAAATTAAAAAAAGCTAACTCCCAGTTAGTGTCAAAATCTAACTTATCTATAGACTCTACAAATACAACATCTACATTTTCTAAACCTTCTAATAAAGAAGGCTCCTTAACTAAATCATCTTCGAAAGTTATATAAGCAGAGTGAAATCCTTCTTTAAGAAACTCCCTATTTACTGAATGAAGTAAGTAATTCTTTCCCGCACCTGGATTGCCCCATAAATAGAAATTTTTAATTCTGCTTGATCTGGATATAAAGTCCTTAACAGCAACCATGATTAGTTTTGTTGAATCGCATTCTATGAAATTATCTAAAGATATTTGGTCTTCTAACCTTAGATCTAAATATAGTTGTTTTGGCTGACTCATTAATCAATAAAAAGCTTATCAAATACTTCTTTTCCTTGATCTTTTAAATAAAAGAAAATACTTAATCCAGTAAATAATAAAACCCCAACTATAGATATTTGATATAAAAGTTCTATTAAATAAGGTTGCGATTGAAAAGTTTGTTTTAATAACACTAATATAAATAGGGCAATTGTCCAGCCAGTATAATGTTTCCCCCATCTGTTTGATTCTGCATTTTTACCTTCAAAAACTGTCAGGTAAAGCATGGCGCCTGTCATAGCTATACCATCTCTAATTATTAGCAAGGCTGCTAACCAAATAGGAAGTAGTTGAGCAAAAGCAAGGGCTAATAATGTTGCTACAATTAGACACTTATCAGCTAAAGGATCTAATATTTTTCCTAGTTTACTTTCCCATCTAAATTTTCGTGCTAAATAGCCATCAAAGCCATCTGATAATCCAGCAAAAATAAATAAGATTAAGGCTAAACCTTCATTTCCATTATAGATACTTATACTTACAGGGACAGTCAAGAGAAGTCTAAAAAAAGTAATTATGTTGGGTATGAAGTGTAGCATTACGTATCAGAGTTTAAGCGATACTGAAGATCAACTTCTAGATCTTTTGTTTCATCTTTGTCCAAAAACGGGTTTACGTTCATTAGTTTTTTTAAATCTGAAATCCCACCTCTTATGACTAATAAATAGGTAGCTCCATCTAAAGATAGTGAAGAGAGGGAATAAGAAACAACTAAAGCATTTGAACTAAGTAAGTTATCTAATGAGGTTAAATTCTGATAATCATTTATACCTGTTATTTTTATTGTTAACTTGTTTCTTAAACTGGGATCAATATTAAGCTGAAAGTCTTTATTCAATTCATTAGCTAAGATATTTACAGTTTCTTCTATAGGAATTCTGTTTAAATTAGAAAAAGTAGATAAGCAATATGATTCTTCGGAGATGACTCCAAACTGATCTTCTATATAGCAAGCTACCCACCCATTTAGTCCATACCGATTAGCAAGTTTTTTAAGGTACTCGTTTTCTGATTGAGGTTGGTAAAGGTCTATATACTCTAAATCTGTGAGGTCTAGAGTTGGTTCAATAAACACTATGTTCCTTAAAATACCTCTCTCTAAGAGCTTATTTTTAGTATCTTTGCAAAGCCCATTTCTTTTAGATTCTAGCTCACTGTCACTTTTTACAAGTAAAGATCTTGAAGTGCAGGGAAGAAAAAGAAGGACTTTGGGCTTAATTCCTATCCATAAAGGTAATCTATTTACAGAAAGTAAACTTCTAACTAGGTCTCCTTCAAAAGAAAATACTCCTAAAATGTTATCTTCATCTGAAGATAAACGATATTGGCTTACATATTTTTGAGGCTGAATTAAAGCTTTTTTAATTCCATTATTTTCTAAGCTATCTGAGAGCCCAGATAAATTTATCATTAAATCTTCTAAAGCTATTCTCATGCCCGCTTCTATTGAGGGCCTATCTGTTCCTTGCAGTGGAACCTCAACTTCGTAAAGCTCTTTAAAGGCATAGCCCTCATCAGTTAATAAATAATTTAAAGGGGCCAACAAAAGGATAATAAATAAATAAATAATCTTCATTTAAAAAAACTAATAAACTTAATTTAGATGATTGTTAAAATAATCAACTAATTCTAAATGTATGACAGCTAAAGTTCCAAAAGAAAAAAAGAATCTTACCTATAAAGATTCTGGTGTAAATGTAGAGGCGGGCTATGATCTAATTAAAAAGATTGGGCCTTCAGTAAAAAAAACGAATAGACAAGAAATATTATCTGATGTTGGTTCATTTGCTGCCTTAAGTAGATTACCTAAACATATTAAAAACCCTATCTTAGTTACTTGTACAGATGGAGTGGGTACAAAAATAGAAATAGCTAAGGAGGTAGGAGACTTCAGCACTATAGGAGTAGATCTAGTAGCTATGTGTGTAAATGACCTTATTACATGCGGTGCAGAGCCATTGTTATTCCTTGATTATTACGTTACTGACAGCTTAAACGTTGACACAGCAGCAGAGGTCATTAATGGCATAGCAACAGGATGTTTAGAGGCTAAATGTAGTTTAGTTGGAGGAGAAACTGCAGAACATCCGGATAGCTTCCCATTAAACAGTTTTGATATTGCTGGATTCTCTGTTGGAATTGTTGATGAAAAAAAGATCATAGGCAAGGAGTCTGCAAAGGTCAATGATGTACTTATAGGTCTAGCTTCTAGTGGAGTTCATTCAAATGGGTTTTCTTTGATACGTAAAATTATAGAAGAACCTGGTCTAATCAATGAAAAAATAGACAACTTAACTATTGGGCAAAGACTACTTACGCCTACTAAGATATATGTTAAAGAAGTTATGGCATTAAAAGAAGAAATTAACATATCAGCTATTTCTCATATCACAGGTGGAGGGTTTTATGAAAATATTCCTAGAATACTTACGAAAGATTCTATTGCTAAGATTCAGTTTAATTTAGGAGACTGGCCTTCTTTTAAACTTTTTGAGTGGATAAAGTCTAAAGGCAATATAACTGATAAAGAAATGTTCTCGACCTTCAATTGCGGTGTAGGAATGATTCTAGCTGTACCGTAGAATCAAGCAAAAAAAGCTTTAAAGTTTTTAAATGAAATGAATGTCACCTCAAGAATTATAGGTAAGATTGAACTAAAAAAGAAAGGCGATAGTCCAATAGAGATAGAAATAAACTAAATGTCAGATTTCTCCATAGCAATTCTCATATCTGGGAATGGATCAAACCTTCAAGCCATTATAGATGCAATTGAAAAAAAAGAGATTAAAGGAAAAATTTGTTGTGTTTTAAGCAATAAAAGAAGTGCATATGGCTTGGAAAGAGCGAAGAAAGCAGAAATATCTACTGAGATAATAAATAATGAAGATTTCGAAACAAGAGAAAAGTTTGATTCAGAGATGGTTAAAGTTTTGTCTAATTATCAACCTAATTTAATTATTCTTGCTGGTTTTATGAGAATTTTGAGCCCAGTCTTTATTAATGCATTTAAAGGTAGAATACTTAATATCCACCCTTCTCTATTACCAAAATATCCTGGATTAAATACCCATGAAAGAGTTCTACAATCTAAAGATAAGTGCCATGGTATTACCATTCATTTCGTAGATGAAAGTTTAGATGGAGGCCCTATATGCGCCCAATCTTCACTTGAAATTAATACGACCTCAGTTAAAGAACTTGAAGAAAAAATACATGAGCTTGAACATGAACTTTATCCTAAAGTAGTAAGCTGGTATCAACAAGGTTTGTTAAAATTAAAAGATGGCAAAGTCTATTTCAAAGAAAAACAACTTTATTTTGGAGAGATTAATGATAAATAAACTTCCAATCTTTTTTCTTATAATATTTTCTTTGCATCTTTCAGCTCAAGCTCCCGAAGAACTCAAGCCCTCAAAAGCTACATTAAGCATGGAGCAAGGTGATATGGAGGTGTGGTTAGAGAGAAAAGAGGGGGACACTTGGGAAATGGGATCTAAGGTAGATGGAGGTAGAATTTTTAATAGAGAAGAGTTTTCAATCTTTAAATTGAAGAATGACTCATTAATACCCATTGAACATAGAATTAAAATGAAAATCCTTTTTAAAAAAATTAGAGCTTCAGCCCGTTTTAATTGGCAAGATAATAAGCTAGATTTTAAAGAGGGAAAGAATAGGGGCTCAATAAAACTTGAAGAAGGCACCTTAGGTCCAGCAACTGCTCAGTTAAAAATGAGATTAGACTTAAGATCAATGGATATAAATAACCTGCCTGATGAAATAATTTATAAGGTTTATTTTAGAGGTGAAGTTAAAGAGAGAACATACCTCTTGAAGGGGTTTGAAAAGACTACAACCCCCTTGGGTGTTTTTAATTCCTTGAGAGTAGAAAGACAATTTCTTCCCGAAGAGGAAAGAGAACAAATATATTGGTTTGCTCCTGACCTAGATTTCTCTATTGTGAGAATTTTTAATAATGATGGTAGAAAGTCAGATCTCTTATTAAAAAGCATAGAGTTTGGTGATTAAGCTTTGGGAAGAGTTACACCTTTTTGACCTTGATACTTACCTCCCCTGTCTTTATAACTGGTTTCACAGTCTTCATCAGACTCTAAGAAAATCATTTGGGCCACACCTTCGTTAGCATATATCTTAGCTGGCAAGCTAGTTGTATTAGAAAATTCCAGAGTTACATGCCCTTCCCATTCAGGTTCAAGGGGAGTTACATTAACTATAATTCCACATCTTGCATAAGTTGATTTCCCTAAACAGATTGTAAGTATATTTCTTGGAATTCTAAAGTATTCAACTGTGCTAGCTAGGGCAAAAGAATTAGGAGGAATCACACATTCATGACTAGTTAAATTTATAAAGCTAGTATCATCAAAATGTTTTGGGTCAACAGTTGCAGAATTTATATTAGTAAAAATTTTAAACTCATTTGAACACCGAACATCATATCCATAAGAAGATGTTCCATAAGATATCAGTCTTTGATCTCCGCTCATTCTTACTTGTTCAGGTTCAAAGGGTTTGATCATTTGCTCTTCTCTTGCCATTCTTCTAATCCATTTATCTGATTTTATTGTCATTGACTATAATTTCCTGTTTGTATGATTTGTGCTATTTTAATTCTCTGTAACGCTATTAGCTTATTAAAAACTATGAAAATTATACTCTCATTTATAATAGTTTTTGTTCTTTCATCCTCAATTCTGAAAGCAGAAACTGAAGTCGATCTTTTAAGTCTTTATAAGGAATTACATGCAAACCCTGAACTGTCTTTTAAAGAAGAACAAACTTCAAAAAAGTTGGCTACTATTCTCAGAAATTCAGGTTTTAATGTAACGGAGAATTTTGGAGGATTTGGGGTTGTAGCTCTTTTCAAGAATGGAGAAGGCAAAACAGTAATGATTAGAGCAGATATGGATGGATTGCCAGTTGAAGAATTAACTAAAGCCTCTTATGCAAGTAAAAAGAAGTCCATCAACCAAGTTGGAGATGAAGTCTTTACCATGCATGCATGTGGTCATGATATTCATATGACTTCTCTTATAGGAACGGCTATAAATTTAGTAAAAAGAAAAGATGATTGGAAAGGAAACTTACTCATTATTCTGCAGCCAGCAGAAGAGGTGAGTGGAGGCGCAAGAGCAATGATCAAGGAAGGTTTATTCAAAAAATTTCCAAGGCCTGACTTTAATTTAGCTTTGCATGTAAATGCTCAATTGCCTGCAGGTAGAGTTGGGTATGTTCCTGGATGGGCAATGGCCAATGTGGATTCAATGGATATTACTGTTAAAGGTATTGGAGGACATGGAGCTTATCCACATACAACTAAAGATCCCATTGTCTTCTCAGCACAATTAATAAACAACATTCAAACAATTATTAGTAGAGAAATATCACCTTTAGAATCTGCTGTGGTTACAGTGGGATCGATCCACGGCGGTACAAAACATAATGTAATTCCAAGTGAAGTCAAACTGCAATTAACCTTAAGGTCTTATACAGACGAAACAAGGAATAAAATTATCAAAACGATCAGGAGAATCGCTAACGGGTTAGCTGAGTCATATGATTTACCTAAGGACCTTTATCCAAAAATAGAACTTAAAGATGAATACACTCCTGCTCTATATAATAATCCTGAATTAACTCAAAAACTAAAGGTAAGCTTTGAAAAGGCAATTGGAGAAGAGAATGTGCTAGCTTTAGCGCCTGTTATGGGAGGAGAAGATTTTGGTATGTATGGAAGAGTTGAACCTATCATTCCAAGTGTTCTATTTTGGCTAGGAGCAGTAAATAGAAAGGTTTACGACAAATCTATAAAAGATAATTTAACTTTGCCTTCCTTACATTCACCTTATTTCTTACCTGACCCTGATCCGACTATAACAACAGGAGTAAATGTAATGGTTACCAGTGCAATTGATTTATTTAATGATTCTTAATCTACCCTTTTTAGATTAGTTCTACCGCTTATCGCATGCATAATTGTTCCGCCATCTACATATTCTAATTCTCCTCCTAAAGGAACACCTCTTGCCAGTCTACTAATAGAAAGAGAACTAATCTCCTTTAAAGCTTCAAAAATGAAATTTGCGGTGGCTTCCCCTTCTAAAGTTGAATTGGTTGCTAAAATAATCTCTGAGAATACTTCAGTTTCAGCTAAATGAATTAAGTTCCCTAATCCAAGCTCTTCTGGTCCTATATTTTCTATAGGTGAAAGATGACCATGAAGAACAAAGTACCTTCCCCTGTACTGATTACTTTCTTCTATAGCAAAAACATCTGTCACACTTTCAACAATACATAACAGCTTGGAATCTCTCTTTTGATCATCACAAATATTGCATATATTATTTTCTGAAAATATTCTGCAGCGTTCACATTGACCTACCTTCTCAAGAGTTCCAATCAAGCTTTTAGCTAGATTTTTTCCTTCTTCTCGATGATTTTCAAGAAGATATAGAACCATTCTTTTAGCTGATTTTGGCCCCACTCCAGGTAGGCACCGAAAGGCTTCTACTAAATCATCGACTAGTGGGCTTATATGTTTCATTTTGACTTCTTAGGAGATATTGATGATTCTACAAGCTCTCCTCCAACATTAGATAACAATTCTTTTACAACTCTCTCATTTTGTATAGATTCTTTGGCTATTTCTAGGTCCTTAAGCTTCTCAACCTCATTTATCTTGTTGGGTGAAAAATCTTTATAATCGCCTTCTTCAAAAAATACACTTATTTGACTCCCTGTTTCTTTACTTAAACTATCTTCAAAACGCTCTCTGTGTGTACCATTCAAAAGGTCTAGTTTTTCTTTAGGTATAGAAAAATAAACAACATCCTGTTCTTGTCTAGAAAAAGTGCAATGAGAAATAAGCTGTTTGGTTGCTGAATCTAAACTTAAATTCTTAAAGACTTTAGTCCAAGAGCCCTCATCTAACAAAAAGTTAGGAGATTCTTTATTTTTATCTTTTGAAGAATTGATTTTACTTCCATGTAATTCTTTTGGCTTAGCTTCCTTTTTACTTTTTATTAGTTCTAATTTCTTTTTTTCTTCTTTTTTTTTATCCTCTTTTATATCAATAGTTTTAGGTAAAAAGGACATCATCCTTAACAAAGCCATTTCAAATCCTTCGCTTATTGTTGGAGCTAGATCAATATCTCTTTTAGCTAGCAAACCTATTTGATATAGAACCTGAATATCTTCTTCATTCAACTTCTCTGCTAACGAGGCAATAGACTCTCCAGACAAATCCATGTTTAAAGAAGCCTCAGGAGAAATTTTTGCTATTACCATTTGCTGTAGGGCTTCCAAGATAAGATCTATTAACTTTTGATAGTCTATAGATAAAGTAGAAATTAATTTTAGCTTCTCTACTAGCTCTGCAGCTCTCTCCTCAATTATATAATCAAGTAATTCATAAACGTGATCATGAGACAAGGTTCCCAACATTTCAGAGACACTCGTACCAACTAAATCACCATTACAGAAAGCTATAGCTTGATCTGTAATGGTTAAACAGTCTCTCAAGCTGCCTCTTCCAGCTTTAGCTATTTGATCGATGCTTTCTGAATCAAACTTTATCTTCTCCTCTAACAAAACATGCTCTAATCTTTTGCTTAACTGAACAGGGGTTAAGTTTTTCAAGTGGAACTGCAAACACCTTGATAGTACTGTAGCCGGTACATTCTCTGGTTCTGTAGTGGCTAAAATAAAAACTACATGCGGAGGTGGTTCTTCTAGAGTCTTCAATAAAGCATTGAAGCTATGTTTAGAAAGCATATGAACTTCATCTATTAGGTAGACCTTATACCTTGAAGAACCAGGCATATGCATTACTGTCTCTAAAAGTTGCTGGGTTTCTTCTACACCTCTTCTTGAAGCAGCATCCACTTCCTGAAAGTCCATGAAATTTCCACTGCCTATTCCCTCACAAGTTTGGCATTTATCACAAGGCATGGATTTAAGCCCTTCTTCGCAATTTAAGCACTTAGTTAATATTCTACCCAGCGTAGTTTTTCCTACGCCTCTGGTTCCACTGAATAAGTAGGCTTGATGGACCTTGTTTCCGTCAAGTGCGTTAGACAATGCCTTTACAACATGTTCCTGTCCAACTACTTCAGAAAAATTATTAGGTCTCCACTTTCTTACTAAAACTTGATAACTCATGTCACTAGATTAGGCATAATAATATGATTTGAAATTAGCTAAGTCCACAAACTATTCTTTTGATTTACCCTTTAGGGAGGTTACTTTATCAATATCATAAAATTCAAACCCCCTGTAGTTAAGAAATCTTTTAACTTTCAGAAGTTCATTAGTGTCTTCAGGAAAGTTACCTTTAGTCTTTTTTTGAAATACTTCATGCGCTAAAACACTCCAGTCTATGTCATCTATCAGTGGTCCACTTACATCTGAATCAATGCCCTTACTCTTCAATTCTTGTTTTATCCTTAATGGTCCATAACCCTTAATCGACCTTGAGTGAACATATTGTTCTGCAAATCTTTGATGATTTATTAACCCTTCTTGTTCTAGGTGTTCTATTTCTTTTTTTAATAAATCTAAAGACTCAACTTTATGCTTTAATTTTTGGAATATTTCTATTGCAGAATGCTCTCTCCTTGCAAGATAATCCATGATCTTTAATCTTATAGACTTTGAATTATCTAAGTTCATTTAAACGATAGCTCCTTATAGTGATTTTAAAAAATTTTAAGTGTAAACTAATTCAAACAACAGTTTCACTATTTAAAAAGGTTTTTTTTGGATCAATTAAATTACATAAATAAACCACTTTTTGGTCATGGTGCCCTCGATCAAATATCCTTAGTTCTAGCTGACATGGGAATTAAAAAACCCCTCATCTGTACAGACCAGGGAATAGTTAGTTTAGGCATGTTGGATGATATGAGAAATCTTATTTCTAATGAGTTTGCTCATGCTATTTTTGATCAAACACCAGCTAATCCAACTCAAGAGGCAGTTGAAGAGGCTTTAGAACTTTATAAAGAACTTGGATGCGATGGAATTATAGGTTTTGGGGGAGGTTCTAGTATTGATTTAGGAAAAGCTGTTGCAATTCTAGCAACACATGAAGGCGCTATAGATGACTATTCTGTAAATGAAGGGGGAATAGAGAAAATAAAAGAAACGGCTCCTCTACTAGCCATTCCGACAACTTCAGGGACTGGAAGTGAAGTATCCTCCGGTTCAGTTATTATTATGAGAGATGGAAGAAAACTAATTTTAGCAAGCTCTTTTCTCATACCCAATGCAGCAATCTGTGATCCAGACCTAACGATAGGACTTCCTCCTAAATTAACCGCGGGAGCCGGAATGGATGCCTTTACTCATTGTGTTGAAGCAGTTCTATCACCAACTATAGATCCACCAGCTGAGGCAGTTGGTTTAGATGGAATAGAAAGAATATATAAAGGAGAAAATCTATTAAGAGCTGTTAAAGAAGGCACAAACAAGGAAGCCAGATGGAACATGATGATGGCAGCCACTGAAGGAGCAATGGCATTTACTAAAGGACTAGGGGCTGTTCATTCTATGAGTCATGCCTGTGGAGCCATTAAAGAATTAAAACTCCACCATGGAACTTTAAATGGAGTGATTCTACCTACAATCTTAAGGTTTAATAAAGCTAATGTAGGAGATAAATACGAAAGGATAAATAGAAGTATGGGCTTAAAACCTTTGTCAGATCTTGCAGAAACTGTTGAAGATCTGAATGAAAAAATTGGATTACCAAAAAACCTTAAAGAAATGGGAGTTGTTGATGACATGATACCCAGCCTTTCTGCTCACTCCGTTTCTGATGTTTGCTCTTTAACAAACCCGATAATCCCCAGTCAGGAGGATTATGAAAAATTATTTATTGAAGCTATTGGGTAATCTCATATTTCAAAGATTTACTCTTTGAATTCAGCATCTTCTTTTGTTGATGGTTGCACCTCTTTTTCTAAACTACTCTTTTCTTCAGGGTTATCTCCATAAGAGAAATAAGAACTCCACCTCAACCTATTGTCTCTTTCTGTTTGTTTTTTTGAAGCCTTAAATCTCAATAAATACATAAAGAGAAGAAAAGAAGACATTCCAAGAACTAATAAAAGCAAAGTGGAAATAGTCATCTTACCTACTACGCAACTTCATTAAGAGCCTCAATATTTCAATATAAAGCCAAATTAAAGTTGCGACCAAAGCCATAGCGCCAAACCATTCAACAAACTTTGGTGCACCTTGTTCATCTGCTTGCTCAATAATGTCAAAATCCAACACCAAGTTTAGTGCTGCAATTCCTACAACAAAAAGACTAATACCTATTCCAAAAATACCGTTGTCAGTAAGAAAAGAAAATGAGTTTCCTGTAAAAAGAGAATAAAATAGATTAACTAAGTAGGTAAGAAAAATTCCAACTGTTGCTGAAAAAATAATGAGCCAAAAATTTTGATTAGGCTTTATTATTCCCGTTTTATAAGCAAATAAAAGAGAAGCGGCAACAAAGAAAGTTAAAGAGACAGCTTGAATTACTATACCAGGGTAAATTGCTTCTGCTTGTTCTGAAAATAAACCAATCATGAAACCCATTCCTAAAGCATAAATAGGTGCTGTCTTAGGAGCCAAGTAGGGCCTTGGATTTACTATCCAACCTACAAAAAAGAACCAAAAACCAAAAGTTGCTATTCCAGATACAATAGCTGTTAATACTCCTATCATAGAAACAAAGGACATAATTGGACCTTGAAAATTCCAACTTATACTGGCCGCCAATACAGTCAAAAAAAGTAAGATGCCTGTTTTGTTTACTGCACCTTCAAGTGTCATGACCCCCTCTGAGGATGATCCTTTTTTTGTAAATACGTCCGATCTGATAATGGGATTACCTGATCTACCAAAAGTATCTAAAGCTCCGTGTTTTGACATTTTCTCTCCTATAACAAATTAATGATATTATCTCTTTGGATTAGAAAAAAAGGAAGCGAGATGCCCAAAAAATGGAAAACCATAGGAAGCAAGCAGATTTTTGGGAATAGAATTTTTGGTTTTAGAGAGGATGAAGTTCTATCCCCTAAAACTAATAAACGACATCCAGTTTGGGTTTTAGATGCCCCTACTTGGATCAACATAATCCCAATAACTAAAGATGAAGAAGTTGTTATGGTTAAACAATATAGATTTGGGAGTAAAGAAATTTCATTAGAAATACCTGGCGGCATGGTTGAAGAAGGTGAAGATAGTCTTGCAGCCGCAGCTAGGGAGATGCGAGAAGAGACAGGATATACATCAAAAGAAATTTTTGAGATAGGTAAGGTATCTCCAAATTCCGCTCTAATGTCCAACGAAACATTTTCTTACGTTGCATTAAATGCTGAAAAAACTCAAGAACAAGAACTAGACAATATGGAAGATATAGAAGTAACAAAAATTAAATTAGACTTAATCCCTGATTTAATAAAAAAAGGGGAAATTGATCATTCTTTGGTCATTTCAGCTTTCTACTTTTTAGATAGATTTGAAAATTAAAAAATGAGTTCTACTTCAAAAGATAATAGCTGTAAGGACAAATTTCTCTATTTCTCTCCAAGTGAAAAAGATATTTCTTATTTTACTGATAGTTTGATTTACATCTGCGATCACAACTCTCAAGGTTCGATGGGAGTTGTCTTAAATAGATCTACAAATATTAAGACAGAGGATTTATTCAATAGTCTGAAACTAGATCTAAAAGATTCTTTGAAGCAAGAAAGTCTACTCCTTGGTGGGCCTGTTAATCCTGATGCAGTATTTGTTCTTCATAGCGATCCCATTGATTGGAAAAGTAGCATAAAAGTTAGTGAGAAAATTGCACTTACAACCTCTGGCGATATTCTTGAAGCTATAGCAATTGGGGAAGGTCCAGATTCCTATTTAATAATTTTGGGCTATTCTGGTTGGAATCCAGGGCAACTTGAAGAAGAACTATCTGAAAATTCATGGATAGAAATACCTAAGGATTTTGATATTATTTTCAATACTCCATCAAAGGACCAAATAGATGTTTTATCTAAAAAAATAGGTTTTAATCTTCGAATGGTGAGTCCTGATTTTGGAAATGCATAAATAAAATGAACAAATTATCTCTTATCTTCTTTCTTTCTTTTATGTTGATGTCTTGCTCAGAAGAAATTTATGAATATGAGGAGATGGTAAGACAAGAATTAAAAGCAAACGATAGAGATATGAGTGAAGTGGAAATAAAAAAATGGGCACTTTACTTGTCTAAATGGAGTGAACCTGATTTCTATCATAAGGAAATTAAAAAGTTTAAAGACCAAGATGCTTTAAGCTTCCCTAAGAAAAATTCAATCTTATTTGTTGGTAGCTCTAGCATTGTCTATTGGAAAAACCTAAAAGAAGCAATGCACCCCTTTGAAGTTTTAAATAGGGGATTTGGAGGGGCACATATAGGTCATGTTAATCATCATTTTTCTGAAGTAGTGTCTGCTTACAACCCAAGGGGAATTGTTTTTTTCTGTGGCACTAATGACCTTGCTGCCCTTAAAGTAACTGAAGATGTTTTTTCAGATTTTCTTACTTTCTTTAACAATGTGAATACCTTTTTACCCGAAACTAAAGTTTTTGTTATCGGCGTTAAACCTAGCATTGCCAGAGAGCACTTAAAGAATAAAGAATTAAAGCTTAATAAATTGATATCAGATCATGCAAAAAAGCATGACAATCTCTTCTTCGTTGATGTGTGGGATAAGATGCTGCTAGATAATGGAAAAGCAGACCCTGCCCTTTTTGTTGATGATGGTCTCCACATGAATGAGGAAGGTTATAAAGTTTGGAATAAGATAATAAAACCTTTTTTAGAATCAAATTTTAGTCCTGATAAAACTTAATCGGCTGGTAAAAGTCCCAACATCTTTTGAATCATAAATTCATCAGAAATTTTGTTCTTAGGTCTTTCAGGTAAACCATCTATAGGATAAGCAATAGGCGTCACATCACTGTCAATAATTTCACCTACTTTAATAGATGCTCTATCAACACTAAAATGAAACTTTTCATTTTCCCTGGTAGACCCATCGGCAAAATATATGACAGTATAAACGGGCCTATCTTCTAAGCTTTTATTTGGTTTTGCGTTATGAAAAGTAAGACCATGATGAAAAGAAACATCCCCAGGTTCTAAATCAATGTATTGAGGTTCTACGCCCTTAATTTGAGTAATATCATTAAGCTCCTCATCCTCTACCTTCCCTTTAAAAATATTTGTAAATTTCTTTTCCTTTATCTTATGTGATCCAGGGAAAAAACCCATTTGTCCATTATTATCAGAAATTTTAACCATGGGAATCCAGGCAGTTACTGTAGAGGTTTCTTTTATAGGCCAATAAGGTTGATCATGATGAATATCGGTTTCTCTTCCTCCCCCTTCTTTTATAAGAGCTTGATCATGCCAAATTCTTAATTTATCTACTCCCAGAAGCTTAGAAGCCATTCCAGTTATTCTCTGGTCAAAGGCTAATCTCCTTAATTCAATAAAATCTTCCCAAAGATTTTGACACTGAATAAAGGATTGCTCGTAGGGAGTTTTTTCAGAAAGTTCTCTTAAATCTTGCTGCTTTCTGAGCGATACAGCTTCCTTCAAAACATTCTTATAATGCTTAATTTCGGAAAAATCTAAAAGATTCTGTGCAATTACAAATCCGTTTTCGTTAAAATGGTTGACTAATTCTTCTTTCATGTTTCTTTAGTAAGAAAAAATTATATATGAATATCTTTAATATTAGGTTTTATCTAACTCTCTTATTGGTAAGTCTTATTTCTTTACCTTCTTTAAGTGACAGTTATTTTGATGCTGGAGAATCAAAAATATCTATTATTTCAGAAAGCAAAAAAATCAGTTCTAACGATAAAATTCTTATTGGTATTGAGTTTGATTTAATGCCAGGGTGGCATACTTACTGGAAAAATCCAGGTGATTCGGGTCAAGAAGCCTCTATAGAATGGACACTTCCCAAAGGATTTGTAGCTTCAGAGATACTATGGCCTGGTCCAGAAAGAATTCCTGTAGAGCCCCTAATGACTTATGGCTATGAGAACAAAGTTGTTCTTTTAACTGAAATTAAATCTCCCAAAGATTTCCCTGAAGAAGTAAATCTAGCAGCAAAAATATCTTGGCTCACTTGTAAAGAGATTTGCATTCCTCAAGAAGGTAAGGTGGATATAAACCTTATAAGAGGTCAAAAGCTTGAATCTAGGGATGCTTTTAGATTAAGAAATGTCCTAGAAACAGTCCCAAAAAAATACCCTTATGAATACAGGGCAAGCCTTCTAAACGAGAAAATCTTTTTAAATCTAAAAAAGAATAATGATGTAAAAATATCACAAGCTTATTTTTTTCCATATGACTACGGATTAATAGATTACTCAGCTGAACAAAAACTAGAAAATAACCAAAATAGTTTTGGACTAGAAATAGAACCTTCTCCAATAGAACTTAAAACAAATAACTTAAAGGGAGTTTTAGAACTTGGGTTAGAAGGTAGCAGTAAGTTTTATGAATTATCTACAAAACTTGAACAAATAGCTGAAACTAAACCTATTAAGGTAACCTTAATAACGGCAATAATTTTTGCTTTCTTAGGAGGAATTATCCTTAATGCCATGCCTTGCGTTTTCCCTATTTTATCTATAAAAATTCTTAGCTTCATTGAGCAAAGCCAAGGATCAAAAGAAAAGCTAATACTTCATGGTTTAGTTTTTTCAGCTGGGGTCTTAAGTACTTTCCTGTTAATGGCTGCCTTGCTTATCTCTCTTCGTGTTTCAGGTGAAGCTATTGGATGGGGCTATCAACTGCAATCCCCATTAGTCGTATCTCTTCTTATCTATCTTTTTGTAATAGTTGGAATTGTCTTCATGGGCAACCTGGTTCTAGGAAGTAGTCTTACTAGGTTAGGTGTTTTTGGGAAGAACCAGAGAAGCTTATTATCATCATTCTTGACTGGAACATTGGCAGTAATAGTGGCTTCTCCCTGCACTGCTCCTTTTATGGGCCCTGCCCTTGGTGTGGCATTATTGCAACCTGGAATGCAATCCATAGCTATATTTTTATCTTTAGGGCTGGGATTCTCCTTCCCCTACTTATTGTTAAGCTTTTCTCCTGGTCTCTTATCTAAATTACCAAAACCAGGTGAATGGATGCTAACCTTGAAGCAACTAATGGCCTTTCCAATGTGGGCTTCGGCATTATGGCTTGCTTGGGTACTGAGTAGTCAGGTAAGCACCATATCTGTATTTCTTGTTCTACTTGGATCCTTGTTAATAGCTCTAGCATTATGGTTAGTAGAAAAATCTCAAGCTTCAAAAGTTACTCTAAAAAGACTATCCCTCATGTCGTCTTTAGTATTAATAGTTACAGCTATATGGCTTCTTCCTTACACTAACGATGACAATGAAACTGCTCTTAAAGATGGACAAAATGCATTTAGTGCTCAAAAACTTAGTTTGCTTAGATCTGAACAAAAGATTGTTTTTATTAACTTTACAGCAGACTGGTGCATTACTTGTAAGGTCAACGAAGCAATAGCACTTAATCAAAAGGAAGTTAAAAATATATTACAACAGAAAGGAATTACCTACTTAAAAGCTGACTGGACAAGAAAAGATGAAGAAATAGCTTCTATACTTGAGAGGTATGGAAGAACTGGTGTTCCTCTTTACCTCTTATTTCCTTCTGTAGGAGATCCTATAATTTTACCGGAAATTCTTACTGAGGAACTATTGTTAGATTTTTTAAATAAAATTAACTAATATTAAGAAGTTATAGGAAAACTTATGAAGTATTTATCTTTTTTATTATTCTTATTTTTTATTAATAGTTCATTAGCTTCTGTAGAAACAGACACAGCTGCACCAGATTTTGAACTAATTAACTCTTACGGTGATAATATTTCCTTATCAAACTTCGAAGGAAGTACTGTAGTCCTTGAGTGGACTAATCACGATTGCCCTTTTGTTGCTAAGCACTACAAAACAGGGAATATGCAAAGTACTCAAAAAATTGCTAAAGACCAAGGAGTTATTTGGCTAACCATAATTTCTTCGGCACCAAATACACAAGGTTACGTTGTCCCTAAAAAAGCTAATGATTTAACTTTAGATAGAAATGCAGAGCCTAGTCATGTCTTATTTGACCCTGAAGGTGGTGTAGGAAAAATGTATGGAGCAAAAACAACTCCCCATATGTACATAATAGATCAAAAGGGTTCCCTTCGTTATCAAGGAGCTATTGATGATGCTGGCGGAAGAGGCTTTATGACTAGGAACCTTTTAGAAGCAGACAATCATGTTAAAAATGCCTTAAATGAGATTTTCCAAGGAAAGGATGTTACCACCAGAGTAAGTAAACCTTATGGATGTTCAGTAAAGTATAAGAGCTGATCTATTCTGGTGCTTTAAAAACACTTCCCAGTTTTTGTCCCAAAGTCATGTCGCCTGAAAACTTTACCTTTCCAGACATAAAAGCTTGCATAGCAGCTGCTTGATCTCCAGAAAAAACTGACTCCATAGTCTCGTAACTATCAAAACTTAGAGTGAGTTTAGGATCTGCATGATCACCTTCTTTAACATCTAAAGTTCCATCATTTATATCTATAAAAAAATTAGTCAGTCCTTCGATATTTATCTGGATACTCACCTCAAGACCACTAGCGCCCTCAGGAATAAAAGATCCTTCCAATTGTGTTTTTAATTCATCAAAACTAGCCATAATCACTCCTTTATTAAAGTATTTGTAAGTCGCATCTTCTCAAATAAAGTGCTTTTTAACCACTAACTTGATTAAATTACATTAAAAATTCATTAGGGAAACTGTTAATGACAAGAAAGGACCAAGACGATTCATCAAAGAAAGAGTTCGTTGATAGAATTAATAAACAAAAAGGAAGGGTTTCTTCACAAAAAATTAAGAAAGGGAAATTCTTATCAGATTCTCAAAGAAACTCTTGGAATGATAATGGCTACATATTGATACCTAAATTTTATTCTGAATCAAAATGCGCAAAAATAAACGAGACTGTAATAAGTATTGTTCGTTCTATGGTAAAAAACTCTGAAGAATTTAATCATGCTTATATTGATGAGGGCAGAATTGGAATAAGAGAAATGAAACCATCTGAATCTATAGAAAATATTGAAGATGAAATGTCTAAAGTATTTAGGCTTCATCATGAAGGAATCTTTAATGAATTCATTAAGAAGGAAGATTTACTGGATATGATTGAAGATATATTAGGTAAAAATATTGACTGTTTTTTAAGTCAATTTATTTTCAAAAACCCTGGTTCTTGGGGGCAGCCTTGGCACCAAGATTCATCTTATTTTCCTTTTGATAGATCTCCACAGGTGGGAGCTTGGCTAGCTACTAGCCCAGCTACTATGAAAAATGGTTGTCTGGTAGTCTTACCTGGATCTCATAAAGAGCCGCTGCATGAGCACCTTCCAGATGATAGACCTGGTTCAAACTATGGTTATACAGAAATAAAAGACCATGACTTTAAAAAAGAGAAGCCCCTTCTACTTGAAACGGGTGACCTGCTGCTATTCCATAGCTTCTTAATGCACAAATCTTACGATAACGAATCAACAAAAAGACGAACAGCTATGGTTTATCACTTTGCCGAGACTGGAACTAGATTTGGAGAAGTAGATAGTCCCACCAATAATTGGATATCCGTTAGAGGAGAAGGGTTAACCTAACAAATCATCTATTCTATGTATATCCAGTTCAACATTCCCACTTAGGGATGATAGAATGAATATAAGGTTAAATTTTAGTGGATTTTAGCGGCAGTCATATCCTTTCGATAGACCAATTCGATCGTTCTGATATTGACCAGCTTTTTTCTGTTGCTGAAACTCTTGAACCATATTCATCCAGAAAAAAAGTAACTAGGGTCCTAGAAGGAGCCATTCTTGGTAACATGTTTTTCGAACCAAGCACTCGAACTAGGATTAGTTTTGGTTCTGCTTTTAACCTCTTAGGAGGTGCTGTTAGAGAAACCACTGAAGTAAAGTCATCTTCCTTGGCTAAAGGTGAGTCCTTAGTAGATACAGCCCAAGTATTGAGTGGATATAGCGATGTAATAGTAATGCGTCATCATCAGGATGGTTCTGTAGAAAGCTTTGCTCAAGCTAGTAGGGTTCCTGTTATAAACGGAGGAGATGGTTCTAATGAACACCCTACTCAAGCGCTTTTAGATTTATATACAATTAAAAAAGAATTAGAAACAAACAAGAAATCTATTGATGGTTTAAGAATAGCTCTTGTAGGAGACTTAAAATTTGGTAGAGCTGTGCATTCTTTAAGTAAAATCCTTTCGCTATATAAAAATGTCTCAATTAATTTAATTTCTCCGAAAGAACTAAGACTACCTAATAGTTATATAAGCTTACTTAAAGATTCAGGTGTAACAATCAAAGAATCAGAAAATCTAGAAGAAGGGATAGCTGGAGTAGATATTATTTACATGACAAGAATTCAAGAAGAAAGATTTAAAAATAAGCTTGATGCTAAAAAATACAAGGGCCTATTAAGTCTAAACAAGCAAATCTACACTGCTTATTGCGAACCAAATACTGTAATCATGCACCCACTACCAAGAGATTCAAGGAAAGAAGCCAATGAGTTAGATTCAGATCTATATGAAAATCCAAATCTAGCTATATTTCGACAAGCTGACAATGGCGTTGTAATAAGAATGGCTCTTTTTGCATTAGTTCTTGGAGTTACAAATGAAATAGAGGAAACCTCAAGAAAGGTTTCATGGCATACCTCTAAACGCCACTAAGGGCGTTCTCTAAATCTTCTAAAAGGTCTTCAACAGACTCTATTCCAACAGAAAGTCTTACCAAGCCATCTTCTATACCTAAGTCCTTTCTTATGTCTGGAGGCACCGAGGCATGAGTCATTATTGCCGGGTGTTCAATTAGACTTTCTACTCCCCCTAAGCTTTCTGCTAAAGCAAAAAGATTAGTCCTTTCTAGAAATAACTTAGTTTTATTTAGGTCTTTATCTAAGATTACCGTAACCATACCTCCAAATTTATCCATCTGTCTCTTAGCTAAATCATGTTGCGGATGGCTCTCTAGACCAGGATAAAGAACTCTCTTCACTGAATCATGGGATTCTAAAAATTTGGCGATTTGAAGGGCATTTTTGCAATGCTTTTCCATCCTTACTGAAAGCGTCTTAAGGCTTCTGAGCACTAAAAAGCTATCAAAAGGACTCATTATTGAGCCGATGGAATTAGATAAGAAAGCTAATTCTTCTCCTAAATCCTCTCTATCTCCAGAGGAAACAACTATCCCTCCAATTACATCAGAGTGTCCATTAAGATATTTAGTGGCTGAATGAACAACAATATCAAAACCAAGATTTAAAGGTTTCTGTACATATGGTGAACAGAAGGTATTGTCGCAAACAGTAATAAGATTATGTTCTTTAGCAAATTTGCTTACTTCAATAAGGTCTACTAACTTTAACAAAGGATTAGAGGGACTTTCTACCCAGATCATCTTAGTATTCTCTTGTAAACTCGACTTTAGGTTTTCAAGATCACTCAGATTCGCAAAAGTAAAATCTAAGCCAGAAGACCTTTTACGTACATTTTCAAACAGCCTATAAGTTCCACCATAAACATCGTCCATACTTATAACGTGATCTCCCGAATCAAGTAATTCAAGAATTGTAGCCGTTGCTGACATTCCAGAGGAAAAAGCAAAACCAGAACCTCCCTCTTCAAGGTCTGCTATGCATGTTTCGAGAGAGGACCTTGTAGGATTAGAAGTTCTAGAATAATCATAACCTTTATGAACTCCAGGGCTTTCTTGTACATAAGTGGAGGTTGTATAAATGGGTCCTATTATTGCCCCTGTAGATGGATCAGGTTCCTGACCTGAATGAATAGCCTTTGTGGAAAAACCCTGAATATTTTTTCTTTTTTTCATTTCCTTAGCTCAGCATAAATGAACTTTTATACCTATTAATTAGATCAACTTTAGTAATAAAACCCAAAAAGGTTTCTTTATCAAATACGATCGCAACTTTACCTTCAGATAAAATATTATAAAGTTTACTTTCTTCAGAATTAACATCGATTATGTCTAAATCCGATACCATGATTGAATTTATAGATTTAGAAAAAAGACTCTCGTCTTTATAAACATTAAGCATCAAGTCTTCTTCATCAACTATACCTACAAGCTTCCCTTCTTTTAAAACTGGTAACTGGGATATATCTGAGGCTCTCATTCTATTGTAAGCAGTTAGCAATGTGTCGTCTGATTTTATAGTTACCATTTCATCCTTATCAGCTCTTCTTGAAATTAAATCAGCTAAGTTGTCCTGTTTTTTATATTTTAAGAGATCATTATCCTTTAGCCATGACTGGTTAAAAGCTTTAGATAAATATTTATTCCCAGTATCACAAACAAAGGTAACAACTCTTCTAGGTTCATCTTGTTTTTTACACCATTTAATTGCTCCACTTACTAATGTGCCGGTTGAAGATCCAGCTAGTATTCCCTCTTCTTTTAATAATTTCTGTAGAACTTCAAAAGCTTCACTGTCAGAAACAGTAATGGCATCATCTAGGAGATCAAGATTTAAATTATTGGGTATAAAGTCTTCTCCAATACCTTCAACGAACCAAGAAGACCCATCATATTTATAGGTTCCTTTAATTACAGCATCAGCGACAATTGAACCCACAGGATCCGCTACTACCATCTGAACTTTTTTATCCTTTTCTTTGAAAAACTCTGCCAACCCAGTCACTGTTCCTCCAGAACCCACTCCTGCAATAACAGCATCAAGATTTCCTTCCATTTGGTCCCAAATTTCAGGACCTGTAGAGTTTCTATGGGCAAGTGGATTAGCTGGATTTGAAAACTGGTCTGCAAGAAAAGCATCAGGTAACTCAGAAGCCATTTTCCTAGCAACATCTTGATAGTATTCAGGATGGCCTTCGGGTACATCTGATCTTGTTATTACAACTCTTGCACCCAAACCTTCAAGATGAAGTATTTTTTCTTTACTCATTTTATCTGGTATTACAAGGATCAATTTATATCCTTTTATAGCAGCCACAAGCGCTAACCCTATTCCGGTATTACCAGCGGTAGCTTCAATAATGGTTCCCCCTGGTTTTAAAAGTCCTGAATTTTCTGCCTCTTCAATTATTGTTAGACCTATCCTGTCTTTAATAGAGCCACCTGGATTGTGGTTCTCAAGTTTAACAAAGAGCTCACATTTCCCTGTGTCAAATGAATTAAGTTTAATCAGGGGGGTGTTGCCGATAATATCTAAAAGTGAATTTTTAATTAATCCCATAGTTTTATTTAAAGTAATTTAAGCTAATATTATAAGTTCTGATACAAAGACAAGTAACAATAACATCGAAAGAAAGCATTATGTCTGAAATTAATAAAAATCAAAAAGAGTTTTGGTCCGGTAAAGGTGGAGATATTTGGGTTAATCAACAAGAAGCTATGGATTCTATGCTGAGCCCCCTTGGCAAGGCTGCTCTAAACAAGCTAAATTTAGATCAAAAAGAAAATATTCTTGATATTGGTTGTGGTTGTGGACAAACAACTCTAGAAATAGCAGAAATGATCCCTGAGGGAAAAATTACCGGTCTTGATATATCTGTACCTATGCTAGAAAGAGCAAAAGATACGGCAATGAAAAAAAATTTACCTAATGTCTCTTTTGAATGTAAGGATGTTCAAACTGATGATTTAGGAAATTCAACTTTCACTAAATGCTTTTCTCGATTTGGAGTGATGTTTTTTGAAGACCCCGTTAGAGCCTTTAAGAATATAAACAGTAGCTTAGTTGATGGAGGCTCTCTTTCCTTTGTCTGTTGGCAAGCTCCTTCTTTAAACCCTTGGCAGTCATTATCTGTAAGAGCGGTAAAAAAATATCTTGATCTACCTTCACCTGAACCTAGAAGCCCAGGCCCTTTTGCCTTTGCTGAATCTGAATACATAAATTCTATTCTGCAAGAAAGCAATTTTGAGGAAATAGAAATTGAATCTCATGAAGCTGAGGTCAAGATGTTCCCTGGTAGGGATCTTTTAGATTCTGCAAAAGATTATCTTTCCATAAACCCTGTTATTGAGAACATGATCAAAGATTCAGAAGAAGATCAAAGAAATAAAATCATCAATTCTGTTGTCGAAGCATTCTCCCCTTTTTACACACCAAAAGGATTGAGATTTCCAAGTGCGACTTGGTTAGTTACAGCTTCTAAATGAGGTTAATTAGCCCATCTTGCAGAAGACAAGTTTGTTGCCATCTAAATCTCTGACGTAAGCTCCATAAAAAGTAGGAACTCTTTGACCTGACTCCCCTTCATCAGCAGCTCCTAGCTCTATCGCTTTCTGATAAATTGCATCTACTTCTTCAGTTGTATCAAAAGTTAAACCAGTCATATTTCCATTTCCCACTGTGGCTTCTTTGCCATCATAGGGAACGAATACAGCAAAAACCGTGTCATCATCTTTTAAAGTATAAAAATAACTTCTTTCATTAGGAGCGAAGCTTCTTGCACTAAGAGACTCAAAAAGTTTGTCATAAAAGTCTTTTGCTTTTTCTAAATCATTTGTTCCGACCGTTACATATTTTGCTATTTTTCCTGCCATACCTTCTCCTTGATTTTAGTACTAATTAACTCAGAACATATCTTATTACAAACTGATCGTATAAGTATCCAAAACACCGATTTTTTTCATGGATTTCTCAAAACAAGATGACATGTATTGATATAATAGCGTGTTGTAGGGGGTGGCTTTAGCCTGAGACCATAAGGAACCCTTTGAACCTGATCCATATAATAATGGCGGAGGGATAGCTTGATAAAAATTATATTTAAAGTTTCATTTCTTTTATTAACTTCTTGTTTTTTCTTTTTGTCCTTTAATCTTTTCTCAGAAGAAATTGAAGAGATAGTTGTTAAAGGAAAAATTAAAGAAGTTAATCT
>MDTE01059478.1_pt1 | contig 28037 bp, 21 predicted proteins | sample 811231 | NCBI WGS metagenome assembly MDTE01 (sample SAMN05326651, study PRJNA326480) | marine metagenome | isolation source: seawater | place: Indian Ocean: Red Sea | collected 2010 | reverse complement strand
TCCGCGACGAGGAAATTGCCGGTGCGGAAGTCCCGATGCACGAGGCGCGCACCGGTATCTGCGGGCGCGTGCGCACGCAGCCATCGCAACCCCGTCCCGAGCCCGTTGGCGATCTCGGTGGGCAGCGGTCCGATCCCGTCAAACCATTGCACCAGCGTCGCAACACGCGAGCCAGGCGTGTTGCACGCGGCGTCTTCGCCGGGGTGAATCTCGTGAATACGCGCCAGCGCCGACGCCAGGTCTTGGATGAGCGCGCTGTTGTCCGACCGGGCGATCAGCGATGCGCGGCGCGCGTCGCCGGCGACGAACGCGGTAACGAAGAACGGCACGTCCGCATCCGCCACCCACAGCGGTTCGGGCACCGGGATACCAGTCGCATGCGCGCGCGTCAGGAACGCGAACTCCGCGGCCTTCGGGAGGCTCTCGGGTAAGCCCGGATTCGGGCCCGCCCGCAACACAAACGCATGAGTTTCGCGCCCAGTGTCCACGTCGATACGCCAGTTGTGCTGGACGGCCCCCCCGGCTAGGAGCCGCGCCAACACGATGCGCACCCCCGTTGTCGTTAGACGGTCCGAGAACCAGTCCTCAAGCTGCGCCCTCGGCAGCGGCAACCCGGGGGTCGGCCCGGTGTGCAGGCTGTCGGGCACTAATCCCAGCCCCAGAAGTCCATGCCCTCGCCCAGGAGATGGCGCGCGATGACCATCTTGTGCACCTCCGACGCTCCGTCGACCAGCTTCGCCTGGGGGGCATAGCGGTACATCCATTCGAGCGGCAGGTCCTTGGAGTAGCCACGCGCGCCGTTTAGCTGGATCGCCGTCGCGATCGTCTTGTGCAGAATCTCGGACACCCAGATCTTGGCCATCGAGACTTCCTTGCGGGCCTGATCGCCGGTATCCAGCTTCGCCGCCGCACGCATGGTAAGCAGCCGGCCGATCTCGATGTCCATGGCCGCGTCGGCGAGCATCCACTGGACGCCCTCATGATCAGCCAGAGTCGCGCCGAAATTTTCGCGCGTCTTTACGTAATCGAGGCACTCCTCGATCGCGCGTTTCGACATGCCCAGCCAACGCATACAGTGGGTCAGGCGGGCGATTCCCAGACGGATCTGCACCGACTTCATGCCCTCGCCGACCTCCATCAGCCGGTTCTCGTCTTCGATCTCGAGCCCCTCGAAGATGACCTCGCAGTGCCCGCCATGTTCCTCCGGACCCATAATCGGAATGCGGCGCTCGATACGCCAGCCCGGCTGGTCCTTGTGAAACAGGAAGGTCGTGAGCGCCCCGCGCCGATCGTCCGAGGTGCGCGCCAAGAGAATGAAATGCTCGGCCCCCTGGGCACCGGTGATGAACCATTTGCGGCCGCTGATCACCCACTTGTCGTTGCCCTTGCGCTTGGCCCGGGTCAGCATCATCGTAGGGTCGGAACCGGAACCGGGCGCCGGCTCGGTCATGACGATCGACGACAGGATTTCACCGTCGATGATCGGCTGTAGCCATTTGTCCTTCTGGTCCTCCCGCGCGACTCGGTCGAGCAGAATCATGTTGCCGTCATCCGGCGCGGCGCAGTTGAACACGACTGGGCCGAAACGCGAGCGCGCGGCCTCCTCGTAGAACGTCGCCATGCCCACTGTGTTGAGCCCGAGGCCGCCGCGCGATACCGGCATCTGCGGAGCCCACAGACCGGCCGCCCTGGCCTTCACCCGCAGCGCCTGCAGCGGCTGCGCCGCGATATTCTCATGTTCCCCGAAGTTCGCCTGATCGGCCTCGACCGGCATAATCTCGTCGGCCACAAATGCGGCGACCCGCCGGCGCAGTTCCTCGAGTTCCTGGGTTAGGGAAAAATCCACGTTACAGTCTCCTGCGCTGCGCGCTAAAGAGTCGAAAGGGTCAGGCCGCCATCAATACCGATGACCGCGCCGGTGATGTAAGCCCCTGCCGGGCCGGCGAGCAGTAGCAACGCGCCGTCGAGATCCGCCGCCTCGCCAAACCGCCCCACCGCAACGCGCTTGCGGATGCGCTGCCCCGCATGGCTGTCCAGAAACGCATCGTTGAGTTCCGTGCGGATATACCCGGGCGCGATCGCGTTCACCAGGATGCCGTCCCCGGCAAGTTCGAGGGCCATGGTCTCGGTCATGCTCACGAGGCCTGCCTTTGACACGCCGTAGGACTGAATCCGCTTGGCGACGGTCTTCCAGCCCAAGACCGAGGCAATATTGATGATCCGCCCCCCACGCCCGTGGGCCACCATGTGACGCCCGATCTCACGGGCAACCAACCACGCGCCCTTGAGGTTCGTCCCGACTACCCGGTCCCACTCCTCTTCCTCCATCTCGAGCGTCAACGCTCGGGGCGGGACCCCGGCGTTGTTGACCAGAATGGTCATCGCACCGAGCTCTTCCTTGGCGATTCGCACCGCACGCGCCACGGAGCACGCATCCATCACATCTAGTTCGACCGGAAGGGCGCGGCCTCCATCGGCCTCGATTACGGTCGCGAGATCGAACAGCCTGTCGGCCCGGCGCGCGGCGATGGCCACCTTTGCTCCGGCACGTGCAAGAGTTTCCGCGAAATGGGCTCCAAGTCCGCTGGATGCCCCAGTTACGAAGGCCACCTGGCCGGTTAGATCAAATCCTTCGCCCATGCAACACTCCCGCCTTTCGGGTTGTGACGATTGATGTACCCATGCGGCACCGGTAAGTTTGCGACATCACCCACGCCAACCGGAAACCAATCCAATGCCGACCATTCTAGTGGACAAGCAGGGGCCCGTCGCCACCCTCACGCTAAACCGCCCCGATGTGCTGAACGCACTCAACCGCGACATGGCCCTCGAACTCAACGACGCGGTCGATGATCTGGCGGGTGATACCAACATCCGCACCGTCATACTCAAGGGTGCGGGCCGCGGATTCATGGCGGGCGGTGATGTTGCTACGTTCCACGAGAATATCAACGCGATTGAGGAAACTATTGACGACCTCATCGGCCTCTACCACAAGGCTGTCCTCGGGCTTTCTGCCATACCGAAGCCGGTTGTCGCGGCCCTGCATGGCCCGATCGCCGGCGCCGGCGTCGGGATGGCACTGAATGCGGACATCGGCATTGCCTCAGAGAACGCCGTGTTCACCATGGCCTATATCGGGATCGCGACCATTCCCGACGGCGGGTCGACCTATCTGCTGCCGCGTATCGTCGGACGACGTAAGGCGCTCGAGATGGCCATGCTCAGCGAACCCGTTGATGCAGCCACGGCCCTCGATCTCGGTCTGGTCAATCGCGTCGTGGCCGACGATGCACTGGATAACGAGGTCACCAAGCTTGCCGAACGCCTCGCGAAGGGCCCCACGACGGCCTACGCGAACACCAAGGCACTCATCAACCAGAGCCTTGAGGCTGACGACATGGTGGCGCATCTGTCGGCGGAACACGCCGCCTTCCTGCGCTGCGCGGTGACGGGCGATTTTGCGGAAGGGGTCGCCGCCTTCGTCGAGAAAAGACGCCCAGGCTTCAAGGGTGACTAGACAGCCCACATGAGTGATTTTACCCGCGACGATGCGCAGCATTTGCTCGACACGGTAATGACGCCGTGGCTCGACGAGCTGGGTATGATCGTCGAGGAGCTCACCGCCAACGGCGCGATCGTCCGCTTACCCTGGCACGAGCGGATAGCGCGTGATGGCGGACTGGTCACCGGTCAGGCTCTGATGTCATTTGCGGATGCGGCGATGGTCGTGGTGATTTCATCCGCAATTGGGGGCTTTCAGAAGATGGCCACCATCGACATGACGACGAGCTTCCTTTCGCCGGCCTTCAATACCGATATCATTGCGAGAGGCAAGGTCCTGCGCCGCGGCAAGCGGATGATTTACAGCCGAATCGATCTGGAAACCGCCGACGACGGCACAGCGGTCGCCCTGATACAGACGACCTGGACCTTGCTGGGCAACGCGTAGAGGTCCCTACCCGGACCACCCGCCGACCCTACCCGATGCCCATCATAGCGGCGGCGGTGCCACCAAGAATCTTCTTACGCTCGGGCGCGGTCAGCTTTGTCGCGCTCTCGACGAAAGAGACAGGCTCGAACTCCTGCATGTCGAACGGATAGTCAGTTCCCATCATAACGCGGTCAACTCCGACTAGATCAACGAGATACTCGAGCTGATCGGGCCGGAACACAACAGTGTCGTAGTAGAGCTCCCTGAGATACTCGCTAGGCGGGCGGCTGATCTTGTCGCGTAGTTCCGGGCGGAACTCCCAGCTGTGATCCATTCGGCCCGCGTAATACGGGAAGTATCCACCGCCATGGGCGATGCAGATCTTAACCCTTGGGTGCCGGTCCAGCACGCCGCCGAAGATCAGATGGGTGATCGCGATCTGTTCCTCCAGCGGCTGTCCGACGCAGTTATGCATGAAGAAGGGGCGCAGGCGCGCACCATCGGTAAAACCGAACGGATGCAGGAACAATGGCACGTTGAGCGCTACAGCCTCGGCATAGACCGGATCAAAGCGTTCATCCGAAAGCTCCACGCCATCCACATTGGTGGACAGGATGAAGGCGCGAATATCGAGCTCCTTCACCGCCCGGCGCATTTCGGCGACCGACGCAGATGTGTCCTGTAAAGGCAAAGTTCCCATGGCAGCGAAACGATCAGGGTTTCCCGCGACCAGTTTAGATACGTCGTCATTCTGCACCCGGGCCAGCTCGTTCCCCAGCGCAGGATCCGTCCAGTAGTAGAATTGGATTGGAACGGGACTGACGATCTGCATGTCCACGCGAGTCCCGTCCATGTCGGCCTCACGTGGCGCAAGGTCGATCATCTTCGGCACGAGGCTCGGGATATTCTCGTTGTCAACCGCCATGGACGACGGGTGGGCGTAGAACATGTACGGATCCCGGTTCGGGTCCAGAATCTCCTCGGGCTGGTAATGCTTGTCCATCAGCGCCTTCGCCGATGGCGAAAACACATGACAGTGCATGTCGATAGCAACGGTTCCGTCAGCGGCCATGTTTCCCCCTCCATGTCGGTCCGGTAATTAGACCGGTTGCCGCAAAGCTTAGCATCACTGGCGCAAAGAGAAAGGGCGGCACGAAATCCGCCGCCCCTTCCAGACGTTCTGTCGGATGCATCGCAGTTAGTTCAGCGACCGCTTTAGGTCAACCAGCGCCAGCGGGATCTCCGGGAAGATCATCACCAAGATCAGGACGAACAGCATGACGAGTGCGAACGGCGCCGCGCCGATGAAGATATCGGCCAGCGAGATATCCTTCTGCACAAGGGTCGACTTGATTACATAGACCGCCAGCCCGAGCGGCGGTGTCAGGAGCCCGATCTCAACCGCGATCACAGTCACGACGCCGAACCACACCAGATCGATGTTGAACGGAGCGAGCACCACTAGGAACAGCGGAACGGCAATAAGCATGATCGATACGGAATCTATGATGGTCCCAAGGACGATCAGGATGATCACGTAGATGATCAGGAGCTGCGCGAGACTTGCATTCATGTCGCCGATCAAGCGACCAAGCTCAGTCGGCAGGCCGGAAATACCGAGCATGCGACTATACATGCTGGCCGCGATGATCAGGAACAGCAAGGTCGCGGTGATGTGCCCGGTCTCCACTAGCACGTCCCAGAGCTTGCGCGGTGTGATCTGCTTGCGCGCAAGCGCGAATAGGAAGGCGACAAAAGCACCCGCCGCGCCCGCTTCTGTTGGCGTATACAGGCCCGCATAGATACCGCCGAGCACAACCAAAACAAGAATGACGATCGGATAGGTCTTCGCGAATAGCTCCCGACCGGGCATCTTTTCCTGATCCATGTGCTGATCGAGCGCACCGGACTGCGCGACCGTGCTCGGAAAACCGTACGCCATGATCGCGATCAGAATACAGAAACAGAAGGTCAGAAGGATCCCTGGGCCGATACCGGCTATAAACAGGTCACCGACGGATTCTTCGGCGATCAGCGCGAAAATAATCAAGAGGATCGACGGGGGAATGAGCATCCCGAGGACCGAGGAGCCGGCGACGGTGCCGACCGCGAAGCGGCCCTTATAACCATAGCGCAGCATCTCCGGCACGGAGATGCGCGTAAACACGGTCGCCGACGCGATCGACACGCCCGTGATGGCCGCGAAGATCGCGTTGGCGATCACCGTCGCCATGCCTAGGCCACCTCGCACCCGGCGCAAGGCGTTTTGAGCGATATCATAGGTATCGCGCCCCATGCCCGCCGTACTGACGAGGAGCCCCATCAGGACAAACAAAGGAATGACGCCGAACAGGAAGTCGGCAACAGTTTTCGCTGCCGAGATCCAAAGAAGACTAATCGCAATTTTGATGTTGCCCTTGATGATCCAGACCCCAACGAACGAGATCAGGGCCAAGACCACTGGAACATGCATGCCGATATAGATCAGCAGTAACATCGCGACGATGGAAATAATGCCAATCTCGAAGCCAGTCATTTGTTCGGCTCCTCAATCGCGGCCACTTCCACGTCGACTGCTTCTTCATGCTCGAGCGGCGGCTTTCCAAAGATGCCGCGGACATTGTCTAAGACCGCCAGGAAAAACTGAACCCCTAGGAGCGAACAGCCAACGACAAGCGCCAGTCGTTGCGGCCATTCCGGAAAGGTGAAGACGCCGGTGTTTCCGACGAAATGTCCGCCATGATAGGCCTGCAGCCACTTTGGCCAGCCCCCAATCACGATGGCGACCATGAGCCCGAGCCCCGCCAGATGGAAGAATATGCCCATGATGTTTCCCAGCGGCGGCCACTTCATTAGTATCCGGCCATAGAGCGCATCCGAACGTGTTATGCGACCGACCTTCAGCGTATGCGCGAGCTGCAGATAGAGGATCGTGACGATAGAAATCTCGACGATCTCCGTCGTGCCGCTTAGCGGCGAATTGAATACAAACCGCAGGACGATATCGAGGGTGATCAACAACATCAGGATGAAAATCCAACCCGATGCCACCGCGTTGCTCACGAGGACTATCCAGTCGAATATTCGCCGTAAATGGTCGAGTAAGCCAAGTATTGCGCTCAATGGAAATTGGGGAGCCGCGTTACGACGGCTCCCCTCCCCTATTTCGAGATTGAAATCACGTAAAGGCTGTCAGTTGATGCCTACTCACGATCCCAGTGACGGGCAATCGGCTGGTTGGCCGCACGTAGTTCGTCCATCCAGGCCTTCAGAATCTCCGTACCCGGCTGGCCGGCAGCGTTCCGCTGTTCGGCCCACTGCTTGCCGAGCGGCGGCAGGGCCTGTGCCCAAGCGTTGCGCTGTTCGGTCGAGGCCTTGGTCACCTTGGTGCCGAATTCCTTCTGGCAACGATTAAGCCCCCAAACGGCGCCGTTGTTCACGCGCTTGACATTTTCTTCGACCCAAGCCGAAGTCGAAGACTGAAGTGCGTTCTGCACCTCTTTTGGCAGGCCGTCCCAAACGTCGCGGTTGACGTTCAGCGAGAAGCCATTCACGCCACCAAGCGTCGCGTCGAACGCGAACGGTGCCGGCTCACAAAGCTTGAACGCACCGGCGCCCTGACGCCACACGATCATGGCCTCGTAGATGCCCGTACTAAGGCTGTTGTAAGCGTCCGCGAGGTTGGTCTGCACGCCGGCAGCACCAATCGCCAGAACCCACGGTAAATTCGGGCCGGCCGCGCCAACCTTCAGCCCCTTGACCTGACCGAGGTCGCTGATCGGCTTCGCCGACCAGAGCATGTAGTTATCGACCGCACCCGTCGGTGCTAGCGGCACCTGATTGAACTCCTTCAGCCAAGTCTGGTTGTACTGCGGGAAGGTATCGACCATCTTCTGGGTGGTTCGACTGATCAGCGCAATGTCGTTGGTCGAGAACGGCGTCTTGAAGGAGACATCGTAGAGCGGAACCTTATCCGCATGGAATGCGGTCACGATGACGCCGAGATCGCCGATGCCGGTCTCGACACCTTCCAGCTCACCGCGCGGCTTGACGATCTGGCCGCTGATGCCCTTGTTCCAGTTGATCTTGTAGTTGCCGGTCTTCGCGAGCTTGGCGTCGACGGCAGGCATATACGCATCGACCAGCGAACCTATCCAAGTCGCGGGCGGCGGATAACCGGAAATCGCGGTGAGATTAATGGTTTGCTGAGCGGCGGCCGGCGCCGAAACGGCAACAGTGGCGGTCGCGGCGGCGGCAATAAGCAATGCCGTAGTTTTAGAACTAATGGACATTTAGTGCTCCCTATTTGTTTTTGAGTCCCCGATAGACTTTTCTAGCCCTTACAAAACCTTGAAACAATCCGAGACTAATGTCCACCGTGGTTTCAAGATTTTTGCCGAGATGGAAGAAATCAAAATTCAGTTTTCATTTGCCCAAAAAAAACCTCTACTCTGCGAGTTACCAAACTTCCAGTATCCAGTCATTTACCCATAGAAAGTCTTACTAAACGGGTTAGACGCTGGACACCCACGACCAGACCCGCAAAAGCCAGACCCGCGGCCCGGGCTATAGACGCCGGGACTACTCGGCAGCCTTTGCCAGAAGCGCCTCTGGCCCGAACAGCAGATCCCGCAGCCAATTTGCCTGCGCGCTCGAGACCTTCTCGAGATGATCGTTGTTGGAATATAGGCTCATGTGATCGACGCCTTCCACGATCGCCAGTTCCTTGTTAGGGCAAGGCACGGCGTTGAACACGTCGATCTCGAGATCCGCCGAGGTAATGTTATCGCCCTTGGCGATAGCCATCATGTAGGGCGTCTCATAGATACGCTTGGCATAGGGCATCACGTCGTACTGCATCAGCAGCTCTACCGATTCGAGCGTGTTCTCATGAATATGGTTCGGCGCCTCGCGTTCCTTTATGTCGTTGAAGATCGTGCAGACATGCGGGAACGGCCAAGAGCTAATCTCGTTGTCCGGATCGGTCGTCGACATGGCGATCATCTGGCTGGGCTCCCCGCGCTGCCGCGCCTCACGATCCTCGAGAATCAGCTTCTGGATCGCGGCGAACTTACGCTCGCCATGGCAGCGGCGCATCGTTGGGAAGCCGTCGACCACCGGCACTACCGAGAGCGCGAACTTCACACGGGAATCCAGCGCCGCCACACACAAAGCATGGCCACCGGAATAGGAGATCCCCCAAACCCCGATGCGATCCGTGTCGATATTGTCGAGGGTCTTCGCAAAGCTCACCGCGTTGCGGTAATCCTCGATCTGATCCCAAGGATTTATGTGCTGGCGCGGGAGACCGTCGCTTTCGCCGAAGCGGCGATAGTCGAAGACTAGGCACGCACAGCCGATATCCACGAAATCGTCCGCGTAATACGGCATGACGATTTCTTTAACATAGCACCAGCCACCCGCCATCACCACGAGCGGCGGATTCTCCGCGCCGTCGGGCATGTAAAGCGTGCCACGCACAGTGTCGCCGCTACTGTTGAACTCTATGTCTTGAGTCTGCATTCGCCCCTCCTATCAAAAGCCATTTTCACACATGTGAAATGATTTTCTTTATGTCGTTCAGGTTGTCTTCCAATCATTCAACCTGTCAACCGGATGCACCCGTGCGCCGGCCTTACGGTACCCAGCCCCTACTCCGCTTTCATCGCTTCGACGACCATGTCACGTAATGTGTTCTTACGAATTTTCCCTGCCGCCGTACGCGGAAAATCATCGATAATCTCGAGCCGTTCGGGATACTTCTGCTTCGCCATTCCGGTTTTCCTGAGGAAGGCCGTGACGTCTGCCAGCTCAACGCTCGCTCCCGCCTCTAGAACGACAAAGGCGCAACCCGTCTCCCCCATGCGCGGATGGGGCATTGCCACGACGGCCGCCTCGTGAATCGCGGGGTGTTCGTGAAGGGCGTCCTCGACTTCGCGCGGACTGATGTTCTCGCCCCCGCGAATAATCAGATCCTTCAAACGCCCGGTGATGACTAATGCCCCATGCTCATCGAGCATGGCAAGATCACCTGTGTGGAAGAAACCGTCCGACTCAAACGCGTCCGCATTGTGATCGTCGGCCGCATAGCCGAGACACATCTCTGGGCCCCGTGAAAGAATCTCGCCCTCGACGCCCGGCCCGACTTCCCGCCCGTCGGCGGGGTCGACGATCTTTACCTCGTGTCCGACGATGCGCCCCTCGGTCGTAGCGCCGAGCTCCTCTTCCGCCCGGCTATTGACACCCAGGGTGACCGTCGGCGCCTCGGTCGACCCATAGACGCGCGAGCACACACAATTCTCGAACGCGGCGTGTGCGCCATAGATCACCTCGGGCGGTACCGGCGCGCCCCCCGACGGAAAATAGCGCAAGCTCGGCAATGTCCGTCCGCTCTCCCGGGCAAACACTGTCAGTTCTTGAAGAAAGACCGTTGCGGCGATCATGAAGGTCACGCCTAGCGCATCAATCAGGTCGCCCGCGGCGGCGGCGTCCCAGTTATCCATGAACACGGCCGGCGCATTTAGCGTGAAAGGCATCTGAATTCCGTAAAGATATCCGGTGATATGGGAGACAGGTGAAGGCATGAGGACAACATCCCGTTGCCCGAGCCCAAGGAAGTGCACAACCGCCTGAATCTCGGCGTCGATAGTGTTGTGGCTATGCAGGACCCCCTTCGGGCGTCCCGTCGTGCCCGAGGTATACATGATCAGCTTGACCGCATTGGGATCTACATCGGGCAATTGGAGGTCGGCGGGATCCGTCTCGGTCAGCAGATCGTCGAAGCACGTCGCGCCGGCGGCCGCACCGCGCACGGTGATCACATGCGCGAGCTCGGGAAGTTCGGCCTGGTGCCGAGCGATCATATCGGCATAGTCGAAATTTCGGAAACTCGTTGGCACGAAAACGGCTTTGGTGCCGGCGTCGCGCAGAATGTAGGATACTTCCGCATCTCGGTAGATCGGAATAATCGGATTGCAGACCAGCCCGAGCATTGAGCAAGCCAAGTCGATCACGACCGTTTCTGGCCAGTTGGGCAACTCGAAGCTCACAACGTCGCCCGCGGTCAGTCCGCGCCTCTGCAGCGCAGCCGCCAGCGCCCGGGCTTGACGGTCCATGTCTTCTACCGTGTAACGCCGCTCGCCTTCGATGAAGATTACTCGGTCGGGATTCTCGGATAACAGCGCAGCCAGCTCGTGGGCCAGCGTACGATTACGCCAGATTCTTGAAGCGCTATTCTCGGCGATCAGCTCGTCGGTTAGCCGTGTCTTCCAGCCACTCACATCCGTGCGCATATCGCCTTCCGGACCCTATTCGCGCGCCAGCCGCAGCCGGTTGGCGATATTGTTTTTCTGAATCGCGGACGACCCGCCAATGATTGGCATGAGCAGCGCCTCGCGCACATAGCGCTCCATATCGAATTCCTTAATGTAGCCGTAGGCACCCATAACCTGCTGACAGGTCAGCACAATCTCCTTGGTGACGTCGCTAACATAAAGCTTCGCCATAGAGGTTTCGACCGAGGCCGGCTTCTTCTCATCCAGCAGCCAGGCCGCGTGATAGGTCATTAGTCGGCAGGCGTGCAACCGCGTCTTGCAGTCGACCAGCATGTGACGCACCGATTGATAGGAGGAAACGGGCTTACCGAACTGTTTGCGCTCCTGCGCATATCCCCAGGCGTCGTCCACCGCTGCCGCGGCATTGCCGAGCGCCAGCGCCGCGACCTCGATCTTCTCGACATCTAGCCCTGGCCCAACGATTCGGCGCCAGCCGTCGTTCCAACCGGCCTCTCCGCCGACAATATTCTCCGCCGATATCTCGACATCCTCGAAAGTGACATCGCAGGTCGATGCCCCTTTCATACCCATGGAGTTCTGCAACTCGATCGTTACCCCGGGCGTATCGGGTGGAATGAGTACTATGGAGAGATTTTGATAGCGCTCGGCATCCGGATCGCTCTTCACAACCGCATATATGTAATCCGCGATATTGGCGCCGGAACAGAACCGCTTAGCCCCGTTGATCGTAACAGTAGCGCCATTGCCTTTGCGCACGGCCGTCGTCCGCACACTCGCCACATCCGCCCCCACATCGGGTTCCGATATCCCGTAGGAAAATAACAATTTTCCGCTCGCGAGCTTCGGTAGTAATTCGCGCTTCTGCTCGTCGCTGCCCACCTCCTCGATGTTCATGCCGCCGTAGCACGCACACATGATGTAGGGTACGGCTACCGCCATCGAGCGACGGGCGAGTTCCTCGATTACCACCATTGTCGCGGTTATGTCGCGGCCCGCGCCGCCGAATTCTTCCGGCACTGTCAGCGCATTCACACCCAACGCCGACAATTGCTCGAAGATCTCGCGTGGGAAGTGATTCTCCCGGTCCCACTCCTGAGCCAGCGTCCGCGGCATCTCCTTCTCGACGAACCGCCGCACGGTGTCGCGCAGCATCGTCACATGTTCGGCTTCCTGGAAATGATCCATGATCCGTCCCGTCTACTTGCCCGTGAACTTTGGCTTTTCCTTATTCATGAACGCCTCGGTCGCGATCCGATGGTCATCGGTCATCTGGGACATTGCCTCGAAGTTGAAGGCAGTGTCGAGCACAGCGTTTGCGGCCTGCTTCAGCCCGGCATTCACCGACGCCTTGGTCCACTTGATCGCATTGATTGCGCCGCCGGCTAGCCGCGCAGCCATCGCATCAACCGCCGCATCGATCTCGTCCGCGGGGAGTGCATGGTTGATGAGCCCGATCTCCGCGGCCTGGCGGGCGGTCAGTAGGTCGCCGGTCAGGAGATATTCCTTGGCGCGGGCATAGCCTATCAGCTGCGGCCAGATCACCGCGCCCCCGTCCCCGGCGACGAGGCCGACCGCCACGTGCGGATCCCCCAGCCTAGCGTTTTCCGCAGCGTATATGATGTCGCAGAAGAGTGCGATCGTGCAGCCGAGACCGATCGCATGGCCCGGCAGCCGGGCGATAATCGGTTTCTCCAGATCGAGCAAGCTGTTCACGAGCCGCTTGCCCTCCCACACCGTCTTCGCAAAGGCCGCGGGATCGCCATGCATAGCGTTGAGCCATTGCAGATCGCCCCCGGCACAGAACGCATCACCGGCACCGGTCAGCACCACGACGTCGGCATCGTCGTCAGCATCGACGTCGAAGAAAATTCGCGACAACTCCTCGTGCAGTACCGCATCGATAGCATTAAGCGTCTCGGGCCGCGACAGTGTGAGCCGCAGAATGCGTCCGTCGCGTTCGGCGTCGATCGCCGTATAACCGTCGTAGTTCATCTCGTTTCTCCCGCATGCCGCTCTGAGCATGTCGCTGAAAACGTTCGCTGCACCAGCGCAAGTCAATGCGCTCTGACCTATCGCGTCAAGCCGTCAGCGACAATGGTCGTCGTCCCGACGCATCTTCAGCTTCATTCCAACTACCTGATAGATATCTAGGCCCGTAAGTGCGCAGATCTCCGCCATCGGCAGCGAGGTCTCCTGCAGGAGCACCCGTGCGTGGCTCTTTGGGTCGCGCTTTCGGTTACTTGACCGGGGCATACGGGCCACGGCCTCCTTGCGTCGCTCGGCCTCATCCAGACCACGCTGGCGCGCATCCTCCATTGCCGCATCCCGCCGCGCCTTGTCCGCCTCGGTCCAGGCATCTGTCATCCGGGCAGCCTTCGCGAGGCCAAACGCGTCCTTCGCCTGCTTGCGCGAAAAATGCGGAAAACGGCTCTCAGGGCGCTTCGGCGCTGGGCCGCCGCCGGCCGCCTCCTCAAGGGTCATCCCGTGGCTTTTCGCCATACGCTCGGCTGCGGCCAACGCGGCAGACCGCTCCCCTTCGTAGGGGCTCTCCTTAGCGAGGTTCAGGAGGTTTCGGAAGCGGGTCTGTTCCGCTTCGTCGAAGGTGCGAGCTTCGGCGATGACGTTACCTAGGGTCCGGGGTTGCATAAACTTTATAGTATAACCGATTATGGGCCTGTCCGAAGCCGGAACGGGCCTCACATAAAGACGGCAACGACGGCGCCGGTAATGCAGGTCGCTATACTCCCTACGAAGAGCGACTTAAGGTCCAGCTCGATCAGGGTGGCCTTGCGGTCGAGCGCCACTTATTTGAACAGGTCACGCGCAGAAAAAAGAGCGGGCCGGATCTAAATGAAAGTGGCTAACTGTAAAACACTGATCCCGCCACTCGGTCTTGCCCTTTTTCGATCGACGCGTCTGTAATGCGGAAACCGGTCCAAGGGAGCGCTGGTTGAGATGCCAAGAATGTACCGGGGCAATGCGCAAACCGGCGGGATCTAGCTTGGGTTTTGTATCCGTTGTTTTTCCTATCACTTAGTCCGTTGTTGCGAGAAAGAATTGAGATCGAACCGAAAAACCCGCCATTTCAATCTGTTAAAACTAAAATTGAATATATCTGAAACGCGATCTATCTCCTGCGCGCCGGCTTCCGGGGGCTGCGACGCAGCGTGTCGGACGATATGATCGCCCGATATTAGCCGGTACTTTGGAGGACGAGACCATGGGTGCACTCGATAATAAGGTTGCGATCGTGACCGGGGCCGGCGGCGGTATCGGACGCGCCATATCTATGCGGTTTGCCGCAGAAGGCGCGGCGGTGATATGCGTCGATATTGACGATAAACGCGTAAATACCACCGTCGACGAGATTGTCAGCGGCGGAGGTCAAGGGATCGCTCTGATAGCGGACGTCGCCGTTGAGGCAAACGCCGAAGCCGCCGTCGCGGCAGCGATCGAAGGCTTCGGGGGCCTGCATGTTCTCGTAAGCAATGCTATCTACGACCTGCCGCTCGCCCGGCTGACGGAGATTTCCTACGACGACTGGCGCCGGACGATGGACGTCAACCTGAACAGCGCATTCTTGTTCTCCAAGCACGCGATCCCGGTGATCGAAGCAAACGGGGGCGGCAGCATCATCTTGATTGCCTCCCAGCTCGGCCGCACGGCCAAGCCCGGGCGGCCTTGGTACTGCGCCCAAAAAGGTGCACTGATCAACATGGCCAAGGCCATGGCCCTCGACCATGCACACCAGAATATCCGCGTCAACAGCCTATCGCCGGGGCCGGTCGAGACAGATCGCTTCATCACTAACTTCGAGGACCGGAAGGCCGCCCGGGCAGCCAATAACACTATGTTGGACCGGCTCGGCAAGCCGGAGGAGATCGCCGCCGGGGCGGTCTTCCTAGCCAGCGAGGAGTCCTCTTTTATGACCGGGTCAGATCTCCTGATCGACGGGGGATATACGGCCATCTAAAATCGTTTTTCTACATATAAATTTTTCCACGTATAAAACTGTTGTCGGCCCGCAATCGAAAAGACGGCAGCATACTTGCCGCGAGCACGGCCCCGATGCTGCGACCTTAGATGCAGAGAGCAACCCGGAGCTCGACTCAGAGAATCTCGATAGCACCCTCGTCTTCTTGCTCGAGACCCAATATGCGATGCGGCCAATAGCCTTCGGACGGGAGAACCCGCTGCTAAGGGCCGACTACTAGACTGCTGGGCCGGGCTCAAAGACTGATTCGACCTAGCACACCACTAGGTCACGTTGCCGGAATAACCGGCAACAGTAAGTGGGAGGGATGGTCCGGACCGGTGTGGACCGTGACCTTCTTTCCGAATACCTCGAGCGGCCGGTTCCCTTTAATTTCGTGTTTGAACGGCCCTACACCGTACTGAATGCGCCCGGCGATCTCCGGCGAGCCCGGCTCGTAGCCCGGCCACACATAGTCCCGCCCGCGCACGCTAAGGCCCAGCCGGTAGCTTTCCGGCAACACGATCGACGTCGGCCAGATCTCGATGTCGAGCTCGTAGATCTCGCCCGGCGCCAATGGCTCCACCGCGTCATGCGCATGATACGGCCGGTAAGGTAGCGTTTTCTCAGGGTCGAGCCTGCGGTGCGACGCACGCAGCCAGCCGATTGCGACCGGCGTGTGCGGGTCGTTGGCACCCTTGAAGACGATTTCCTTGAGGTCCGGCGTGAACACGCGCAGCACAAGGAAGAGATCGGAATCCTCGGTCTCCGACGAGACGAACAGCTTGGCTGCGACAGGGCCGGTGATCTCTGTTTCCGCCGCCACGGGCGGTGTCAGAAAGGTCAAACCGTCACCCAGTGCATCATAGGTCGTGGCAGTCGCCTCTGTCATCGGCGCGTCGGCAAGCGTCCGCCCAGCGGGCTCCAGATACTTCTTTGTCCACACGGTTCGCGGGATTGGCCAGTCTTCCTCCGCCCGCTCGACATACGTTTCGCCGGGATGGCGCACCAGGAGTTGCACTCTCGGCTGCTTGTCCCAACCGGTATCCTCGCCCTTAAGGAAATGACCGAAGAAGCGCTTCTGCAGGTCGATGCCGTAATCCGTGTAGTAGTGGGTGAAGTGTTCAAGCCCATGCATCTCCAGCCACTTCTGATCACTCGCGGCGTTCACGAAACCCTCGGTATTGCCGCGCGGATGCAGGCCGACGCCGCCCCAGTTGCCGGATGACAGCAGCGGCACATTGATCTTCGAGAAGTCTGGAAACCGAGCTTTCCAGTAATCGTCGACCAGCGGATGGTCGAGGATGTCCTTACCGAAATCCCGGCGGTTCTGCGCGAGTTCTTCCTCGGTCAGCGTCTCCGGGCCCGAGATCCATTCGCCGTTCATCTTACTCTTTAGACCATTCGCACCCTTGCCGTGCTGGCGCGGCACGACCGCGGAGTTGTACCAGACCGATGGGAAGCGGCAAGCGATACCGCCGTGGTGCCCGAGGTCACGGTAATAGTCCGCCGCGCCCTCCCAAACGCACATGGCGGCCAGGTGCGGCGGTTGCAGGGACGCGACCTGCCACTGGTTCATGCCGTAGTAGGAAATACCCGAGGTCCCGACCTTGCCATTCGACCAGGATTGCGTTCCCGCCCATTCGATGCAGTCGTGGAAGTCCTGCGCCTCGCGCGCCGACCAGACATCCAGCATGCCCGGCGAACGGCCCGCGCCGCGTGAATCCACGCGCACGCAGATATAGCCGTCGGGCACCCATTTCTCCGGATCGACCAGCTCCCAGTTCTGATAGCGGTTGGTCGAACCGGCGAGACAATCGGGGTAGTCCTCGATCATCTGCTTCCACTGGTAGGGATAGCCGTCCTTCCAGTGCAGCCACTTGCAGTAGGGGCCATAGCTGATGATGACAGGATACTGCCCGTCGTCGTCGGGCCGAAAGACGTCGCAGCGCAGAACGACGTCATCGTCCATTGCGATGGGAACATCCCAGTCGATGCGGATTCCCGCCACCACCTTGTCGTAGTTCTGGCCAATGTCTGTATAGGTCACGTTTTCGGTCACGAAACTATCCCCCTCTGTGTTCTTGTCCTGTCTCTCGTCACTTGCCTGGGATCACCGGCAGCAGCAGGTGCGACAGATGCTTCGGCCCGCAATGGATCGTGACGTTACCGCCATAGACACGCGCGCCCCGTCCATCGTGGATGAAAGGCCCCACGCCGGTAAACTCGTTCTTCATGTTGGACAGCCGCCCGCCCGTGCCGCCCGGATAGACATAGTCGCGTCCCCGCACGGTCAGCCCGAGGCGATAGCCCGGCGGCACGACGATCGACGTGGGCCAAATTTCGACATCGAGCTCGTAGATCGACCCAGGCTTCAGAGGCTGCTTCTCGTCATGGCTGTGATAGGGCTGATAGGGCTTCGATTTCTTCCGGTCGAGCTTGCGGTGCGAGGCCCGCAACCAGCCTTGCGCGATCGGCGTGTGCGGATCGAGCGCGCCCTTGAAGGTGACCTCTTTCAGGTCTGGCGCGAACAGGCGGACCACCAAGAAGAGATCCGCATCCTTCGTTTCCGAAGAGATGAACAGCTTGGCCGCCAGTGGGCCGGTGACCTCGACTTCACGGTCCGACGAGGGTGTCAGGAACGTGACCCCGTCCCCGAGCCCTGCATAGGTGACCGTGCGCTTACGCTCGAGCTTGCGCCGCACCAGCGCTCCGCTGTCCGGGTCGAGATAGGCTTTCGTCCAACGCGTGCGCTTGATCGGCCATTCCTTCTCCGCGCGCGGCACGAACACCTCGCCGGGATGCCGTATGTTCAGGAAGACCTTAGGCTGCTTCTTCCAGCTGGTGTCCTCGCCCTTCAGAAAATGGCCGAAGAAACGCTTCTGCAGATCGAGCCCGTAGTCGGTGTAGAACTCGGTCCAGTGCTCGCGCCCGTGCATCTCGAGCCACTTCTCCTTCGAGGCGGCATGCACGAACCCGTCGATGTTGCCGCGCAGATGCAGTCCCTGCCCTCCCCAGTTACCGGCCGAGAGGACCGGGAGGTCGATCTTCGACCAGTCGGCCGACCGGCCGCGATACCACGCATCGTCGAGGGAGCGCTTGAGCAACTCCCGGGGCAGATCGGTCCGGTTCTTCTTCAGCTGCGCGCGAGAAAAGGTCTTGGGGCCACAGACGAGATCGCCATGCACCGCCGAACGCGGGCCGTTCTTGCCGAGACCGTACTGCACGGATTCGACCTGCTTGTCGTACCAGTTTGTCACGAAGGTCGACAGGATTCCGCCGTGATAGTTGGAATCCCGGTAGTAGTCGCCGGCCCCCTCCCAGACACATAGCGCGGCCAGATGTTTCGGTTTGAGCGCAGCCACATGCCACTGGTTGATCGCGTAGTAGGAAATGCCGTTCAGTCCAACCTTGCCACTCGACCAAGGCTGCGCGCCCGCCCACTCTATGCAGGCCGCGAAGTCCTTCGTTTCGCGCGGCGAGCGTACATCAACGATGCCGGGCGATCGACCGGAGCCCCGGGAATCGATCCGAATGACCACATAGCCGTCGGGCACCCATTTCTCCGGGTCCACGACCTCCCAGTTGGCGTACTTGTTGGTCGTGCGCTGCGCGACTTCGGGAAAGTTCTCGACCATGATGTTCCAGGCGGTCTCGTAGCCCTCCTGAAACGATAGGCCCTTCGCGTAGGGTCCGTGGCTCATGATCACCGGGAAGCGGCCCCGCCTGTTGGGCCGGAAGATATCCGCCCGCAGAACGTTGCCGTCGTCCATCTCGATGGGCACGTCCCAGTCGATGCGCATCCCGTCCCGCACCTGCGTGCGAAATTGCGGATCCCCCACGTAAGGCGACATGAGATCCCTACTTCGCGGGAATGATCGGCAATAGCACGTAACCCGGATGGTCGCCGCCCAGGTGCACGGTCACGTTGTTGTCGAAGACCTCGGGCGGACGGTCGGTTTCGTCGTCATGGAGGAAGGGACCGACACCCGTGAAGGTGTTCTTCATGTTCGACAGGCCCGCATCCGGCTCGCCGGGATAGACATAGTCACAACCCCGAATCGACAGGCCGAAGCGGTAGCCCTTCGGGACAACGATACCGGTGGAATGAATTTCGACATCGACCTCGTAGACCTCGCCCGGGGTGAGTTCCTGCAGTTCGTCATGGGTGTGGTATGGGGCCGCATCGGTCGACAATTCCGGGTCAAGCTTACGGTGAGAAGCGCGTAACCAGCCCGACGCAACCGGCGTATGCGGGTCGAGCGCGCCACGGAACGTGACTTCCTTCATGTCCGACTGGAACACCCGCAGGATCACGAATAGATCCGCATCCTTAGTATCCGACGAGATATTGAGTTTCACCGCCATCGGCCCGCAGATTTCCGTGTCTTCGGACACCGGGTTCGACAGGAAGGTCAGACCGTCGCCCATCGCTGCATAGGTTATCGCGGCGCTCTCACTGGAAGGTGTCTCCGCCAAGATCTGGCCGGCGGCTTCAAGGTGGTACTTGGTGAATTCGGTACGCGCCAACGGCCATTCTTCTTCCGAGCGCAGCACGAACTTCTCACCGGGATGACGCACGTTCAGGGACACGCGCGGCTGGTCCTTCCAGCCAGAATCGTCGTCTTTCAGGAAACAGTCGAAGAACCGCATCTGCAGGTCGTTGCCGTAGTCGGTATAGTAGAGCGACCAGTGCTCCAGGCCATGGACCTCAAGCCATTTATCCTTCGAGCCCGCGAGCATGAACGCACGGAAATTGCCGCGCGGATGCAGCGGCGCACCACCCCAGTTGGCACAGCTGAGAATCGGTACCTCGATCTTCTTCAGATCGATGCTACGTTCCGCGAACCAATCATCGTCCATCGGGTGGGCGCGCATGGATTCATGCAGCTCGAAGCGGTTCGCCTCGAGCTCCTCATCCAACAATGTCTCCGGTCCGGCCGACCATTCCCCATTGGCCCGCGAGCGGTAACCCCGGTCGCCATAGCCATGTTGGAGCTGCTTGATCTGCATGTCGTACCAGTGACGTGCGAACGAGGAATAGATGCCGCCGTGATAGGCGCCCTCGCGATAGTAATCGGCCGATCCCTCCCAAGGACAAATCGCGGCAAGGTGTGGTGGCTGTAATGCCGCGACCTGCCACTGGTTGATGGCATAGTAGGAAATGCCCGACAGACCAACCTTACCGTTGGACCAAGACTGCACCCCGCCCCATTCAACACAATCATAGAAGTCCTTGGTCTCGCGGACATTGAAGTGTTCGAGGTAGCCCGGCGAGCGCCCGGCGCCGCGAGAATCAACCCGCACGAGGACATAACCGTGCGGCACCCACTTCTCCGGATCCGCCACCTCCCACGCCTGATGGATATTGGTGGAGCCCCGGGGCACGTCCGGGTGGTTCTCGCACATCAGATCCCAGCAGGTCTTGTAGATCTCCTCGAAGTGGAGGTCCTTGCCGTAGGGGCCGTGAGACATAATGACCGGATACTGACCGTCATCATCGGGGCGATACACATTGGCGCGCAGGACGATACCGTCATCCATTTCGATAGGCACGTCCCAGTCGACGCGCATGCCCTCGCGGACCTCGCTCTTGAACAGCGGATCGCCCTTATAAGTGACGTCGTCCATAGTACTCTCCCTATTTCGCTGGAATGAACGGCAGCAGCACATAACCGGCATTGTCGCCGCCAAGGTGCACCGTGACATTGTTGTCGAAGACCTCCGCCGGACGGTTATCCGGGTCGTCGTGCAGGAACGGTCCGACGCCGGTGAAGGTGTTCTTCATGTTCGAAAGTCCGCTGTTCGGCTCACCGGGATAAACATAGTCGCAGCCCCGGATCGACAGGCCGAAGCGGTAGCCCGCCGGCACGACGATCCCGGAGGCATGGATCTCGACATCCACCTCGTAGACCTCACCCGGGTTGAGTGCCTGAACCTCGTCATTAGCGTGGACTGGCGCCGCCTCGGTCGACCTCGCCGGATCGAGCTTGCGGTGAGAAGCGCGTAACCAGCCCGACGCGACCGGCGTATGCGGGTCGAGCGCGCCACGGAACGTGACTTCCTTCATGTCCGACTGGAACACCCGCAGGACCACAAACAGGTCGGCGTCCCTCGTGTCCGATGAGATATTGAGTTTCACCGCCATTGGTCCGCAGATTTCCGTGTCTTCAGCCATCGGGTTTGACAGGAAGGTCAGGCCATCGCCCATAGCCCCGTAGGTGATCTCGGCGACCGTGCTTGCGGTTTTCTCGGATAGAACCTGCCCAGCCGGCTCCAGATGATACTTCGTGTATTGCGTGCGCGGCAGCGGCCAGTCATCCTCGGCGCGCAGCACGAACTTCTCGCCGGGATGGCGCACATTGAGCGAGACCCTTGGCTGGTCCTTCCAGCCGGAGTCGTCGCCCTTCAGGTAGCGGTCGAAGAACCGCCACTGCAGGTCGTTGCCATAATCGGTGTAGTAAAGCGACCAGTGCTCCAAGCCGTGGACCTCGAGATACTTCTCCTTAGAGCCTGCCTGCATGAAGCCGTTGAAGTTGCCGCGCGGATGTAGCGGCGCGCCGCCCCAGTTGGCGCAGCTCAGCACCGGGACCTCGATCTTCGACAGATCGGGGGTCAAAGCCGCGTAGTAGTCGTCGTCCAGCGGATGGGAAATGTAGGACTGGTAGAGATCGTAGCGGTTGGCCGCAAGCTCCTCGTCCGAGAGGGTATCCGGGCCCGCCGCGAGTTCGCCATTGGCGCGTGACGCCCAGCCGCGGTCGCCATAGCCATGCTGGATCTTGAGAATCTGCATGTCGTACCAGTGGCGCGCGAACGAGTCGTAGATGCCGTCCTGGTAGGCTAACTCGCGGTAGAAATCGTTGAAGCCTTCCCAAGGGCAGATAGCCGCCAGATGCTTTGGCCGCAAGGCCGCGACCTGCCACTGGTTGACTGCGTAGTAGGAAATGCCCGACAGGCCGACCTTGCCGTTCGACCAGGGCTGCACGCCGGCCCAGTCGATGCAGGTGGCGAAATCCTGGGTCTCACGCGGGCTCCAATGCTCCAGATAACCCGGCGAGCGCCCCGCGCCGCGGGAATCGACGCGGATGACAGCATAACCCTTCGGCACCCATTTTTCAGGATCGCAGACTTCCCAGCTCTGGTGGATATTCGTCGACCCGGCCGGCACGTCTGGATGGTTTTCACACATGAGGTCCCAGCAGGTCTTGTAAATCTCCTCAAAATGAAGATCCTTGCCGTACGGGCCATGGGACATGACGACCGGATAGCTCCCGTCATCGTCCGGACGGTAAACATTCGCGCGCAGCAAGAGTCCGTCGTCCATCTCGATCGGTACATCCCAGTCGACGCGCATACCCTCGCGGATCTCGCTCTTGAATATCGGATCATCGGCATAGGTGTTGTCACTCATGATCATTTCCCCCCTCAGGATCAGCCTTTCTATGCGGCCTAACACGGGCGTTGTTCGTCAACGCGCACATTGGAAACATTTTCGGGCGGCCCGAATCTCCGAACCGCCCGTTTGTACTTTTGGCTTACTTCCTTCGGCCCTTCTTCGCGGGAATGATCGGCAGCATCACATGTGCCTGCTCCTTTGGCCCAGTGTGTAAGGTCACATCGCCTCCGAAGATTTCGGCCGGTCGGTCACGCGGATCGTCATGACGGAAGATCGCACACCCGGTCCAGTTGGCATACTCGCCAAGCTGTACATTGGAATCACCGGGATAAACGTAATCCTTGCCCCGGACGGACAGCGCGATGCGATACCCCTTCGGCACCACGATACAGGTCGGCCAGACCTCGACGTCAAGCTCGTAGGGTTTGCCCGGCTTTAGGGGCTGCTCTTCGTCATGGGTGTGATACGGCCTGTAAGGCAAGCTCTTCTTCTCGTCGAGCTTGCGGTGCGACGCCCGCAGCCAGCCCTGCGCGATCGGCGTATGCGGATCGAGCGCACCTTGGAAGGTCACCTCCTTCATGTCCGGACCGAAAACACGGAAGACAAGGAACATGTCCGCATCGCTCGTCGAGGACGAGACGAAGAGCTTCGAGGCGATCGGCCCGGTGATCTCCATATCCTCGTCCAGCGGATCAGACATGAAGGTCACGCCGTCGGAGAAGCCGGCATATGTGACCGCACCATTCTTCTTCTGGGGCGTGGTCGAGAGGCTCATATTCGACGGATCGATGTAGAAATTTGTCCACTGGGTCCGCTTGAGCGGCCACTCGCTTTCGTGACGCTCGACGAACACCTCGCCCGGGTGACGCACCTGAAGCTGGACCTTCGGCTGCTTGTTCCAGCCATTTTTCTCGCCCTTCAGGAAGTAGCCGAAGAAACGCTTCTGTAGATCCATGCCGTAGTCAGTGTAGAAATGGGTCCAGTGCTCGATACCATGCCCCTCGAGCCACTTTTCCTTCGACTTGGACTGGGTGAAGCCCTCGAAGTTGCCACGCGGATGCAGCCCCTGGCCGCCCCAGTTCGCGGTCGATAGCATCGGCACCTTGACCTTGTTCCAATCGGGCATGCGCGACTGCCAGTATTCGTCGGTGTCCAGCTTCCGGGCGAGGCAATCCTCGTAGAAGTTGTTCCGGTTGGCGCCGAGCTCTTCCTCGGTCATCGTCGGCGGGCCCGCAACCCACTCCGCGTTCATGCGCGAACGCGGGCCGTTCTTACCCTTGCCGTGCTGAACCGAGTAGACCTGTGCCTCGGACCAGTCCTTGACGAAGCCGTTGCACATGATACCGCCGTGATGGGCCATGTCGCGGTAGAAGTCGGCCGCGCCCTCCCAAGGGCAGATCGCCGCGAGATGCTTGGGCTGCAGTGCTGCCGCCTGCCATTGGTTCTCCGCATAGTAGGAGATGCCGTTCAGGCCGACCTTGCCGTTGGACCAGGACTGGACACCGGCCCAGTCGATGCAGATCGCCAGATCCTGCGCCTCGCGCAGGGACCAAATATCGATGACACCGGGAGACCGGCCTGTACCGCGCCCGTCGACGCGAATGCAGACATAGTCGTCAGGTACCCAGCGCTCGGGATCCACCACTTCCCAGTTCTGATACTTCTCGCTCGTGCCCGCACCAATCTCAGGAAAATCCTCGAGCATGCGCTCATACTGGTCGTGATAGGCATCGTCGAAGTGAAGGAGCTTGCCATACGGCCCATAGGTCATGATGACGCCGTACTTGCCGTTCTTTATCGGTCGATAGACGTCACAGCGAAGGACAATGCCGTCATCCATCTCAATGGGAACATCCCAGTCAATCCGCATGCCATCGCGCACATCGGTCCGTGACTGATCATCCAAATATGGTGTTTTTTTCTTCGCCATCGCAAACTCTCCCGAGAACAGAAAATTAGCCCCTTCGGCCCGAGGCCGGGCGGGGTCCGTTATGCACGATGATAGGATAGTGGAATTCAGTCTTTTAGTGAAACAGGCGCGTTGCATTCGGATACCGGCAATCCACGGTGCGAGCGACCCCTATTCCGCCAAGATGCAGAAGACCGCCCAAAGCCAGTAGCAGCGTTTTTCAGACCCTTAGAAACTTCATTGGTGCGACTTTTCGTTTGTTCACAAGCGATTGCCGGGATCGACCGTATAACCTAGCTCGTTCATCCAGAGTAGACTCGACCAAGTGTCCATCGACGGGTCAAGCTCCATTCCAATGGCCTCGCGGTAACCCTTGTCGATGGCACGGCGGGCCAGCCACAGGAGGTCGAGCTCGCCTACGCCCGGCTCGTGTCGGTCGGGCGAGTTGCCGATCTGGACATAGCCGATCTGCGGCCAGTAAGCATCCATGATGTCGGACAGGGTACCGCGCTCTTCGTAGCGCATGTGGAACGTGTCATAGACCAGCCCCACATTGTTGCGACCGACCGCGTTCACGATGTCGCTGGCCTGGGCCATGGTCTGCATCGCCCAGTTGGGGATGCGCTTTTCAGCAACGGGTTCGAGCAGGAACTTACACCGGTGATCTCCCGACGCGGCGGCGATGTAGTCTAGATTCTCGATGTAGGTCTCCACGCAGCGCTCACGCGACTCACCCAACGGCACCGGACCGGCGCCCACATTGATCGAATAGAAGTCGCAATGCTGGATGTATTCGAGCGCCAGGTCGGCGGCGCGGCGGAACTCGTCCTGGCGTCCCGGCTGCGCACCCAGCCCGCGCACGCCGGCATCCCAGTCGACCGGGACCACGCAATACATGAACTCGAGTCCGTTGTCGTCAAGCAGACTCTTCAGTTCGTCCCTCGGCAGTTGATGGGGAAAATGCCACTCGATGGCGGTGCAGCCGATCTTCGCCGCGGCCAAGAATCGCTCGCGGATCGGCAGTTCCAGGAACAGGTGATAAAAATTGGGTGCGAAACGGATCATAAGCTCTTTATCGTAGGCTGTGCGAGGTGCAGGTTGGAAGCCCCCGCGGGCCACCGACCGATTTACCGTATATCCGAAATCGGGCTTGCGAAACGGCGAGAAGGCGCGCAGAAACGGTGCCAGCGAATGGTCCTGCGTCCCGAAAAACCGTCATAATGAAGCATCCAATCGATCACCTAACTACGCCGGCCCGCGCCAACCTCAAGTGCACGGAACAGGCCTGATGGACACCAAATCGACCGTCTTCTGCGAACGGCTGCTTGATGTAATCGAGCAGGATATCGTGCCCCTGACCTGCGCGGGCGTCGAAGTCGGCAACAAGGTGTTCGGCGCCGCGATCCTGCGGAAGTCCGATCTTTCTCTGGTCATGGCAGGCACCAACAACGAAATCGAGAACCCGCTCAACCATGGCGAGATCTCAACCCTCAACGCTTTCTACAAGCTGCCCATAGAAGGCCGGCCCGATACGAAGGACTGCGTTTTTGTCTCGACCCACGAACCCTGTTCGCTCTGCCTCTCGGCCATCACATGGGGCGGGTTTGACAACTTCTTCTACCTCTTCGGCTACGACGACACGCGGGACGCCTTCAAAATCCCCCACGATCTGAAGATCCTGAGCGAGGTTTTCAACATCCAGCAGGGCAACTATGCGCGTAAAAACGCATTCTGGGAGTGCCGGGGGTTGATCGAGATGTCGGAGGCGATAGGCGGCGATCGGGCCGCGAAACGTGCGGCGCAAATTGAACGCATTCGCGCGACCTATGCGGATCTATCAGCGAGCTACCAGGCGAAGAAGCGCGACAATAACATCCCGCTGAGTTAAGGCATGGCATGACCCCAGAGCCGCTATTGGTTATCCAATTATTAAACCGCCGAACAAGCACGTACCTAGCAACATAGTGCGTCACTGAAGCCACACCAGCAGCTTCTGTAAGCGTTATGACTGCAGCGCTAATAGCGCTGGACGGGCGTGTGCTGGTACGGATCGACTAGCCGCCGCCTACTCCCACTCGCCCGTGACAACTATATACGACATTGATCTAAATAAAATTTGACAACATTTTTTATTATTTTTTTCGGCAATAAATCGCAATCGAGTTCCTGATGAGCGCTACTGAAGCAGGTTTTCTTGGGTCAAACCCACTTTCCGCATCAGACCCAAATAACCCGCGCTACGTTGAATTGAAAAATGAGAGTAGGTATCGGGAAGAATAGGAGGTTTCATTTAGAAGTAGCTGAATACACGCCATCCCAGTCCGGACCAAGACCCTGATCACGATAAACGCTGATGCGGTCTCGGTATAAACTGATAAGGACCGATAAATCGATCTCCGAAACCCCTTCGAGCTTATTGAGCGCCGTGATCGCCTCATCCCATCTTTGGTTTCGATAATTATCTAAAAAGATGTCTTGTATTTTTGACGCCTCTAAAAACCATTTTTCAGAGTTAACTCCACTGTCTCCGACGAGAGAAAAAATTCTTAGAGGCTCATCTTTTCCGATTACTCGAATCAGATCCAATTCAAACCAGGCGAACTCTGGTGCAAAATTTACGGCCTCTTCGCCAACAACGATCGAAACACCGTAAGTTTTTGATTGCCCCTCCAGCCTTGAGGCGACATTTGCTGTGTCGCCTAATACGGAATAGTCAAAACGCTGGTCGGATCCCATATTTCCGACGCAGCATGGCCCGGTGTTAATACCGATCCCAATCGATATTGGTGGCCTCTTTTTTCCATCGGCAGCGGACTTCTCGTCGAGGCTCATATTGAAATCTCGAAGTCCTTTCATCATCGCCAAAGCGGCAGTTGCCGCCTCTTCTCTATGATTTGGGTTATCAATCGGCGCATTCCAAAATGCCATGATTGCATCCCCCATATATTTGTCGATCGTCCCATTGTGATGGAGGATTATATCAGTCATGGGGGTGAGATACTCATTGATAAAGCTGGTCAATTCCGAAGCTGACATGCTTTCTGAGATTTTGGTAAAACCCCTTATGTCAGAAAACATTATTGTCATATCCTTTGTCTCGCCACCGAGCTCCAAAAGGCCAGGTTCTTCTGATAATTTTTTTACGAGATCTGGGGATAAATAACGACTAAATGCACCCCTGACGTATTTTTTCTCTGACTCTGTTCTAAGGAATGAAATAAAAGATCCTGTTAAATAAATTAGGATAATCACAAACGACGGATAAACAGGATCAACTAAGATTTTGTAGTCTGTATAAGCAAACCAAGGTATCAGAATTGAAACCGCCAGACCCAATAGCGCAATGGCCGCACACTTATAAGCACCGTAACGGGGAGTTAAAAATGATAGTATGGCGCCAAGAAAACATAGCCATAGAATTTCGGCACCCGGCATCCAAGCGGGGCGCTGCAGATGGTGCCCTAGTATCATTTGCTCGATCGCCATTGCGTGAACTTCGACCCCGGCAATAGCCGCTTCCATGGGGGTCG
>MDTE01064339.1_pt1 | contig 28042 bp, 25 predicted proteins | sample 811231 | NCBI WGS metagenome assembly MDTE01 (sample SAMN05326651, study PRJNA326480) | marine metagenome | isolation source: seawater | place: Indian Ocean: Red Sea | collected 2010 | reverse complement strand
TTCCAGTACATGATCCCCTCGATCCAGAAACTCACCGACGGCATGGCCGGCCAGATGGCCGGTCTCTGATCCCCTGGACTGAACACCCGCAACCCGTCCCACATACACCAACCTCATGCTGGCCAATTCAATCAACCAACTGATCACCGACCTGCCGACCCAGATCGGCAGTGACGTGACGGCATTCCTGTCGGAACTGGTGCTGTGCGGCACGGTGGTCGCCCTGCTGCTGGGTCGCCTGCTGGGCATCGACCGCAAGATGCCCGGTCACTGGATCGCCATGGCGGGAACGCTGATCGCCTTCGGCATCGCGTTCGGCAACGTCTACGCCAATGGCCCTGACGCGTACCAGGTCGGCGAGGACGCCCAGTTGTTCAGCGGCCTGCTGGTCAACGACGGACTGACGGTCTTTTTCCGACTGTTCCTGCTGGTCTTCCTGGTGCTGGTGATCGCACTGACGGTTCTCAGCGGGATTCCCGACAACGAGGACGGCCCCGATTTCTACACGCTGCTGATCGGTGCCACGATCGGCATGATGTTGATGGCCTCGGCCAACCACCTGTTGATGCTGTTCCTGGCCGTCGAAATGGCCAGTGTGCCCAGCTACGTGATGGTCGGCTTCCTGAAGGGAAAACGTCTCAGCAGCGAAGCGGCGTTGAAGTACGTGGTCTACGGTGCCGGGGCCGCCGGGGTGATGCTCTACGGCACCAGCCTGGTCGCGGGAATGCTCGGGACCGGGCAGTTGCACCTGGTCGCCGAAAAGCTCCGCGACCTGCTCACCAGCGAAGTTGGAGTCGGCACGGACATGTCAACCGCCGCTGTCCGCACGATCGTGCTGGGCGTGATGATGATCCTGGTCGGCCTGGCCTTCAAGCTCTCCCTGGTCCCCTTCCACTTCTGGTGTCCTGACGCGTTCGAGGGAGCTCCGGCCGAAGTCGGCGGATTCCTCTCGGTCGCCTCCAAGGCCGCCGCGTTTGCCCTGCTGATCCGGGTGGTTCACCAGTTGACAGGTTTCGGCGACCTGGCGGTGCCGCTGGCGATCGGCCTGGGCGTGATCGCCGTGGTCAGTTCGACCTTCGGCAACCTGGCCGCCTACTTCCAGACCAACGTCAAGCGGATGCTCGCCTATTCGACAATCGCCCACGCCGGTTACATGCTGACCGGCGTCGTCGCCATGCTCGTCGCGCTCGAGGATGGCAACCAGATGCTCGCGACCGACTGTGTCGAGGGCGTACTGTTCTACCTGTCGGTCTACCTGTTCATGAACCTCGGCGCGTTCGCAATCGTGGCATTGATCCGCAACAGGACCTACAGCGAGGAGATCGCCGATTACCGGGGACTGAAGAGCGAGTGTCCGTGGCTGTGCGTGATGATGGCCGTCTGCCTGTTCAGCCTTGTCGGGCTTCCTCCGCTGGGTGGCTTCGTCGCCAAGTTCTTCGTGCTGGCCCCGGTCTGGGAGGCCGCCAGCATCCACTGGTCGATGGGGGTCCTGGTCGGCTTCGCCCTGCTCAACACTGTCTTCAGCCTGTTCTATTACCTGAAAGTGCCCGTGGCGATGTTCATCGTCGATCGTCCCGAGGACGCACGCCCGGCTCGAACCGGATCAACCGAAGCCGTCTTTGTGCTGCTGTTGACCGCACCGATCCTGCTGTTGGGAATGTCTCCTTTGATCAGCAAGTTGAGCCTGGCCGCCGAACGGGTTGCCCATGACACGATCACCGTGCCGGACGGGGCCAGGACATCGACATCCCCGGAAAAGTAGATCTCACCGACCACGAACCCCGTTTCCACGGCAACCGCAACCTCCACAACTCTCATGCCCGACTCGACGACCAATTCCGCGCTCAACAACGCCCTGGCCGCTCTGACCAGCAGCCTGGTGCAGTACACCGGCGAGTGCGGTCCCTGGACGGACGGAGACGACGACACCGAGATGGCCGCGCTGGACCTGTTCCGTCGCCGGCAACAGTTGCAGATCGCTCGCCTGGTGGAACTGCTCAGAGACCGCGACGCCACGATCGAATTCGGACGGTTCCCCACGAAGTACACGGACCTGCACTTCGTCTCGCTGGAGAACCTCTACCCGAGAATGATTGCCAACCAGGAAGCGATCCTTGAAACGCTCAAGAAGTCGGCGACGTCCTGTCGTGGGGACGAACAGGCCGAGGCCCTGATCGCCGACGCAGCGGCCGAGGAACAACGGACGCTCGAAGAACTTGGCACGCTCGCGGCCGACTGAGACCGTTACCATGCGGCTCTTCGACACCCACTGCCACCTCGACGAGGAAGCGTTTTTCGGTGAGGTCGACGAGGTCGTTGCCCGGGCCGCCGACGCCGGACTGATCGGCCTGGCCACCATCGGGATCAACTCCGCCACCAGCCGGGCGGCAGTTGAACTGGCGGGTCGCTTTGACACCGTGCACGCCGTCGTCGGCATCCAGCCCAACTACGTGGCCGAATCGACCGAATCGGACTGGCAGGACATCCTCGAACTGGTCACCGCCCCAGGGGTCGTCGCCGTCGGCGAAACCGGACTCGACCGCTACTGGGACCACACGCCGATCGAGCAGCAGGCCGAGATGTTCCGTCGCCACATGCAACTGGCCCGAGAGCACGACCTGCCGTTCGTCGTTCACTGCCGCGAAGCCGAAGCCGACGTGGTGAGCGAACTGGAACGCGAAGCTGCCGACGGGCCCCTCTCCGGAATCATGCACTCCTTTGCCGGTGACCAGGCCACCGCCGCTCGCTGTGTCGAACTCGGCATGCACATCTCCCTGGCCGGGATGCTGACCTTCAAGAAGAACGACGAGTTGCGGGCGGCCGTCGCCGAGGTGCCGTTGGAGCGTCTGCTGGTCGAAACCGACGCGCCCTACCTGGCCCCGATGCCCAACCGCGGCAAGAGAAACGAGCCGGCCTGGGTGCGGCACACCGCTGAATGCCTGGCCGAGGTCAAGGGGATCAGCATCGAGGAACTGGCCGAGGCGACAACCGCCAACGCGTTGCGACTGTTCGGACTCGCGGAGCCTGAAGACGGCTGATCCCCAGAGGCCGGGATCCGGTTTGCCGTGGCGAGTCCACAGGCTGTCAATTCCGCCAGTCGCGCGGTATCTTGTCGCCGTTCAGGGTCCGGCACGTGCCGGACATGGGGAGTTCAGGGAGGTCCGCCCCGTGCAGTGGCTCAAGCACGCTTTCGCCGTCGACCCACCCGGTCCGGCCGAGCCCAGCGAAGACCAGCAGCGAGCGGTTGACCGCGTCGTCGAGGAGGTTGTTCGCCGTGGACTGGCCACCCCAACGCTGATGGCACTCGAGATGAGCCGGCCGATGAACTTCATTGGCTCCCAGGCCCTGCACTTCTTCGCCCCCTTTGTCTCGGTTTTCTCCAACACCGACGGCTACGTTCACTTCGCCAAGTTTCTGGAGCGCCGCGGCGCCATCCCTCACATCTGCGACGCGATCGAACAACGGATCGAAACCGACAAGTCCGCAAGCATTACCACGCCAGCCGGCGACGCGGCCCAGTCGGAGACGGACTGAAGGCACACACGGATGATTACGCCGGAATCGACCACGCCTGCCCACGATTCGTCGCCCGTGACGTTGGATCCCTCGCTGATCAACGTGATTTTGGCCACCGATTGTGGCAGCACCACGACCAAGGCGATCCTGATCGAGAAGGTCGACGGCGAATACCGCCAGACCTTTCGCGGCGAAGCCCCGACAACGGTCGAGGAGCCCGCCGCTGACGTCACCATGGGCGTGGTCAACTCGGTGACCGAGGTGGGAGAGCTTGCGGGCCGACGGCTGATTGATGATGACGGCCAGATAATCCGTCCGGCCACCGACGGACAGGGTTGCGACATCTACATCTCGACATCCAGTGCCGGAGGTGGGTTGCAGATGATGGTCGCCGGTGTGGTCCGCGAAATGACCGCCGCCAGTGCCAAGCGAGCCGCACTGGGAGCCGGGGCGATCGTGATGGACACCATTGCCACCAACGACAAGCGATTGCCACACGAGCAAATCCAGCGGATCCGGGAACTGCGTCCGGACATGATCCTGATCTCCGGCGGCACAGATGGCGGCACCACGCAGCATGTCGTTCAGATCGCCGAGATGGTGGCCCCCGCCAAGCCCCAGCCTCGTTTTGGCAGCGAGTACCGAATGCCGGTGATCTACGCCGGCAACGTTGACGCACGGGAAGTGATCACTGACACGTTTGACGACAGCGTCGAACTCTCCCTGGTCGAGAACCTGCGGCCGACGATGGAGCAAGAACACCTGGCACCGGCCCGCGATGCGATCCACGACCTGTTCCTCGAGCACGTGATGGCTCACGCCCCCGGGTACGACAAGCTGATCTCCTGGACCGATGCACCGATCATGCCCACGCCCGGTGCCGTCGGAAACATCCTGCAGCAGATCGCTGAGCAGCGGGGCGTCAACGCCGTTGGCGTGGATATCGGCGGAGCCACCACCGACGTGTTCAGTGTCTTCGAGGGGACTTTCAACCGCACCGTCAGCGCAAACCTCGGAATGAGTTACTCGATATCCAATGTCTGTGCCGAGGCGAAGCTGCCGAACATTCTGCGATGGGTACCTCTGGACATGGACGAGCGGGAACTCCGCAACCGTGTCAAGAACAAGATGATTCGTCCCACAACAATTCCCCAGACACTCGAGTCCCTGCTATTTGAACAGGCTGTCGCCCGCGAGGCGTTGCGACTGGCCTACGAGCAGCACAAGGACTTCGCCACGACTCTCAAGGGAGTCCAGCAGCAGCGAACCGTCGGTGACACCTTCAGCCAGCAATCCAGTGGCCAGACAATCGTCAACAACATGACCCTGGATCTCCTGGTCGCCTCCGGCGGCGTTCTCTCACACGCCCCTCGCATGTCCCAGACCGCCGCAATGCTCGTCGACGCATTCCAGCCCGAAGGGATCACGACCCTGGCCAAGGACAGCATCTTCATGATGCCTCACCTGGGCGTTCTGGCCCAGGTTCAGCCCGAAGCGGCCGTGCAGGTGTTCGAACGTGACTGCCTGGTCTACCTGGGAACCTGCATCGCACCAGCCGGCATCGGCAAGCCTGGAAAACCGTGCTTCAGCTACCGGATCACCGGCGAGGGAATTGACGAGAGCGGAGAGGTGGAGTTCGGCACGATGCAGTTGCTGAAGATCGCCGACGGGGTAACCGCCCGTGCCGTGATCGATCCGAACAAGGGTTTCGATGCCGGAGGGGGCGACGGAAAGAGTTTCGAGCAGGAAATCAGAGGCGGTACCGTCGGCGTGATCCTCGACGGTCGCGGACGTCCACTCGAGTTGCCCGCGGAACGGGACGCCTGTCGGCGAGCAGTGGTTGCCTGGAACCGGGCCCAGAGCCTGGCGGAGTTGAACTGAATGGCCCAAGCTTACACTCCAGGCCTGACAGTCACCCCGTGGACACGGCATCGTGTCCGGCGGATCCTGCCAATCGCCGGTAACGTGACGCGATCCGTTGGAGACACGGTCGCCGCGACTGATGTCGTCGCCGAGACATTCATGCCCGGCAACGTCACCCCCGTCAACGTCGCCAACCTGCTCTCGATGCCCCCCGGCGACATCTCCGAATGCATGCTCAAGCAGGTCGGCGATGTGGTCGAGACTGACGAACCCTTGGCCGAGACCAAGGGCATCTTCGGCTTCTTCAAGGCGAACTGCACGTCGCGAGTTGCCGGCACCATCGAGACGATCTCAGAGGTCACCGGCCAGGTGATCATCCGCGGAGCACCTCTTCCGGTACAGGTCACCGCCTACATCTCCGGAGAGATTGTCGAAGTGATTGCCGATGAAGGAGTGGTGATCGAAAGTGATGCGGCCTTCGTCCAGGGGATCTTCGGGATTGGCGGTGAAACAGTCGGCCCCGTGATGATGGCGTGCGAGTCACCCGGGCAAGAATTGACGCCCGAGCGGATCACCGACGAGATGGCCGGAGCGGTCGTGATCGGCGGAGGCCGCATGACCGGCGAGGCCGTCACGCGGGCGATAGAGATCGGATGCCGGGCCGTTGTCTCTGGCGGCCTCGACGACGCCGACCTTCGAGAAATTCTCGGCTATGATCTCGGAGTGGCCATCACCGGTTCGGAGACAATCGGCGTCACACTGGTCGTAACCGAGGGATTTGGCGAGATCGCGATGGCCGAACGGACATTTCGGCTGCTCGGTAAACTGGCCGGCCGCGAGGCATCAGTCAACGGAACGACCCAGATCCGCGCAGGGGTGATGCGCCCCGAGATCGTGATTCCACGAGATGACGACGAAGCGCAAACCTGCGGTCACCCCGATCGCGTAGCCGGGTTGCTCGATGTCGGCACGTCGGTGCGGGTGATCCGCGACCCCTATTTCGGTGTGCTGGGCACCGTCGTCAGCCTGCCATCCGAACCCCAGGTGCTGGGATCCGAGTCTCGGGCAAGGGTGCTGAACGTCGAGGCCACGACTGGAGAAACCGTGGTCGTGCCACGGGCCAACGTCGAGTTGATCGAGGAATAATCATGACCGATCGCGTCTTTCGGACCGCAACCCTGGTGGCGATCGTCGCAACCATCGGCGGACTCTCCGTACGGCCGACAATGGCGCAAGCCAAGCTCGACAACGGATCTGAAGCGCAAGCCGAGTCGCCACCGGTTGAAAGGGCCGAAACGAAACCCAAACCGGAAAATCCTCCACGACCGCCCTCCGACGTCACTGCCATCGATCGTCCGGACGACGCGGGAACCGGAATCATCGTGAAATGGTCGCTGTCACCCGACGACATCGCCAAGGTCGAGGAAGGCCAGACGCGGAACGTCATCCGGTATGAAATTCTTCGACAAGTCGATGGTGAGGGTGATTTCGAGTTGGCCGGAGAAGCCAACTTCCAGAAGGAATCGTTTGTCGATCCGAAATGCAGCCCGAACTCGAGCTACATCTACCAGGTGGTGGCCGTCAAGAACGAAGATTCCAAGTCAGCGCCGGAAGCCACGGCAGCGGGAACCCGCCCGGTGGTGCAATGGTGGGACACAAAGCGAACCTGGTTCCTGGTGATTCTGCTGATGATCTGTGGAGCCGTGATCCAGTTCATTCGCCTGGCCCGCGCCGGCCGGTCACTGAAGGTCCGCAAGATCGCCGGTCTCGAGGCGGTCGACGAAGCGGTCGGCCGAGCAACCGAGATGGGACGCAGTTGCCTGTTCGTCCCCGGGATCCTCGACATCAACGATATGCAAACGGTCGCCGGAATCACGGTACTGTCCCGAGTGGCCGGCCTGGCGGCCGAATATGACGCAATGCTTGAAGTGCCGACCTCTCGTTCGCTGGTGATGACAACCGCGAGAGAAACCGTCCAGGCGGCCTACTTCGGAGCCGGGCGGCCCGATGCGTACAACGAAGACAACATCTACTACCTGACCGACGAACAGTTCGGATACGTGGCGGGAGTCACCGGCACGATGGTCCGCGACAAGCCGGCCGCCTGTTTCTACATGGGAGCGTTCTTCGCCGAATCCCTGATTCTGGCTGAAACGGGCAACTCGATCGGAGCCATCCAGGTCGCCGGCACCGCGATGCCCAGCCAGCTGCCATTCTTCGTCGCCGCCTGCGATTACACGCTGATCGGCGAAGAGTTCTTTGCCGCCAGTGCCTACCTTTCTGGCGAAGAACACCAATTGGGCAGCCTCAAGGGGCAGGACGTCGGCAAGATGATCGGCGGGTTGCTGATCATCGTGGGTTGCCTGTCCGCCACGATGGGCCTCGATTCGGTCGTTTCCTTCCTGACCGACAACGTACTCGGCGACAAGGGGTTCTTGCCATGAAACGCACGGTCCCGCTGGTGATCGCTGCGGTCACCGGTGTCATCCTGATTGCTTCCTACTTCATTCCCTACGCCCAGAGCTGGGGCGAGGAGGCGATGATCTGGTTCGACATCCTCGCAGCGATCGCCTTCGTACTCGGCGGTGGCAACCTGCTGAAGATGCACCTGCAGAAGATCTCCAATCGACGTGCCGGATGGGGTTTCTCGGTCGTGACGATTTCTGCCTTCCTGATCACCCTGTCGATTGGACTCTCGAAAATGGGAGTCAACCCGGCCGAGAATTTTCCCGAGTGGTCCTGGTCCGGGGACTACCTGCAAGAAGGTGGTGGCTTCAAATGGATGTACGACTATATCTACCTGCCGCTGGCCTCCACCATGTTCTCGCTGCTGGCCTTCTTCATCGCATCAGCGGCCTTCCGGGCCTTCCGGGCAAAGAACGCCGAGGCGATGATCCTGCTGGGAACAGCCTTCATCGTGTTGTTCGGCCGTACCTACGCCGGCATCTACGTCAGCCAGCCGATCATCGACGTCCTGGCATCGATCACCGGAAGTGAGGTCGAGAGCCTGATGAGCCTGCGGCTCGATCGCCTCACCTCGACAATCACCAATGTCTTCACCCTGGCCGGCAATCGGGCGATCACCATCGGCATCGCCCTGGGAATCGTCTCGCTGTCGCTGAAAGTCCTGATGGGTGTCGACCGCTCGTACCTGGGATCGGAGGAGTAAATCCCCATGAGCGACTTCTTTAGCAATCTCGATCGTCGCTGGATCTTCCTGGTGATGGGCCTGTCGATCGCCATCCCCATGCTGATGGGCGTTGTCTTTCCCGAAGAACCATCCCAAGAGGTTCTCGACGTCTTCAATGCCGTCGAGGATCTCGAGGATGGGTCGAACATCCTGATGGCCTACGACTACGACCCGGCCAGCAAGGGCGAACTCGAGCCGATGGCCGCCGCGTTCGTGCGGCACTGTGCCGAAAAGAAGCACAAGTTGTACTTCATCACGCTCTGGCCCGCCGCGATCCCCATGCTGCAGAAGAACATCGGGATCCTCAACCGGGAGTATCCCGAGTACACCTACGGCGAGCACTACGTCAACCTGGGCTTTCGTCCCGGCAACGAGGGAGTGATCAAGGTCGTCGTCACCGACCTCAAAAAGCTCTACAGCAACGATGTCGCCGGCACCGACCTCAACGAACTGCCGATGACCGTCAACGTGAAGAACATCCAGGGCATGGACTTGATCGTCAACGTCAGTGCCGGGACCCCGGGAACCAAGGAATGGGTCCAATACGCCGCGACACCATTCGACATCAAGATGGTCGCCGGAGTCACCGGGGTGGGCTACACCCCGCTGGTGCCCTATGTGCCCGACCAATTGGCCGGAGTACTGGGAGCGATCAAGGCGGCTGCCGAATACGAAGAAGCGGTGCTGCAAAACTACCCTGAACTGCGGACGAACCCGGCCACCCAAGAGGGACTCCGACGAATGGGCCCCCAGTTGGTGGCGCACATGTTGATCATCACCCTGATCATCATCGGCAACATCATCTTCTTCATGGACCGCAAGCGAGGAGTTGCCTGATGAAGAACTCGACCATCATCTGGCTCGTGTTGCTGATCGTCGGCGGCGGTTACCTGATATTCCGGACGGGTAGCGGCTCGATGGGCCGTGCCTACGTCCGGCACGAAACGTTCGACGCCAAGGCCTCGTTCGAAGAGCAGATCCAGAAAATCGACGACGAAGAACAGAAGGCCGTCTCCGACGGCAAGACGTTGGACGAGTCCAAGGCGGACGCCCGCAAGCAACTCGAGACACGTCTACCCGACCTCGAGGGGATTACCTGGACGAAGGTCAGTTCTGCCGAGCGTTCTGAATTGACGACCGACGATGGCCAGCCTGACCCCGCGGTGGTCTTCAGTTGGTCCCGGACGATAGGACTGTGGATTGCCGCCCTGGGCACCCTCGCCATCATGTCGTTTCTCTGGGGCGACAACGTCTTCTACAAGCTGGCCGAGGCCGTCGTGGTCGGCGCCAGTGCCGCCTACGCGATGGTCGTTGGCTTCTGGACCGGCATCATCCAGAACCTCTTTGGCAAGCTGATCCCGTCGGTGATGAGAGACACGGTGCTGCCGGGGCTGCCGAGTACACAGCACACCGAGTGGATCTACGTCATCCCACTGGTTCTCAGCGTACTGATGCTCTGGAGGCTGGCTCCCGCCGGAGGCTGGATCTCTCGCTGGCCCCTGGCCTTCTTCATCGGCGCCACCGCCGGGATTCGACTGGTCGCCTATCTCGATGCCGATTTCGTGCAACAGATCGCCAACACGATCATGCCGTTGATCGTCTCCGACAACAAACAGGGCCTGGTGATCGGCAGTTCGATCGCCAACTTCATCATCGTCACCGGGGTTCTCACCTGCCTGGTGTATTTTTTCTTCTCGTTCGAGCACACCGGAGCCGTCGGTACAGCTGCACGCGTCGGCATCTGGTTCCTGATGATCACCTTCGGCGCCGGTTTCGGATTCACCGTCATGGGCCGAATCGCGCTGATCTCAGACCGTTTCAATTTCCTGTTCTACGACTGGCTCTGGCTGCCCCGTCCTGGAATTGACGCCTAGCCCGTCCGCCCTCTCTCTCACAAAACCTACAGCGAGACACACACCATGGGAAAACTCGACAACAAGGTGATCCTGATCACCGGGGCCAACCAGGGCATCGGCAAGGGGATGGCAAAGCTGTTCGCCTCCGAGGGCGCCAGGCTGGCCATCGGGGCCCGCAACGCCGACAAGCTCCAGGCGGTGGCCGATGAACTGACGGCCGCCGGGACCGAGGTCGTTTCGCAGCCGACCGACGTCACCGACCTCGAACAGGTCCAGAGCCTGTTTGCGGCCACGATGGAGAAATTCGGACGGGTTGACGTCCTGGTCAACAACGCCGGGGCCTTCGACGGGGGCCGCATCGACGAAGTGACCACCGAGGGGTGGGACAACGTGATCGGCGTCTGCCTGACCGGTGCGTTCTACTGCACGCGAGAGGCATTCAAGATCATGAAGGAACAGGGAGGCGGCCGGATTCTCAATATCGGTTCGATCTCCGCACAGGTCCCCCGGCCCGGCAGCGGCCCCTACGTCGCAGCCAAGTTCGGCATCTGGGGCCTGACCAAGGCCACTTCGCTCGACGGGCGCGAGTTCGGCATCATCGCCAGCTGTCTGCATCCGGGCAACGTGGCGATCGAACGACGGCAGGAATCGGACAAGGAATCCGACCAGGAACCGATGATGGCTATCGAAACGATCGCCGAAGCGGGCCTGGCAATGGTTTCGTTGCCCGACCACGTCAACTTCCTGGAAGGCATCGTCCTGCCCCGTGACCAGGACTACATCGGTCGCGGCTGAGTCACCGACGGGCGGCTAGAACCAGCGGGTCTTGTCGGCCACGGTCACCAGGTCCCGGCCAGCCACGTAACAGCGGACGTTCTCGAGCAAAGTCTCGAGGTGCCGCTCGGAGATCCGTGGACTGGCCGCGGCGATGTGGGGCGTCAGCAGGACATTCTCCATGCCCCACAGCGGGTGGTCGGCCGGCAACGGCTCGATCTCGTACACATCGAGTGCCGCGCCGGCGAGCCGGCCGCCCTCGAGGGCCTCGGTCAACGCGTCCAGCCTGACGATCGCCCCGCGACCGATGTTGATGAAGTAGGCCGAGTCCTTCATCGCGGCAAACCGCTCGGCCCCGAACCAGCCCTCGGTCTCGGGTGTGTGAGGTGCGGCGATCACCACGAAATCGCTGGCCTCCAGCAATTCGTCGACCCGCTCGACTCCCCAGACCTCATCAACCACCCCCGGCACGCTGGTCGCCACCGGATCGACTCCCAGCACCTTCATGCCAAACGACGCGGCTCTCCGACAGATCTCCGCACCGATCGATCCGGTCCCCACCACGCCCATCGTGCAATCGGCCAGGTGCAGGTGGGAGGCGTCGATCCCACTGACCCAGCCGGGTCCGCTGAGAAAGTCCGACCGTTCCTCTTCTCCCCCGACGGGAGCCCATTTGCGATCGACTTGCTGGCGGAGATATCGGTGCAGGTTGCGGGCGAACATCAGCACGTAACCCATCACGTGGTCGGCAATCACGTCGTAGTAGAGTCCCCGCATGTTGGTCAGAGTGCAGGGATGGGCGACCAGTTCGTCGAAGACATAATGCTCGAGACTGGCCGTGGGAGACTGGACCCATTCGAGTTGACCGGCAACCGAGAGCAGCTCAGGAGTGATCTTCCCGAAGAAAGCGGTCGCATCGATGATCTCACCGGCGGCCATATCCGAATCGGCAGCGTTGACGACGACCATCTCGCCGGCCGCCTCACGGATCCGCTCCAGACGCACGTCATCGACGGGGGGATGGATGACCAGTTTCATTGATGCGGCACTCCAGGCTGGGGAACAGGCCGGGCCATTCTGGCGAACCGACGTCGCGTGTGCGAGTCCGCGTGGAGCCCTCAGAAGACGAATGTCAACCCGACGTCACCAGATTATTTTTCGGCCGAATGATTCCTCGCGAATCCATCCGAGTCCAACTTGCCCCACACCCCTTCCCCCGTCACAATGATGCCTCGTTGCACTTCTGGGGCATCTTCATCGCCCTCCGGTTTATCCGCCGATCACTGCCAACACGGCTTCCTCCAGCCAAACAGGACCGCCCGTCATGCAAGTCGTCTCCTGTCGCGTCAACGAAGGACTGGTCATCGACCACGAGATCTCGGTCACGGTATTGGATGTCCAGCAGACTCACGTCCGCCTGGGAATTTCCTCGCCCAACGAGACACCTTCGTACCGCGAAGAGACCTTGTTCTGCGAGTCGGTCGAGCCAGCCGCCGAACTGCAATTGCAGTAACCCGGCCCGGCGAGGAATCGTCACGTGGCCGCCACCAAGACGACCCCCAGCGCGTTCGAAGACCTGGGGTTGCCTCGTGGATCGTTGCCCCGCCATATCGCGGTGATCATGGACGGCAACGGCCGCTGGGCCCAGGCACGACGACTGCCCCGCGCCGAAGGCCACCGGCGTGGAGCCAAGAGCGTCCGGGCCGTGATCGAGGCCTGTGTCGAGCTCGAAGACATCGAACAGCTGACGCTGTTCTGCCTTTCCAGTGAGAACTGGAAACGCCCGCGACGTGAACTCGAGATGCTGATGCGGCTGCTCGAGCAGTACGTCATCGAGGAACGTTCGGAGATCATGCGACAGGACCTGCAGTTCACCATGATCGGCCGCACCGAGGGACTGAGCGACAAGGTTCTCAAGGAGGTCGCAAAAACCGTCGAATGCAGCCAGGCCAACAAGGGCATGCGATTGTGCCTGGCGGTCAACTACGGCAGCCGGGGTGAACTTGTCGATGCGGTCCAGGACATCGCCCGCGCCGTCACTGACGGGTCACTGGATCCGGACAACATCAACGAGGAGACCATCTCCTCGCACCTTTACACCGCCGGCATGAGTGATCCCGATCTGCTGATCCGCACCGCCGGCGAGATGAGAATCAGCAATTTCCTGCTCTGGCAGATCAGTTACGCCGAGATATGGGTCACTTCGAAGTGCTGGCCCGAATTCCGCCGGGACGACCTCTTCGAAGCCTTCCGCGACTTTGCCTCCCGACAACGCCGCTTCGGCGGACTCGCCGAGTGAGGTCACAGTTCTTCAGGGCCCCCGTTCACCATGCTCCGACAACGTCTGCTGGTTTCGTCGCTGCTGATCCCTTCGCTGGTCGGCCTGTTCGCCTGGGACCATCAACTCGGTGCCCGCGCACCGGTACTGCTGGTGCTGGCAACGGTGCTCGCCGCGCGACTGGCTTTCGAGTTGGTGCAGCTGCTCCACCGTCGTGACCTGGGGGCCTCGTGGCCCCTGTCGGGAATCGGGGCGGCGGTCCTGGTCATCGCGGGATGGTCAGACCAGTTTTGGCAAAGTGTCTGCGAATGCCTGGCCGGCGGCACCTCTCTGGAACGCGTGGCGGGAGCCCTGTCGATCGTGGTACTGGTGCTGCTGCTGGTTCATGCGCTGCGGTTCCGTGAACCTGGCTCCAGCCTCGGAGGCCTCTCAGGCGACGTGCTGGTGGTCGTCTACACCGGATTTCTGCTGGTGGTCACGGTCCAGCTCCGGTGGACGCCCGGGCCGGAACTGGGATACCTGGCGCTGGGATCCCTGGTGGCTGCCGCCAAGATGGGAGACACGGGAGCCTACACGCTGGGTCGACTCTTCGGCCGCAAGAAGCTCCACCCCAGGCTCAGCCCCGGCAAGACCTGGATGGGAGCGTTGGGAGCGGTGCTGGGGGCGGCCCTGGGGGCCGTGGTGTGGCTGGAATGGGGTCGGACAGCCTTCGACACCGGATCGTTGCAAACCGCCTCTGGCCCTCCCGTGTGGCTTTGGGCAGCCCTCTACGGTGCCGTGATCGGAGTGGCCGGACTGATCGGAGATCTCTGCGAGTCGTTGATGAAGCGTGATGCGGAGGTGAAGGACTCAGCGGCACTGTTCCCGGGAATGGGAGGAGCGCTGGATCTGCTCGACAGCGTCCTGTACGCCGGCCCAATCGCCTGGCTTTTCTGGACTCTCTGGCCTCCGGGTCTGGCCACCTAACCGCAGCAGATGACTCGCCGGACGCTCTCAAGTCGACTTCGTCTCGGCGTGTTCATCCCGGGGTCCGGTGTCGGTAACGCCCTGCCAGAACATCGTGACCGCCCCCAGGAAACTGAGACCGGAGGCCACCCAGAACGTGTGAGGCCCCAGGGAGAATCCGGTGACGGTGAGATCTCCGTAGCCAAGCGCCCCGCTCTCGTAGAGCACCACACCCACCAGCGGGCCCAAAAATCCCCGCAGCCCGGTCAGTCCAACGTGGATGGCGTTGTAGAGCGACACCCGGTCACGACCGGCAAAGTGCAGGCTTCCGGTCAGCCAGTTGACCGCGCTCCCTCCGGCACTCACCCCGTGCAACAGGGCTGCGATCACGACCAGCCAGACCATCCCCGTGAGACCACCGACGGCAAACAGCACGAATGCGATCCCCTGCAGCACGTTGAACGTGGCGCGACCGATCATCGGGTTGACCCGGTCGAGATACCGACCCCAGAAAGGTGCCGAAAACGTCACCAGCAGCGCCGGCATCAGAGCGGAAATGAAACGCGTCCCCTCATCCCCCAGGCCGAGGTACTTCGTACAGAGATTCGGCACCATCCAGAAGACCATGTGGTTGGCCGTTCCGGCGAAGGAAAAGCCGATCTGGTACAGCAGGAAGCGACGGTCGGTGAAAAAGACCTTCAGTCCCCTGGCGAACGCGACCAGAGAGGAACCGGATCCTGTCACCGCCATCGAGTCGTCTGGACGAACGGGAATCGCCCCGTAAAACAGCGAACCGGCCAACAGCAACGCGGCCACGCCCAGGAACAGGACCCAGTAAAGCGATTCCTGGTAATTGAACCACAGGTACCCGGCCGCGGTGATCAGTAGGGCCGAGACGGCCATGATCGCCTTGAGAATGCCCACGGCGGCACCACGGTGCGTGGTGGGGTACAACACGCGATACATGTTCATCTCGCCGGTCCGTGGAAACACCCGGACCACGAATGCGGCAGCCATCACGATGGTGAACCAGGTGGCGTTGTCGAACGCGGTCGGGTTGAACGTGACTCCCAGCAGACAGGTCACCGTCACGATGTTCGGGACGACAACCAGCAGTTTCATGGGAACAAACCGAGCGGCGAAGCCCACGAGCGGACTGAGCACACTGCTGCCGTGCGCGACGGACCAGAACACCGCCAGGTGCAGGACAGTGCCGTTGAGAATCGTCTCCAGAACCACCGGCACCAGCAGGTTGAGCGAGTAATAAGCCCCGTTGCCGACGTTGTAGACCGACTCGCAAAGCAGTGGTCGTCGGCTCGCCTCAGGGAACCGCTCGAGAACCCGTGTCACCAACCCGCGGCGGCCCGAATCCGGCGACTGGTCGGAAGACAATTCCGGCACCGCTGTCGCGTCCTGGTCGGAAAACTCGGTAGGGCTGTCTGGATCGCTCATGTGAGCCGTAGACTGGAACGTGACCGTGTCGGCGCGAAGCGTGCTAGTATAGGTGAACCCGTCGGCCTTGTCGCCCGGAGCTCACTGCTCCACAATGGCCCGGTCATCGACCGCGACTCGAGGCCCCCACCACAACTCTCACCATGACCACCGTCATTCAACGACGCGAGATCGTCTACGGAACGTTACAGGACTTTCTCGATGACGTCCGGCAACTGGCCGAAATCGAAGTGACCACTCTGGGCAATTGGAGCTTCGCCCAGATCCTCGAGCACCTCGCCCGCGCCATCGACAGTTCGATCGACGGGTTCTCGTTCCGATCCCACTGGCTGGTGCGGACTCTGGCGGCGGCATTCCTGAAGAACCGACTGTTGACGACGAAGATGAAACCCGGTGTCAACTTGCCGCGGCGAGCCAGCAGCTACCTGCCAGAACCGGAGGTCAACCTCCACGACGCACGGGAGCATCTGGAAGCCGCCGCCCAACGGCTTTTGACCACGGCCCCCACCGCTCGACACCCTTACCTGGGACGGATGAGTGACCGCGAGTGGCTGGCCCTGCACCTCCGTCACGCCGAACTGCACATGAGCTTTGTGTTGCCACAGCGTGAAGGCGGGACAGAGTGAAACTCGAACCACTGTTCGCAGAATTCGACGGACTCGAACCTCGAGATCGACTCGAGCTGCTGATCGAGTTCTCCGACACGCTCCCGGAACTCTCGGCTGCTCGCCGTGACGTTCTTCCGCCACGCGAATGCCGCGTCCTGGAATGCCAGACCGCCGTCGACCTCTGGGTCGACGTCGACGACGGCCTCGTGACAATCGAGGCCCTGGTCCCTCGCCAATCGCCGACCATTCGGGGGCTGGTGGCGTTGTTGATTGAGGGAATCAACGGGTCACCGGTTACCGAGGTGCTGGCGATGCCCGACGACGTGCTGGAACCGCTGGGGCTGGGTGAAACCCTGGGAATGACCCGGCAGCGAGGAGCCCGCGGTCTCGTGGCCGCCATCAAGCGACGGACCCGAGCCGCACAGTCCGCCTGACCGAAAAATCCGACCTGCCTTCGCCATCAGAATTCCCGGCCGGATTCGTCCGAGTTTCACACGAACGAACCGTGAATCACTCGGCAAATCCGCTATGCTAGATGATCTGTTGGTTGATGCCTCTCACTCCACACTCAACAGCATCAACCCCTTCCTGCCGCGAATCCAACCTCGTCGACTCACCCCACCAAGTCGTCCCGGAGCGTCCCTCAAGCGGGTCCCGGTCGACTCACAGGAGCCCGAATCACCGATGGTCGAGACACTCAAGGACTCTCCCCGGCTGCTGCCGCCGGTTGATCTTCCCGCCTACACCTTCATTCCCGGATCGACGACTCCGCACCCGTACCGTCATCCCGAGGGGCACAGCTACAAGAAGAAGGGCCCGACATCCAGGCCGCTCTCCGACGACGCCTGGGCCGACAACCGCAGTTTCCTGATGGCCATCGACCTGTTCAACGCGGGTTACTACTGGGAGGCCCACGAAGAACTCGACAAGCTGTTGAAGGTTTCTGATCCGGAAAACCTCGTCGGCCGATTCCTCAAGGGGCTCTTCAAACTGGCCGCGGCCGGACTGAAGGTCCGCGAAAACAGCATTCACGGAGTGCGGCGTCACGCGGCTTCCTCGGGCGAGGTATTCGCCGACGTGGCGGCCGAGGTCGACAGCGACCGCTTTTGCGGCTTGAAACTGACGATGCTGCAGTTCGCCGCCGACCGTGCGGCCCAGTTGACCTACAAGGAACTCGACACCGACGGCCAGCCGGTCCGCGTGTTCCCGTTCCTGCTCCGGCCCGAGCCTCTGCCACTGGCCTAACCAGCCAGTTCGGAACGTCGACCGCAAGCAAGGAAACCACCGGAGCGACGGCGGGTCCCCGACGTCGCCTCCACGGAGGTTACTGGGCCACCGGCAGGGACAGCAGGACGTCTTCGGGAGTGGGCACCGGGATACCGGCCTGGTCCTCGTCGGCCAGCACCGTGTCGACAAGGAAGTACAACAACCGCCGCAACGGTTCGACCTCCACGTCGTCGGCCAGCGACTCGGCTCGCACACGGGCCTTTTCGACCAGCAATTCCGCCTGGTCGAACACCCCGCAGTCCACCAACAACCCCTTCAGACGTTCCATGCGGATCTCGTCCTCGACGTCGGTGGCAGAGAACACATCGAGCAACCGCTGACGCTGCTCATCGTCGGCAGACTGGAAGGCCAGTGCCAGCATGACCGTCGGACGTCCGGCCAGCATGTCCTGGCCGGCCACCAACTTGTTGTTGGCATCACCGCGCCAGTCTTTCAGGTCATTGAGCACCTGGAAGCCGACACCCAGTTGGCGCGAAAACGACGGGATCATTTCCTCGTAGCCCGACACGTCACCGGCCATCCGCATGCCCGCATACAGGGCCGCTTCGAAGGCCGGCGAGGTCTTCAACGCGTAGATCTGCAGCACGTCGAGCAGCGTGATCGACTCGGTGGCCTGTTCGTGCCAGGCCATCTCGGCTCCCTGGCCATCGCAGAGCTTGATATGGGCCGCAGCCATCCGGTCCAGCACGTCGCAGGTGATCTCAGCACTCACCTCGCTACGTGCCGAATTGACCAGTTGGTAGCCGATCCCGATCAGGTAATCGCCGACGTTGATCGCCGTGCCGGGATCGTGCTTCCGATGCAGGGTCTCTCGGCCATAACGGAACAGGTCGTCGTCCTGGATGTCGTCATGCACCAGCGACGCCTTGTGGAACGCCTCGATCGCCATCGCCACACGGCAGACCGAATCGGGCATCCCAAGGCCATCGCCATTGCGTTGGGTCGACTTCAGGGACTCGCCACCGGTCATCGCATCGTAAGCCGCCAACGTGATGAACGGACGGAATCGCTTGCCCCCACGTGCCAGCCAGTCGTAGGCAATCTCCTCGGTCTTGGCCAACGGCGTCAATGCCTGATCCGACGACTGACTGCGAACCGGCGGCAACAGACGCTCAAAATCCTGCTCGAACAGGCGATTCGACTCACGGATCAACGGCAGGTAACTGCTGGTGAGCGGCTCCGGCAATGGCTCGTACTTCTCGAGAACGTCCCAGACCCACGACTCGTCCAGCGACGTGTTCTTGCAGTCACCGGAGTGCAGCGGGATGGCGTAGGAAGGCACACCGGCGATCAGCACCTTGTCGATCGCCTTCTCGAGCACGTTGAGACAGGCGACTCCGAGAATCCCGTCAACATGGCCACCGACGATGATCTTCAACACCACCGGAGACCCCTCGGCCACCAAGACCTTGTACCCCAACTGCTCGGCTCGCACCTTGTAGTCGGCAATCGAACAGGCTCCGCATTTCTCGCAATCGAGGCCAAATTCGTCGTACTCGGCCGGACAGCCCTCGGCGTGCTTCAGGCAGTGCGGCAACAGCAGCATCCGTCGCTCAAAGGGCACCGCCAGGAACTGCCGCTTCCAGAAAAAATTGCCTATCAGCACGGCAGCAAAACCGAGAAACTTCTCGGGCAGTTCGAGTTCCTCAAGCAATTCCCGGCCCCAGGTCTCCAGTTGAGCACTGTCAAAGGGCTGGGCCCGGTCCAACGACTCGGCAAATTGCTCAGCTGCGGCTTTGATCCGTTCACGTTCCGAGAGCGTTTCAGGCACCAACTTCAGGTGGCTGGTGCTCTTCCGCCGCTTACGCTTACGCGGCTGCTTCTTCGCCGACTCGTCCACTGGACTACTGTCGGGAAGCATCGAAGCCGACTGGCGCGACTCGGATGGGGCAATCGACACGCGGAACTCCTGTATTCACCGCCGGTTACGTGCCCTCGGGCCCGTTGTCCGCCGGTGATCTCTCGGCAGCCCCTGCGACCAGGCAAGCCCGCCGCAGTGCAGCAACCGTGAATATCAGTGGGTAGAGCTTCTCAAAATACCATAATTTCGCGAAATAAAAACCGATCGGGCTGCTTTTGGTCCATGTACCGGTTTCCACACGATCGATTAACCAGTTGATGCCGCCAGCCAACTGTTTTTCGGCATTTTTGGGGTCTGATCGCTCTTCAATCCGTCCGGCCCACACTCCCTCCGCTTCTCGGGGAACCCGATCCAGCAACGCTTCGACTGCCAACGCGGTTTCCTCGACACTGGAAGGCGTATCGGCATCTCCGCCCCATCCACCGTCGGAATTCTGGACTCCGGCCAGCCACTCCCGGCCTCGCACCGCACTCGTGTCGTTCTCCAACCCGGCGGCTCGCCAGGCGGCCAGCACTCTCGCCGTGCCATACACCGGGTTTTGCTCATCGTTTGCATGCTGATTCCCGAACCACAGCGGGACCCACGCTCCATCATCTCGCTGTTGCCGCCTGAGAAAGTCGAATCCCCGACGGATCGCTTCGTCAAACCGCTCTCTCTCCGACGGTAGCCGCGCCGCTATGGCCATCAGTGCCCGCAACGTGTGAGCGGTGATGTCCGAAGACGAGCGATCAAACGGCAGAGTGCCCCAGCCACGACAGAAGGTGGGCCAGCCGCCGTCACGATTTTGCACCGACAACAGCCACTCAGACGCAGCCTTGACCGATTCGGCCACCTCTTCGAACTCCACCCCCCTCCCTTCCAACAACGCCAACACCGCCCCTGGGGTGTCGTCAACATCGGGCACCCCGCCCGGCAAATCGGTCCACGACCAGCCGCCGGGTTCGGCATTCGTGTACGGGTGCACCTCCCGGTACTGCTGACCCAGCAACCACTCCCGGATCGGCTCGCGGGCGACCTCTGACAACCGTTCTCCCAGCGCGTTGGCAGACAGTGTCGTGACCCACGTCGCCAGGTTCGAATCGATCGGCCAACTGCCATCTTCCCGAACCGATTCAGCCAGGAAGTCGATCCCTCGACGTGTGACCTTATGATCGACCAACCCACACCCCACCAGGCTCATCGTCACAAAGCTCGTCAGCGGAGCGGCCTCCAGAAACCCCCCGTTGCTCGGCTGAATCGATTCGAGAACCCTTAGCACACGTCCGCTAACGAGCCGGCGAACCATCCGGGCCAGGGGATTCCACGGACGCCGAGCGTGAAAACGGACCAGCCCGATCGCGATCAACGCCGGCAGGGCGTAGCTGACCACCGGCAACCGCAGGGTCTTGTAGAACCGGTGTGGAACGGCGGCCAGTTCGAACGGCAGAGCAATCACCTGTCGCCAGTCAACCAGTCCCGCCAGTGCACAGTGCGTCAGAATGGGCACCGAAAAGGTCCGGTCCCGACCGTAGCGGGCCAGAACCGCATCGACTCCACCGGCCCGCTCGATGTACCGCTCGGCCCGCTCAAGCACCAGTATCCGTTTTTCCGCCGCAGTTGCTGACACCGGAACCGACACCGCGGACAACGTGGCATGAGCCAGCATGGTGGTAGAGATGTTGCTGAAGCTCAGCACCGTGTCACCCCACCCCCCGTCGTCGTTCTGATGGGCCAGCAGCCAGTCGCGACCAGCCTCAACAAGTCGCCCGAGCGATTCCGCTCGGCCAGTTGCCCCGCCCGAACGGACAAACAGGTGGATGGCCAGCGTGGCGGTGGCGGTCGAGAGCGCCGATGTCGAGAGTTGTCCGACCCAGGTGCCCGAGTCCGCACGTTCGGCCAGCAGTCCCTCACAGGCAATCTGCTCGGCAGCTACCAGCCGTGGGATCAAAACGTCGTCGAGGGCACCAGAAGTCATCGCAGGGCCCTGTACCGGCGAGAAGTCGCTCAGAGATTCATGGCGTCGAGACCGTCGAAGAGGTCATCGAGATCATCTCGCTTGGTCGAGTCTCGGTCGGCCTGCCGTTTGGGCATTCCGACACTGGCGCCCACCGCCTCGCGACCGTCGCGCATCAGCTCGACATCGCGTTCGGCAACCGCCGTATCGATTCCCGAGGTGCTGCCGAAGAGACGAGAGAGATCGATCTTCAAAGCCCCAACGTCCCCCAGCGCCCCGGCGACAGCCGGTTCCTTGTGCTGAGGAAACACGATCGCATTTTCGGGACAGACCCGGCTGCACGCCGGGCATCCCTTCTTGCAGTTGTCCTGCTGCTCGACCAGGATCCGTTCGAAATTGTCGACGCCGTAGACGCCGAACAGGCAGAAATCGATGCACTCCATGCAGTTGGTACATCGCTCGTAATCGATCACCGGATACCACCGCCGCTTGACCGGTTCCACACCGCTCTCCCCGGTCAACACCGACAACGGGTCGAGATACCGTTCGAGTTGTTCCTGCTCGGGTGACCCCGAGATCCAGTCCATCAATTCGACAGTTTCGACCGAGAGTTCCCCGACGATTCGGGAAATCTCCTCGAGAAACACCTGCGGGTCCGAGTCGACTCCCAGATCCAGGCAGTAGACATTTCGATCGGGCAGTTCGACACCACCGATCCCCTGCGGTTCGGGGATCTCGATGTCTTCGTCCTCGTCGGGGTCCTCGAGCAACGTTTCGCCCTGGTGTCCCTTGATGCCGGCTCGATCGAGCAGCCAGTGAGCTGCCCGCGGATACATCCAACTCAACACCACCAAGTGCCCCCGCATCGACTGCAGGAACATCGTTCCGGAGTGGGCCGCGTCGAGATTGTAGAGGTGGGGAACGACAGCCACGTCGACAGTCTCATCGAGCATCAACGCCGCCACCAACTCCTCTTCAAGATGCCGCTTGGCGGGATTCTTGCTGGGAGATTGCGAGACGACGACGGTCAGCGACTTTGCGGCCATCAGTTGAGTTGCCCCTTGATCATCCGCTGGGTGTCTTCCCAGCCACTGTCGAGAACCGCGAGGTATTCCTGTGGATCGAGCAATGCGGCTTCGGTCTGAAATCGGTACAGCCAACCGTCGCCGTAACCGGCGGTGTTGATCGCGGAAGGGTCCTCGAGTGGAACATCGTTGAATTCGATCACCTGCCCATCCACCGGAGCGAACAGGCTTGAAACGGCCTTGGAGCTCTCGATCTCACCAATCTCCTGCCTGGCCACCACGTTGGTTTGCGGATCGACGGTCCAGTCCAGAAAGTACACATCCTGCAGCAGGCGAACCGCGTAGGACGTCAGTCCAACCTTCAGGGCATCGCCATCTTCCTGAAGCCAGAGGTGATTCTCCGCGTACCGCCGGTCCCCCGGCACCAGCGCTTCGAACTCACCCATCATGAAGACCAGATCGTCGGCCATGAGGGATAGAGAATGCGAGGAAAGTGACGGGGCTGGCCGCCAAGCCACCCCCAGAGAGTGCTGCTAGTAGAAACTGTGCCCGCGGTGCTTGCAAGCAGTTCCCTCCAACCTCTAGCTCCGTCCGAAGTACGGCGCCAATTGTTCTTCGTCCTGTCCCGGTGTGCACAGGCTGACGACGGCGACCAGTGCGGCCGAACCGGCAAAACCGTAAACGAACGCATGCAGCGGAACGACGGGATCGAACAGGGGTTTGAAGACGAAGATCGCCGCAACATAAACCATTCCTCCGCCAGCCAGTCCCGCGGTCACCCCCTGTGCTGTCGCCCGTCGCCAGAACAGTGTCGCCAGACCCGGCCAGAACAATGCTGAAGCCGATCCGCCAACGTAGTGGATCACCAGCGGTTGCAGAAAACTCGGCTCGATCATCAATGCCCCGGCAAAAACTCCCGCCCCGGCCAGGGCGGTCACCGAATAACTCAGCCGCCTGACACCGTTGTCGGACAGTTGAACACCAAAGGACTTCTCGATCAGGTCTCGCACCACGCTGGCACTGATGACCAGCAGCGCCGAATCGACCGTCGACATGACTGCGGCAAATGGGGCAGCAATCAGCAGGCCGGCCAACAGAGCAGGCGCCACTTCGAGTTCAACCAGTCTCTGGGCCAGGGCAGGCATCGCCTGATCCGACTTTCCCGGCGGCAGGTTGATTCCCAGCGAATGGGCACAGTTCATCGTGATCAGGCTACTGCCGTACATCAGTAGGAAATATGGAGCCAGCACGATCAGCGCCCGTCTCAAGGCCTTGGTGTCGCGAAAGGCCAGCATCCGTGGCACCGTTGTGGGCATCATCAGCGCTCCCAGCGAGCGGATCAGAAACAACGACAGCCCCATGCCAAACGGCAGGAACACCCCGCCCATCTGACCGTCTCCGGGTTCGGTGTGTTTCCGTGGACCCGGCGGATACAGGTACGCGTGACGCTCGGTCTCCACCCCGTGCTCGGCCGCCTCGGGATCAACTCGCACCGCCTGCGACCGCTCACCGGTCAGGGTCGCCCGCTCCAGGCCACCGACGGCCGACAGGGCCAGGGGAACCAGCAACACGACGCCGATAATCATCACGATGCCCTGCAGCGTGTCGGTCCAGGCCACAGCGCGGAACCCGCCGACGGTGGTGTAGGCAACCACCGATACGGCAAACAGCAACAGCCCCATCGCGTAGCTGGTCTCCAGCAGATTCTCGAGAATCCTCGCACCTGCGACGAACTGGGCGATCAGGTAGACACTGGTGGTGACCAGGATCACCATCGAGTAAGTCACGCCCACCGCATGCGACCCGAACCGGTCCCTCAACAGGTCGACCAGCGTCAGCGCCCCGGTCCGACGTGCCAGCCGGTTGATCCTCTTGCCGACAATTCCCAGCCCGACCACCGCGGTCACTATCGAACCGCTGACCCAGAAGGCCATGCTCCAGCCGTAAGAGTACACCAGAGAGGGATAGCCCAGGAAACTGCCTCCACTGGCCATAGTCGCCACCCACGACATTGCCAGCACCCAGGTCCCGAAGCTGCGGTCCGCCACGTAGTACTCGGAGCGAAAATCCCCGGTCTTCTGGTGACGGTGCGAAAGCACCGTGATCACGGCGACCCCGAGCATGAACAGCCCGAAGGGAATCAGGATCGCAAAGTCCCGTTGTCCGAGATGGTACCACGGTTGCTGAGCAAGCAGTCCGGTCACTGGGGCACTCCCACGTCACCATCAGGCCCGACCACCTGGTCGGGATCATCGTCGGCGAGCACCCGGAGAGCGAACCACCAGGCCGCGGCAATTTCGATGAACCACGGCACGAACAGTCCCCAGACCACCCACGCCGGCATGCCCCAGATCAATTCGGGCGTCTCCGGACGTTCCGAGACCGGCAAGTAACCCCAGCCGAGCACCACCACCAGCGTCCAGGCAAGTCCTGCCAGCCACATTCCCAGCACCACGCCGGCTTCCCGCAGGCACTGCCGCAGGTGCCGCGACTCGGGATCCCCCATGGGAGTCACCGCGCCGGTCTCACTGGTGTCCATCACCCGACTCAAAACGTGGCTCCTCACCCGGAACAGGCGAATTGACGAATGTCCCCCGTGCCAGCACCGCCTCGCGACCTCCGTGAGAGGATACCAGGGCGGCCTGATCCGCCTTGGCCCTCGCATCGACCTCGTCCGGGTCCAGGATCTCGGTCAGCAGCCCCTCCATCCGCTCTCGAATCCCCACGCTGTTCGGATCGTGTGCCAGGTCGATCGTCTCGAACGGATCGGCGGCAAGATCGAACAACTGGGGCTCTTCACCGACGTAATGAATGTACTTGTGAGACCCGTGCCGGATCATGAAACTTCCGCATGTCGTACCCACAGCGTGGTACTCGCTGAAAGCCGCCCGGCCCAGTGGTTCGCCACCGGCAATCGACCACAACGATCGTCCGGGCAGGTCGGCATCGCCGCTCTCAGCTTCCACGCCGACCGCCTCGAGAATCGTGGGGTGGCAATCGACCAGGGTCACCGGATCGCTGGTGGATTGCCCGACAGGCACATCGGGGCCGGCCAGGATCAGCGGCACCGCGGCGGATTCCTCGTAAAGAGTGAACTTGCCCCACAAACCGCGGCGGCCCATGCTCTCGCCGTGATCACTCGTGTAGATGATACGGGTCGACTCGGCCAAACCTGTCTGCTCAAGAACCTCGAGCACCCGGCCCACCTGACGATCCAGGTGTGTGCAGGTGCCGTAGTAGGCAGCGGTCACCTTCCGGATCTGGTCTTCACTGAAGGGACCGTCGTAGTTCATCGTCCGCCTCAGCGTCTCCAGCGCGGGATGACGCGGCTGCTCGTCGCGACGATTTTGCACCGGCAGCGGGATGTCCTCTGGCGGATAAAGCTCGAAGAGATCCGGAGGCGCGATGAAGGGCGGATGCGGACACACAAAGCTGCAAAACAGCATCCACGGCGGAGCGTCTGGCTCGGCCGAACGATTCCGCAACCACTCGATAGACCGATCGGCGATCTCGATGTCGTAGTCGATGTAAGTCGATGTCCCCGGTCCCGCCTCGGTCACACCACCCCGCATTCCAGCACGAATCGGCGGATCATCACGGATCGCTCCCATCACGTCACCGACTCCGTCGACAACGTTCAACGGTACGATCCGGTCGCTGAAACCATCATCGTCCTGGACACTGCGGTAGTGCAATTTGCCGATCGAATCGACGCGGTGCCCGGCCTCCTGCAGACGATGCCCCCATCCTCGCACCCGACCGTCGTACGGAAACGCGTTGTCCCAGTACCCGATCCGGTGCACGTATTCGCCGGTGGCCAAGCTGGCACGCGCCGGAACACAGATCGGACAATTCGTGTACGCGGCGTCGAAACGGACGCCGCGAGCCGCCAACGCGTCCAGGTGCGGCGTCTGGATCGTCGGATGACCGTAGCACCCCAGCGTGTCACGGTTGTGCTGGTCGGAAAGGACAAACAGCAGGTTGGCCGGTTCCATCGATTCCCACCACGGGCTGGAGTTGTGAACGAATCCGGAGTCTCCCAACCGCCCACGACCGACGCAAGTCCGCCACTACAATCGTTATCACCGGTCGGATTCTCAATCGCTGGCAACCAATCATCTTGCATCGCTGCAGGGGCCACCTAGAATACAGCAGGCAGTTGAAGGTCCTTCTTCAGCCTGCCAGACCTCGGCTGTTCCGGCCGATTCTTCGACAACTCCCGACTCTGACACGGCTTACGTCCCGTCTCGGTGGAGCCTCTTCATCATGGCCAACAAGTATCTCAGCATCGAGGAAACCGTTGAAATCCTCGGGATTCCCCAAGAAGAGGTCAACCGCTTGCGAGGAGCCGGTGAACTTCGAGGATTCGCCGATCGAGGGACCTGGAAATTCCGGGCCGAGGACATTGAGGAATTCGCTCGATCCCGGCAGGCCGACTCGTCTACCGACGGCGGTTTGGGTGAAGTCGAATTGTCAACCGATGACGAGGATTTCGACTCGGCGGGAACCACCTCATTGCTCGACGACGACGACGACGTCACCGCTGATCAACCAACCCTGATTCAACAGTCACTCGACGACGAGCCCCTGCTCGTCGACGATGCATCCGACAGCGATGTTCGCCTCGTCATTGACCCGGCCGTCGAACTCGACGATTCCTCCGACGACGACGTGCAACTGGACATTGGCGATCAGCCAACTCTTTCCGACCTGAACGAGTCCGATAGCGATGTCCGCCTGGTCGCAGACAGCGTCGAGGATGACGAACCGCCGCTCCTGGATCTGGGCGACGACGAACCGATCCTGGTCGTCGAAGATGACGAACCAGTGCTGGTCGTCGAGGACGACGAAGAACCGATGCTGGTTGAGGACGATGACGAACCGGTGCTGGTCGTCGAGGATGACGACGTACCGATGCTGGTTGAGGACGATGACGAACCGGTGCTGGTCGTCGAGGATGACGACGTACCGATGCTGGTTGAGGACGATGACGAACCGGTACTGGTCGTCGAGGATGACGACGCGCCGATGCTGATTGAGGACGATGACGAACCGGTACTGGTCGTCGAGGATGACGACGCACCAGTACTGGTCGAGGACGACGCACCGATGCTGGCCGAATCCGACAGCGAAGTGCGATTGGTGGCCGATCCCGTGACCGAGGACCCTGGGATGGCCGGCAGTGACAGTGACGTCAAGCTGGTCACCAACGACGCTCTCGAAGCCACCATGCTCGAAACGCCTGGTGCCGAGGCCAGCGACAATCTGGACCTGACCGAGATAGCCGAAGGCAGTGGCGTGTCCCTCGAATCCGCCGTGGACAGCGGCATTTCACTCGAGGCGGTGGCCGAGAGCGGCATCAGCCTGGAGATCGGTGACGAAAGCGGGATCAGCCTGGAATCGTCTGGCAGCGGAATGGGTCTCAGTGACGTCACAATCGCTGACAGCGGCATC
>MDTE01174561.1_pt1 | contig 28051 bp, 29 predicted proteins | sample 811231 | NCBI WGS metagenome assembly MDTE01 (sample SAMN05326651, study PRJNA326480) | marine metagenome | isolation source: seawater | place: Indian Ocean: Red Sea | collected 2010 | reverse complement strand
TTTTTCCATCAATTGTATACGAGTGTCTGCAATGTTAAGACGTTCTATAATTTGAAAATAGCCCATGGTGCCGAGTGCTACGATTATGATCAAACTAGCAACCGTCTTCATAGGCATCTGTACTCGTGCCTCTTCTCCGATGTTTAAAGGTTTATTACTCATTTTCGTATGTCATATCCGTAGCGTGGTCTATTTCTTTTTTATAAGTTCTTTTGCAAGTACATTTTTCGCAAGTGCATACACCATATTCATCTGCATGAAGATCATTGTCTTCACCACAATGACAAGGGTGAAAACATGTCTTGCAAGAAGTCATTACTTAGACCAAATCCATCCTTTAAATTTTCTCCAGGGCCAACAAATTATGTCCCAAATTTTACAACAAATTTTTTTACTTGTTTCAATCATTTTTCTTCTCCTCTATTTCGTAGAAGAATTTATCAGTATCTTCTGTTCTCCAGGCTCTACTATCTTCTACATTCCATTCAGATGTCTGAACTTTCCAGTCAGGGGTGTTATCCTTCACTGTAAACGAAGGTATATCCCATATACATCTATTGTTTGGTTGTGCTGCATAGTTCCCATCATCGAGAGCTATGATATGAGCGCACTTATGTTCGTGCGGTATTTCCGAATGATCGGTGTCCAATATATTACTTTCAGGATGTGCAAAGTCAACAGTAAATAAGTATTTACCGGAGTGCCATTTTTTATCTTTTCCTATGTATTTTCCTGCTTGACCGTCTAATATATCCCAACGATTAACAGCAGGATAGTAACTAAAACAATTCCAAAGCTGAAGTTCATCAAGTCGTCTTGTGGGCACTCTGGATGCATCAAATCCCTTTTGAATAAAAGCGCTAATAGGTAAGCGATAGAATATTGCACCGTTTTCCATAATAGCATGCCATAATATTGCACGACCTGTAAGAGCGCTAAGACCAAAGATAATGCAATCTTCAACTTCTCCATGATGTTTTTTAAGATCATATAAATATTCTCTCCTTATTTGTGCATAAGTTGGTGGTACATTTACATTTAGATACGCCATAAAAACTCCTCATTTTACATCGCCCCAAGTTGGACCTTTCTCATAGTCCACCTTATTCTTTACTGCAAGTTTAACTGCATCTTGCATTATTGCAATAATTTTTTGAGCTTGGTGCTCAGACTGAACAGATATATCAAGTTCATCATGCACTTGTATATGTGGTGTAATACCTTCTTCATACAAATCTAGCATGGCTTGTTTAGTCATATCAGCCGCAGAACCCTGGATTAATTTATTCAAAGCTTTGTATGTAAAGGCTCTTCTGATTCTATCTTCACCATACTTGCCTCTCGCTTCTTCATACGTCATGGGTGCCCTTAATTCACCTGGAGCAAACCTAGCCTCTTCCCACTTATCAAATCTACATAGTCTACCAGCAATCGTTTGAATCTCACCATCTTTTTGAGCATCTCTCATTGTGGCATCCATAAGACCTTTTACAAAAGGGACACTGTCATGGTAGTTATTAAACAATTCGTCTGCATCTTGTTTATTTTCTAAATCTAAAGATTGTTGAAGTTTTGCTTTACCCATACCATAAAACAAACCAAGGTTAATTGTCTTTGCTTGTTTTCTTTCTATGTTTGCAAGATTAGCAACCATTCTATGGAAATCCATTTTAGGATCTTTATTAAACTTAGATACCATTTCTACAACAGACTCAGAATTTTTTAAGATAGGATGTTGAGCTGCATAGTGTAATACTAATCTAGGTTCTTGTTGTGAATAATCAAAACAACCCCAATCACAATCTTGTTCGGGTATAAAAAGACCACGTACTGCAGGTCCTAACAAATTGTTTCTTGAAGGTATTTGTTGTAAGTTTGGATTAGAGTATGAGAAACGTCCGGTTACAGTACCGCCTGCATCTGATCTTAACTGATTTATGTCAGCATGAATACGTCCATTGTGTTCATGTTTTAATATTGTATCTATAAAAGTTGTGTGTGCTTTATTTAATTCTCTTGCTTCTGCAATGTTTTTTACCACTGGATTTTCATGATTTTCTAGTGTAGCTTTTGTAAATGATGGCGCATTACTTTTGGCAGTTCTGGAATAAGGTAGTCCAAGTTTCTCAAAAACTTTGGCGATCGATCTTGCTGCCCATATTTGTACTTCTACTCCTGTTACTTGTTTTACTTTTGCAAGGCATTGTTCTTCTCTTTTCTCTAGCACACGTTTCAGCTGAAGCGCTTTATCAACGTCTACTCGAACACCCTTAAATTTCATATCTACTAACATTGGAAATAGATTTGTTTCTAAGTTAAATATTCTTTGTAGACTTTGTTGTTTTATTTGTCCTGAAAATTTTTTAAATAATTCTAAAGTTAGTTCAGCATCTTTTTCTGCGTATGCTCCAACCATGGATGCAGGTAGTTTATACATTTCTGATTTTGCATCTATACCTTTTTTATCTGCTGCATCTTGTAAGGCTTTTTCATCTTTAACTTTACCTAATTCTAAAAAAGCTAAAGAATTTAACGAGTAATACAATCTGTTTTCATCTAGTACAGCAGCCATCATCATTGTATCAACAATGATTCCATTTATTTTTACACCATAAGATCTTAACCAACACACGTCGTACATTGCGTTGTGAAATATTTTAGGACATGGTAATGCACAAATATTTTTTAGCCATTTCATAACAGCTTCTTTAGCAAAAAAGTTACCTTGTTCATGACCAAAAGAATAATATCCGGACCAACCATCCACTGCAACAGCTACACCAATTATTTCACCATTACCTCTTACAGAACCAGAACCCATCTTTTTAAGATCAGGATCTTTTGTTTCTAAGTCGATAGCTATATATTTATAACTACTTAAATCTTTGAACTCTTCTGGAGAGTTCCATATTTCTTCGTTAAATAAATTCTCCATAATCTCTTTCTAGAATCATTTCTAAATAATGTATTGCCTTTTTAATATCGTAGTGTTTACCTTTCCTAGAATGCCTACAAATATACTTAATAGCATTCCCTTCCGCAAAAAGCAATTTGTTTTGATTTATAAACTCAGCTGGCTGAATTTTAAAATCTTGATAGTGATTTCCTTGAACTTGTTTGTCCAATGATTTATATGACATAACCCATACCCTCCTCTGATTGTAGTAAATAAAGTCTTTGTTTAGTTCTTGTTACACCAACAAAAAATAATCTGTGTTCATTATCTGGTGACTTTTCAAACTCACTTTCAATAAAATTACTTTGATATTCATCTGCACCAAAGTCTGTAAATAAAACTACGTTATCACATTCTTTTCCTTTTGATCCATGCAACGTAAGTATTTTAATATCTGCTTCTTTTAATAAATCATAATTGTTTTGTATAAGATGTTTCATAAAAGTTTTTGTATCTTCATCAAAGTCAAGGTGTTCCCAGCTACCTTCAACAAGTAAACCATGGTTTTGTTTTAATTCTTCTAAGGTTACAGAGTACACACTGTCCAAAGTTTTACCACTTGCGAACCCTCTTTTCAGATGTCCTAGTTTTACTTTTAAAAAAGAATACATAACCTTTACATCTTTGGCATCAATGCTTGCGCCATTGTTTAATCTTTTCCAAGTTGCATAGGCTAACATAGAATTTTTATCTAGGTACTTATCACCTGTAAATTCATATCTTAATCCTTGCATATACAAATGGTCTCTTGCTTTCTCACAAAGTTTGTTGGTTCGGCCAAGTATCATCCATTTACCTTTTGTAAAATCTACATCTGATAGTGAAACATTGTGATGTACTTCTCCTTCCTCGTCTCTCGGTTCCCAATTCTTTTCTCTACGTTCACCAATTCTACCTAATATATTTAAAGCCACTCGATGCACGCTTCTCGGTACTCGTCTCGACTTAACTTGTTCATCGATAACACCTTCTAAATTTATAAATGTAGATGCGTCTGCACCTTGAAAACCATAGATAGTTTGATCGTCGTCTCCAGCGATGTATGATCTTGTAGCTAGTTTCTCGAGTTCAAAGAACATATCCCATTGCAATGCGTTTAGATCCTGAGCTTCATCCAAAAACACAACATCAAAAAAACTATCTTTATTTTTTATCTTATCGGTAAATAAACCTATCATGTCATAGAATTCTATAATGCCAGTGTCTTTTTTATACTGGGTCAGGGCCGCGTCGATTTTTTCTGCGATACCAATATCAGCCCAACCTGCCATACCTTTTTGTATTGCAGCTTCGTTTATGGATATCTTTTTATTTTTAGCGTAGTCTCTTGTAGTTAGTATTGGATCTTTGAATCTAGTTTTACCTGTAATAGGATCAATACTCATTTCAGTATTTAATCTATTTGCAATTGGTTCATAAAGTTTGAATTGATTCCATTGGCTATTACCTTTTAATAGTTTTGAATTTACGTCAATGTTTAGTTCTCTTACACCTAATGCATGCATGGTCCCTATGTAACCAAGTCTTTCTTTTGGAAAGAGTTCTTCAAATCTTTCTGTTGCTTCTTCTGCTGCTGATTTACTGAAAGTAATATAACAAATCTTTTTAGGATCAGTTTTGTTTTCTTTTATTTCTTTTGTCATATAATGATTTAACAATCTATATGTTTTACCGGTTCCTGGTGGTCCAGGTATTACTGTTCTATCTTTCTTTTCCATGATGGTTCTTGACTTTCATATTGTGGTTCTAATGGTTCAACAGACATTATCTTTAACATCTTAAAACAACGAACTGTCTTACCATTTATTTTTGGATAATCCTCTGTTACATTTAACAGAGTTTGTAATTTCTGTACTACGACATGTTTTGGATATCTTTTATCTGACCATTTATTTTTTAATAAATGTCTCCAGAAGTCTTTCATTTTAAAATAACTATGTAGGTCATCAGTATATGCTACACCTCTTTGAATATCATTTATGTCTTTACCCTTAACTTTATTTACAAAATCTTCTAAGTATTCTCGTAATTGGTTATCTACTTTAAGGTCTTCAGTTGCTTTCATGTCTGTAGTTTGTTTTTCTTCTAAAAGTTTTATTAACATTTTACGCCATATTATTTTTGCAATTGGCATTTGTGGTTTACCTATTTGCTCTAGACAGGCCATAGAAAATTTATCCGGATCATGAAGAACAGCAGTGTCAACAATAACTGTTTCACCATCAATATCACAGAAGAACAATGGCGGGTCTGAGTTATACTTTCTTATTTGAGATATAGTTTGTACTGGTGCATCGCCATCACCTACACCAAATTTCTTTGTCATACAGAGTTTAGCATTACAAAAAGATACCAATGGTTCATCTTTACATTTATAAAAATATTCTTTTCGTTCTAATGATTCTTGAGTCTTTACAAGTTCTGATGCATTGATAGGTGGTTTAAAATATTTTATATTGTAATGATTCATTTTCTTTTTCCACAAATCATCTTCAGAAAATCTTTTCTTTAGGTATACACCTAAACTATACATAGTTTCATTTCTGATTCCTTCACCAACACCCTCAGACAATAGTGTAACTAAACATGGTGGCATTTCATAAAAGTCATCTTCTTCTTTTTCTTTTAATTCTAACTTTTTAAATTCATCTACTGATAAAACATTTTTATCATAATGTTTGAAAAACTTTTCAATGTCTAGCATTGCATTACCTTCACTATCAAAGGCATATCTCACAGTGTTATCTAAGTTATGGTATGGTAGGTTTAGAAAACTACCAACATCACCACGTTCAATATTTATTTTTTCTTGTTTTGGAAATATTTCTGCTCTTGCATGACCAATAGCTGCTGCATATGTTTTTAATTTATCTCGCATCATAACTGCAGGGACTGGTTCTTTTGTAAATAAAAATAAATGTGCACCACCTGACTTTGATCTAAAAACTGTAAGTGGTATCTTTTTCTTTTTTAAATCTTGTACTATTTCTTTGTGATCTAATGGATACACATCCCAATCAATACATCCCCATATACAAGTATTATCTCTACGTATTGGAATGATACCTAGTGCAGGATCTGTACCTTTTAAATGATCCAACCACATTTTTTCTGTAGGTGGTTCTGAAATAGTTTTAGATATAGTTACGTTTTTACCTTTTGCAGATACCTCACCTGTTTTACGTGTTTCACCACGGGCTATATCTAAGCCTTCAAATATACTTTTAAATTTTTTTAATACTTCTGTCATATCCTGTCTGTCTTGACATGGGCGCCTTGAGTCTCCCGCAGGCGCCCACTATTCACACTATTTACCGGCGAATGAGTTGTGAAACTTTTTCGCTCTTTCGTAGAGTGATGAGTTATCAACCATGGCACCTCTCACGACGTTAAAGCCGTACCATTGGTTTCCTTTCCCACTGTTAAGTACAGAAGACAGGATGTATTTATGACTGTAAGTAGCAGGAGTGAAAGGACCATTTTTGCCTTCAAGTGTAATTGAAGCCATCATTGAATTCCATTTTCTACTCACTTTACCTTGAGAAGAACTCATAGAGATTAAAGCAGGTTCCGTAATGTCACCATCTACAATCAGAACAAAATGTTGACCGACTGTGAGAATGTAGTTTCCATTCTCGAGACGATCTTTTCCGCCTGGATCTTTGGTAGTCTTACTAAGAATGTCCGAATTCGCATCAAAGATGTTTTCCGGTCTACCTGAACCTGTACCAAAATCTGCCCACTCTTGATATTCAAGTTTGTAATAGCAGGGTACAACCTCTATTCCTTTTCCACCATCGTAGACTTTTTTAGTCACGGTGTTTAAAAACATACCTGGTTCTGCACCTTCAACGTAATTTTGATTACGCTTCTGAGCTTCTCCAGATCCGTTTTGTAAAAGTTTTAGAATTGGTAAAGCCAGATTTTCTGTCTTCACGTTTTCTAAACCTTGTGCTGCATCTGCTTCAAATAAAATATCTGAAGGCAGATTATCTTTTTTTATAGTCACTTGTTTCTCGTTACTAGTTTCCATGTTATCTCCTTTTTATTTTTGTACTGTTACCCGAGTAGATTTTAAAAACGTCAGAAGGCATCTCAAGATTATTCTCAAGACGCTCTCTGACTAGCGCTTTCAGGGTCACAGCATGAACTGTCTCGCGCTGAATAGGTTCAAAACCTTGACCCTTTGCAAGTTCTGCATATTGCAGAGCCTTGTTATCTTCGTCCCGACCAAAGGTAACAGTGATATCATTTTTGATAATATCACCTAGGCCGTTTTCTCGAAGCCATTTAAAAGCTTTTGATCTTCTATCAAAGAAATCAGAATCATTCTCTCCTCTTCCTTGTGATATTGATGCATAATAAAATGGTTTTACTTCTACTGACTCACCATCTTTAAGCTTTAATTTTGTAATATTCATTTCTTGCATCATCTTAGGTATCTCTACTTCAGATAATACTTTTGCTTTTTCTTTTAATTTTGAAATACTATTTTCTGCATTAGAAATTTCGTCTTCAATATTTTTTAATTCAATAACTTTATTAGACAGAGAAGCTGCGGCATCAATTTGATTTACAGATTCTAGTCTATCATCTTCATAATTAATCGTCATACAATTCCTTTCGTAAATTGTATATAATCCTAGACTTTTCTTTTGTCAATACTATTTTTTAAATAAATCTATTTCTATTGGGTAGTAAGTTTTTTCTTGTCTATCCCATTTTAAAAATTTAAACTTTCCATTTGTCATATCAGAAACAACTGCACAAATAACACCAATAGTTGCAGGGTCACCAGATAATAAAAGGTAGTCTTCGGATGTAAAGTCTTTTAGAAGCGTTCTAAGTTTTTGAATTAATGGACCAGGTGAAAGTATCATTTGAGAATACATAGGTAATAGAGTTTGAATATCTCCATACTTTGCTGCACCCATAACATTATATTTAGGTTTACCTGTTTCTTTATCGATAGGTATCTCTTGAGTTAAATAAACTTTCGCCATTGACTTTCTTTTTTAGTTTTATATACATTTTTTTAAATAGAAAGCAATGATTATATCACATAAGCACAAGTTAATCTTTATAAAACCTCTTAAAGTTGCAGGTACTTCTTTTGAATTAGCATTAAGAAATTATTGTGGTCCTGATGATATAATAACTCGATGCACTCCGACAGATGAAAAAATAAGTTTGAAAAGAAATAAAGTTCACGATCAGAATCATCAAAATGGGGCAAAATATTTTGATCACATTGTAGGTTTAGATATAGATTACGATCACGTTAGACACATTACAAATAATGATTGCTATCAAGTTTACGATGGATTTACCCGTGTTTATGAACCCAATAGTCAAAGATACTACAATCATATATCGGCTAGAAAAATTAAAAAAAGAATCGGTGAAGATGTTTTTAATTCATATACAAAAATATCTATAATCAGACATCCGATTGATTACGCAATATCTAGTTATTATTTTTTTAATTTAGATGCAGCCGGTATTACTTTTAAAGATCACGCATTTAATTTACCTATCAATGAGTATGATCAGTTTTATGAGATAGATCAAAAATATATAATTGATTTTACAATTAAATATGAAAACCTGGAATCGGATATACTAACTCTTGAAAAGAAAATACCTGGACTCAAAGGATTAAAAGACAGAATGAAAACTTTTAAATCAAAAATACGTAGGGTTAAAACAGCTAAAGATAAAACTTTCGGTATGCGCGAACGTCCAGAAACAGCTACGCCCCGACTAATTAGAAACAATTTTCCAATAGCTTGTGACTTTTTAATGAGAAAATTTGATAAATACTGTGGAAAATTTAATTATAAATAGTTGACAAATATCCTAACGTATCCTATTTTATACATAGAAAGTATAAAATATTATGTTCTACAAATTTAAAACTAAGCCTTTTGCGCATCAGCTCAAAGCCTTAGAAATGTCTTGGGATAAAGAAGTATATGCGTATTTCATGGAAATGGGTACGGGTAAATCAAAGGTATTGATTGATAATGTATCCATGCTTTATGACAAAGGCGATATAAATGGTTTGCTTTTGATTGCACCTAAAGGTGTATATAAAAATTGGTATGACTCTGAAATACCTACACACATGGCTGATCATATCGAAAAGAAAACAGTTCTTTGGACTGCATCACACACTAAACCAAAATTAAAAGAACTAAATACTTTGTTTGAAACAGGAACTGATTTGCATATTTTAATTATGAACGTAGAGGCTTTCTCTACTAAAAAAGGTTTAGACTTTGCAGATAAATTTTTATCTTCTCACAAATCTATGATTGCTATTGATGAGGCTACAACAATAAAAAATCCATCTGCTAAAAGAACTAAAAACATTTTGAAGATTGCAAAAGATTCTAAATACAGAAGAATACTTACAGGTTCACCTATTACAAAATCACCATTAGATTTATATTCTCAGTGTGAATTTTTAGATACAAGTCTTTTAGGTCATCATTCTTTTTATACATTTAGAGCAAGATACGCTGTAATGCGTAATATGAATTTAGGTGCTAGAACGGTTCAAGTCGTAGTTGGTTATAGAAATCTTGGTGAGCTATCCGATAAACTTAAACCTTTTTCATACAGAGTTTTAAAAGAAGATTGCTTAGACTTACCTAAAAAGACTTGGATGAAACGTACAGTTTCTCTAACACCTGAACAAGAAAAAGTTTATAAAGAAATGAAACAAACTGCATTAGCACATTTAGATGGCAAAGTTGTGACTACAAGCACAGTTTTGACACAATTAATGCGTTTACATCAAATTACTTGTGGTCATTTTGTGGCTGATGATGGGTCAACAAAAGACTTACCTTGTAAAAGAGTTGATGAACTTCTAGACATTATTGAACAGGTTGAGGGTAAGGTTGTTATTTGGGCCCAGTATCAAAGAGATATTAACAAGATTATAAATGCAATCGCAAAAGAGTATGGTGATGATAGTTATGTTGATTATTATGGATTAACTCCTCAAGAAAAAAGACAAGATAATATAAAGAAGTTTCAAGAAGATGACAAGTGTAGATTTTTTATAGGTACGACACAAACCGGCGGATATGGTATCACACTAACTGCTGCAAGTACAATGATTTATTTTTCTAATGGTTATGATTTAGAAAAGAGACAACAATCAGAAGCTCGTATAGATCGTATTGGTCAAACAAAACCAATGACATACATAGATATTATTTCTGAAGATACGGTTGATGACAGAATAGTTTTAGCGTTACGTAAAAAGCAAAACATTGCAAGTCAGATTATGGGTGAGGAAATTAAATCTTGGATATAAAAAAAATATTAGTATTCGGACTTCCTGGTTCAGGTAAAACAACCTTTGCTAAAAAACTATCTATCAACAAAGACATTCTGTATTTTAATGGTGATGAGACTAGAAGTATTTTTCATGACTGGGACTTTTCAATCAAAGGAAGATTAAGACAAGTTAATAGAATGAAAAAACTTTGTGAGTCATCAAATAAAACATCAATTACAGATTTTGTTTGTCCTTTTGATAAATACAGAAAATATTATGATATTTTGGTTTGGATGGATACGATTAAGACAGGAAGATTTGAAGATACAAATAAAATGTTTGAAAAACCAGAACCTACAAGCTCTTTGATTCACATCAAAGACTATAATTATGAAGACGTAATAAAAGAATTACAACAACTTATCAAATAAACTCATTAAAACAAAAGCTGCTGTTCCAATTAATAGTCTTTCTATTCTTACTATTTGTGCTTTTAGTTCTTTGATTTGATCAAATGTTTGTCTTTGCATTATTCTACAAAGTTTTTCATGGGCTTCTATTTTTTCTAACGCTGATTTTCTAGGCATTATTAATTCCTCTAGATCTTAATCTTATTTGTTTTTCTGTAGGTGATAGATACGCTTCTTCTGTAGGTGTTAGTCCTGAAGCCATCATCGGGTTTTGTTGCACTGGTGTTTTAAACATACCAGGAGCAGGCATTGGAGTTGGTGGTAATCCCTGTGTTGATGATTGTTGACCCATCGTATTTAATCTTGGAAGATAATCTTGTAGTTTAAGATTAAATGGTTCACTTAAACTTTGGTTTTCAAAGTCTTTAATCATCTGTTTGATTAAAGATTCCGCTGGTGGATATGGATTAGGAACACCAGACTCTTCAGCATTTCTTTCAAATCTTGCTTCGATATTTTCTGATGGTTCAAATGGATTAAACTCACCTCTTAATAATCTTTTCAACGTTTTTTTAGATAAATTTCTTCTATCAAACACGTCTTTTAATTCTTTATCTGTTACTCCTAAAGTCTGCGCAGCGTTTAATGCTTGCATCATGTCTCTTTGTGTTTCAAATAACTTTTGATTAGCTATAAAAAATCTTTCAATAACTTCTTGTGGAGTTTTTCTGGTACCACTTAAAACTCCATACTTACCACCAGTAAAATTTTTTCTATCTTCAGATTGACTTTTTTGAAAAGCACCAAGATAAAAATCTAAACCTCTTTCTGGGTTTATTTTAATTGGTCTCATTCCAAATATACCTGCAATCTCTGGTCCTATTTCATATGTAGTTGGACCTTTCCCTGGCTCACCAGTGATGGCTTTAAATGTTCTTGTAAAAGGTTGTGTTGAAGGTAACATTGTTTTTGCTAAGTGTTGAAATATAATATTATATTTTTCCATTTCAGGTGTACTTTCACCATATAATTGATACCCTTCTCTAGTTTTACCGCCTCTTGAATAAATATCCATGAACGCTTCTGTAAAGATAGATTCAGAAATAAAAGGTGAAGCAGTTGATGCAGCGGCATCTACAAGCCCCCTAAAGAAACCTTTTGTTAAAACTTCTTCATCTTCTATACCTTGTTGAATATTATATAATACCGTTTGAAATGGTCTTGTTAACGTATCGTACACATTGTTTTTAGACCAATCTATGTAGTAAAACTCTCCTGATGTTGGATCTTTAAATACAATTTTCTGTGAATCTCTAGCCCATGGAGCAACAAAATAGTTAATCGCATCTGCTTCTTGATTTGTAACACCGAATATTTTTTTGGATCCTTCAACGATAGCGTATGGTAATGCACCTGCAGTAAAAGTCATACCTGCAATTCTTTTCATACCAATACCTCTTGTTACCGGATTTTTTAATTCTTTTATTCCTTGTTTATAAATACCAAAACCCGTTCTAAATATTTCTGACGGCCATGACATGAAATTACCAAAAGGTGATATACGCATTGATCTTACAAACTGACCTACTCTTGCATAATTAGGCACTGTATTTTTTACTATCTCTGCTACTTGTTGTTTTATATCTTGAGGGATAGGTAAACCTTTTTTTGCATAAGCATTTCTTAATCTAGCAAGTTCTACTTCAAAATTATATATCTTCCAAAAATCATCTTCTGCAACATATGCATCTTGAAAAGCTTTACCGGTTTTCTTTATACCTTTACTAACGTTTTTACCTAATGATCTCAACATTGGAAATAAAACACTGTCGGTTGCAATATTACCTTCACCGAATCTAACATCTTTCATAAGATTTCTAAGGTCACCTAATCTAACGTTCGTATTTACAATACCTAAATCTAAATATTCTCTATATTTAGCCATAGCTTCTGGCTGTCTCATACCTACTTGAACTACTTTTCTTGCGTTGTTCATAGCTTCAGCAATTAATCTTGGACTTGTAAGTAATGTACCATTTGCAAGAGAAAAAGCTCCTGAACTTAAAAAGTTTCTTATGTGTGTAGGTATAGATAAAACAGTTTTAGCAAACTGCGCTCCAGCTTTTGGAGTTAATAATCCATATCTATACAAACCAGATAATGTTCGACCTAATGCGCTTTGACCTTTTGCTTCACCTCTTAGCCAGTTTTGCATTTGTGATACACTCTCAAAACCTTCTGCCACATCTTTAGATGTATAAACGTTTTCATCAGGAAAATATTTATTTAATTCTTCTGGAAGTTTTGTAACTGGAGTTTTTGGTCCAAAAGCTTCTTTAGCAGCTCTAGGTGTAGCATGAAAAAATCCTCTCATACCAAAAGGAGTGTCCGCAGTAACTTTTGATTTTACTAATTTATCAGCATTAAGCATATCCTCAAACAATTCTCCTCGTCTCGCGATTGTGGATAATCGACCCACAGCCTCATAGATTGAGTGACGAGCGTCTTCTATTTCACCAAATAGTTCTCTAAATGCTTTACTTCCCTTACCTATAACCTCAAAACTTTTCTTACCATCTGGTAAATTTCTTTCTAATGTTTGTGCAAATGTTTTAATATTGTATGGAGTATCTGCACCTTTAGTTAAATTAACATATTGAAAAGCAGGTAATTGATCTTTTTTAGGATCCATTCTTCTAACACTATCTATAATATCATCAACATAACCTTCTGCAGTCGCTGGAGTTATAGGCTGACCATTTTTAGCTGCGTAACGCATGAATATATTTGAAACTCTATCAATTGTATCTCTTGTTGGTTTATACGCTTGTAAAAAACCTGCTTCTCTATTTTCAAATATTTCAAAAGTATTAGCTAAACTATCTTTTACCCTTTTACCTAAAAGACCTGAAAACGTTCCTTGTAAACCTGGAGGTAAGTCTTGAGCTGTAGGTGAATTACTAGCTATCTTTAAAAGATCAACAAAATAATTTCTACTATTTTTTATTCCATTTAAAATAGTTTCTATCGCTTGAGGAGTTGCACCTTGTTTACTTAATGCATCTACTAATTTAAATTCTGAAACCTCATCTAACCCTTTTGTTAAATCACCTTCAAACAAAAGATCATTTAATTGTTTAAATATTTGTTTTCTTTCTTCTACGTTTGCAGTGTAAAAAAACTTTTTAGTTTCTGGAAATATTTTATCTATCTCTTTATCTATTCTTTTGACCTGTTCCATAGCAAAATTAGTATCAACCATTTTACTTGCTGACTCTTGTTCTTTTGCTAAAGCTTGTTGAATTGGTTTCATTCCTCTAAATCTGAATGTGCCACCGAACTTATCTAAATTTCTTTCTATTGCATCATCACTATAAGCTAAGTCTTCTGCTTTCTTTGTAAGTAATTTAGAAATTCCTCTTGTTATTCCATACACAGCTGGTGTAATTAATGTAGATTCAGAACCAAATTTAAATCTATTTACTAATTTTCTTAAAGCATCTTCACTTAAATCTTCTTTTTCTCTTCTGTCTAGTTGTGTAGGGCCTGCACCAAAAGCATCTCCAATAGTTCCTAGCTGCTCGACATCCGCTACCATTGTCTCGCCTACAGCACCGCCGGCAACAACAGCTCCAAACTTTTGTCTACCTGTCAATCTATTTAATTTCTTTGCTGTATCTACTCCTTGCTTGACATTCTTACTAGCAACATTAAGATAGTTGCCAGCTTTTTTTGCATTTATAGCTTTTGTAGCTAGCTTGGTTGCAACCTTTGCACCTATAGTTCCAGGTATACCTATTTGAACTAAAGCTTCAGTTAATCTTCCAACAGCTCTCTCTTGTGCAATTTCTTCAAAAGGATTTAGTTTATCAAAAAATTGTTCAACACTAACGGCTGTATTTGTATCTAAACCTAGATCAATTAGTTCTGCTCCTAAAGATATAACACCTTCAGGAACTTTTATTAATCCAGAAGCTATACCTGCAACACCTGCAGTAATAGATGATACTTCATTATTGTCTTCTGCGTCAGGTGTAAGAAAACCTTCACCTTCTTCTAATATAAATTCTTCAGTGCTTCTATCTGATTGTGAGGACTGGTTTTGCTCCATCAATTCTCTTAATGTTGCCATTCATCCTCCTAAACTATTTCATTAAATGCAGCGTCAAAAAATCTGTATTGGTTTACTCCATTTACTGTATCAACAAACATATAAACAGCCTCTTCAGGAGCTGGTATGTTAGCCTGTCTTACATCAACTGCTCTGATATCATAAAAAACACCGTCTTCTATTTCAGTATCCATACCCATTATGTCTGCTTTTTTGAAATCTTCGGCTATACCTAAATCTTGCATTTTTCCGCTATCTAATAATGCTTCGTGTATTTTTTTAGATCCAATTAATCTTGCATTTCTAGCGTCAGTGTCTCTTAATAATCTATTATAATTATCAATTACATCTTCATCATCTGTTGTTGGTACTTTTATTGAAGATGGATCTCTTGTTTTGTATAAATTTTCATCAAAAGCAACTTCTTTAAAATTAGGATCTCTTGCCATTAAAATTTGCATACCTTTATTTAATTCTTTTAATTGTTGTTCACTATAATTTGCTAAATCTTCAGGTAAACCCATTAATCTAGCAGCTCTTGTCATGTTTTGTATTGCAGCGGTGTCTTGATCATTAGCACCCAATGCTTGTTGAGATTCATCATACGCTCTTTGTTCGTACATATCAGCTCTTTTTATTGCTCTGTTAAGCATAGCATCTTCGATACTTTGCTCTCTGTTTCTCATAGCTTGTGTTTCCCTTATTAAAGCTTCCATAGGTGCACCAGACGCTCTTGCAATATTTTGTAATAAACTGCCACTGGTTTCACCAGCTAGAGCTGGACCAAATCTACCTAAAAAATTTAAAAGTCTATTATCTTTTTGTTTAGATCTACCTCTCATAAATTCTTCTAGCATTCTTGCATCCGCTATACCTCTCTCCATAAAAGAAGGAGCTTTTCTTGCAGGAGGCATTTCTTTTTTTGGTTTCTCTATTAGGTCACTAATTTTTATTGATTGTATTCCAGACATGTCTCTACCGCCACCAGCTCCCATACCCATTTCCTTCATTCGTTGTTCTATTCCTGGAAAGAATGCATCTTTGTTTGGGTTTTCTCCTAAAATAAATTCTGGTTCAGTTCCTCTCTCGTAATTCTCCCTTTGAGTAAGGCCACCTTTTCTGAACATTGGTCTTTTTAAAATATTTTGCATTATCTAACTGCTCCGTAAATTCCTCCTAGAGTAGATCCTAGAGATAAAGCAGTTTGTAAAGGACTCATTTGTGGTGATGACATTCCAGTCATAGCAGGTGATAATGGTGTAGACATACCGGATAATGAACCTAAACCAGAACCTAAATAACTTGCTCTTTCATATGGCTCATAAGCTTTTAATCTTTCTCCTTGTCTTCTTGCATCTTCACCAGCTTGTCTAAATGCAAGATCACTAGCACCGGCTGCTTGTAAACCAGCAACTGTTTGACCAGCTAATGCAGGTTGTAACGTTGCAAGTTGTGACTGTTGTCCAAATGCCTGACCTGCCGCTGCTTGCGCTTGACCAAAACCTTGACCAAGTAACTGCGCTTGTAATGCAGCTCTGTTTCTATCTGAGTCTGTTTGGTATTGTGCTCTTTCAACACCTTCTCTACCACCACCGAAAGCTCCTGAAGCTACTGCTCTGTCAGCAATACCTTGCAGTCCTCTTTGAGATTGTAAATCATATTCTGTAAGTGTTGTATCAATTACATCTTGTTGATACGGAGACATGAATTGTTGATAAGCTTGTGGTCCTGAAAACTGAGCAGCCTGTTGTAAGAAAGGCTCAAAAGCCATGACACCTGTACCAGCGCCAATACTTTTAACTCCACCTGTTGCAGGATCAAAAGTAATAGCACCAAGTCCAGCTTGTCTAGCTAGCTCTTGTTGTGCGGCCATAGAAAAATCAGATTGTCTCTGAACTTCTGGCGCAAATTTACTTGTATCCGTAGGTGTTTTTACTAAATTAGTAAGTCCACCTAAATAACCTTTTTGTGCTGCTTCTAAAGCAGGAGCTGTTCCAGTCATTATTGCCATTATACTTGTGCCTCCAAATCCTTCATCATTTTATACATTCTTTGAGCGCCTTTGTCTACGCTTCCCCCACCCGCTGCTCGCACCGCGTCAGCAGTAAACACAAACTCGTTGTTTGATAACATCGCAGGGATATCATCAGCTTTTTCTTTGACACCAACTGGTGGTATAAAACCACCTTCTTCTCTCATATCTAATTCCATAATACCTTTAGGATTTATATTTATATCTAATCCTTCAATACCTGCCGCTGTTTTTACTTTATCATCTGTGCCCATGGCATATTCAACCCTACCTCCATCTTCGTATCCTTGATACTCAGATAAATTTGTAGCCACAAAATCTTCTATTTCTTCATCACTATATGGGTTAACAGCTGGATCTCTTCTAAAATCTTGAGGACCATATTCTCTTAAATATTTTTCAACGTCCTCTCCTCTTCTTTTCATAGCTTGAGCATATCTTGCATCTGGACTATTTGTATCTTTATCAGGAAAAAACTTTTCTTTTATGTATGCAGCTAACATAGTTAAAGGTATTGTTTTACCAGGATCACCTAAAAATCTTCCTATGTCTCCCATTTGAAATTTTTTATCATCACCAAGGAAAAATTCTAATCCAAAATCTTTTAGAGAACCAAGACCTTCTTTTAATCTATTTTTCTCAGTCAATTTTTTTATACTATCTTTCGCTAATTCATCCTCACCAGGAAACATTGCATCTTTTACACTTTTAGCAATTTCATTTGTTCCAGGTGTTGATCCTTTAAATATACTTGTAATTCCACTCAGGGCATCACTACCTAAAGCTCTAGCTCCCTCTAAACCTTTTCCAAAATAATTTCCGGTTCCTGGAATCATACCAGCGACGTTTCCAAATGCGGCTGTTGCTGCAGCTTGTTTTAATGCATCGCTAATACTTCCGCGTTGATCAAACCTACCAACACCTCGCATTGCAGCTGCGATACCTGGATTGAAAGGTGCAACAAATGGAGCGGCTTTGACTGCAATATCTGCTACCTCATTAGGAATTAAATTCCTAATGGTTTTCTTCATCTTCTCACCACTTTTTAATTCATTAGGTATTACATCATCAACAATTTTATCTTTTGTTTTTTGAAACCAAGAACCTATTCCCATTTTAATATACCTTTAGTAAAGAAAAATTATGCTTTTTTAAGTTCATCTATTTCTTTTTTAAGATCTTTAATAGCTTGAACTAAAATCGGTATAAGTTTTCCTGGTGCAGCCTCTAATTTATCAGGGTTGTTTTTTAAAACTAACCGTAAACTATCCTCTATACCATGTTTTTGTTGAACTTCGTCTAGTTCTTGTGCAATAAATCCAAATTCTTTAACGTCTTTTATAGCACCATCTCTAGTGTCCCATACGAACTTAACAGGTCTTAAATCGTTAATAACATCTAAACCTACGTTTAAATCTTCAACATCTTTTTTATCTCTAGCATCAGATAGAGAAGTAATTGATGTTTGTTGACATCTTAAAGTTGTAATATTAGGGTTTCCTAAAGTAATTTCGTTACTAATGGTATTAGAAGATTGTACAGCATTAGAACCTATAATAATATTATTGTCTCCAGTCGTTAGACCATTCCCAGCACTTCTTCCTATACAAATATTCTGTGCACCAGTTGAAATATTATTTCCAGCAGATTGTCCTATTGCTACATTAACAATACCTTCTGCTACTGGTAATGCTGAATCACCTATCGCAACAGAACCCCAAGCATTTACAGATGAGTTCATTGCCTCATCACCAACTGCTACGTTTTGAAAACCACCGGACATATTGTTTAATGCTCGATATCCAATTGCTATGTTTTGTATTTGGTTTCCACCATTTTCTAAGGCTTCAGTACCTATTGCAATGTTGTGATCACCACCATCTCCTAGATTCATAGCTTTAGAACCTATAACAACGTTTTCTACTCCAGTCGTATTAGTTTTATGAGCTTGAAAACCTATTATGGTATTATCATTTGTTGCATCGCTACTGAATCCAGCTTCGTAACCCATTGCTACACATCTTTGAACATTCTGACCATTTGTTACTGCCCGTGCACCCACAACCGTGTTTTGTCCATAAACATTGTTTTGCAACACATCAGCTCCAACAATTGTGTTACTAGCACCTGAACCACTACCAGAATTTGCACCTACAATTGTAGTTCTAGCACCATTTGTTAAACTAGAATTATTACCAGCTGCACTACCAATGACAGTGTTAAGTCCTCCCGATATGCTTCCACCAGTAAGAGCATTTTCACCCATAATAACATTGGTTGTAGCTCCTGTTGGATAATTAGCATTAAGTCTAATAGTTTTACCTGTATCAACATCTAAAGAACTTGTGACCGGGTCAGGAGCCGATCCAGCGCTTTGAAAAGTAACATTACCAGATCCGTCAGTTGTCATAACCTGGCCAGCTGTTCCATCTGCATCTGGCAGATTATATGAATTTTGAATTCTTACTTTATCTGTAAGTGTGATGTCTGCTGCCGACGATTGTAATTCTACAGTATCGCTTGCTGAAATCTTCATTCGGTTGTCGCTATGGTTATAATTAATAAAACCTGCAAAGTCTGAACCACTATCACCAAAATATAAACTTTGAGTACCACCTTCTTTAAATTGGATTTTTGCATCACTACCGCCTGCAATTGTTAAGGCTCTACTAGGACTTGTTGTGTTAATACCAATTCTATTATTTGTATTATCAAGAATTAAGCTAGCTCCGGTGACATCATTTCCATTTAAATCTAAATTTCCACCAAGTTCTGGTGATGTATCATCTACAACTGCTGCAATTCCTCCGCCAGTCGCATTTTGAAAAGTTGGTGCAACACCTGCACCGTTTGAAGTTAAAACCTGTCCTGAGCTTCCTTCTGAAATTGCTCCAAAAGTACCACCATCATTTGTTTGAACTTGACCATTTGTTCCTGCAGGATTACCTGCTGAATCATTAACCCACGATAAACCACCATTACCATCTGTTGAAAGAATCTGACCTGCAGTACCTGCACCATCTGGAAATGTTAAAGTTGTATCTGATGTAATATTGTCTGGAGCTGCAATAGATAAATATTTTGCTTCGTTAACATTCTTACCATCTGTTAAACGAATTTCTCCTTTTTTGTCGTTAAGTCCTACTACGACTGGACCTGTGAATGCTGTAGTTTTTGTTGCCATAATAAAATATACTCCTATTTCAATTTTCGATCAAGTTTATACTGACCCCGTAGGTGTAGTTTCTTGATCTTCTCTATTTACTTGCATGGCGGCGATTGTACCTTGTACTCTACCGGTAGTATTTTGTGTAAATACTAATTTATCCCCACCTTCTAGCACAAGTGGTCCTGTAAGTAAATTCAAATATTGACCTGCAGTTAAAGGGGTAGAGAACAATATTGTTGAACTCGCCACATAAGATCTTCCCGGTCCTCTATCTAGCCTAACTTCTATATTAATATCAGTAAAAGGCTCTGTATTATTTACATAAAAAGCATTGATAATTGAATGTGAATCTGTAGGGACTCCATATACTGTTTTCTCACTCGTTGTTGGAGTGAGATCATAAATCATATTTTTAAAACTTGTTGCCATATTTAACTCCTAATTATACCCAACCGCAATAGAATACCAGGTATTAAAATAGTTATATCCATATCCTGGCGTAGCTCCAGCTGGATAACCACCGTCTCCAAAATAAACATATGTTCTAGATATACCAGCAGGCGCATAGCCAACAAAAGCGCTATAACCACCATCTATTTTTATTGAATATCCAAGAGAATCATATCCTGGCTCGACATTTAAACCATAACCACTACCATTTACTACTGATACTTTTGTTCCTACAGCTGGTTCTACAGGAAGCCTAATTATATAAGGGTCTGGCAAATAACCTAATTCACTAACAAGATAACCTCTATTAGCTGCCGCTGTAAATGTTCCCAACGGGCTACCAAAATCCAATTGACCTATTCTACTATAAGGCAGTCCTGCTCCTCCTGAACTTCCACCGCCAATAGTAGCTGATTCGGGGCCTGATGGTTTTGCAGGAGCATTACCTAAAAAATAAGATAATTGTTCTATTTCACTAAATATCTCACCTTGAGGTTTATACTGAGCGTTTATCTGTTGAACAATATTGTTAATTGATCTTACGATTTGTCTTTGATTGGCTACTTCATATTCGTTTGTAGGATCAGGAACTCTAGTTGTAATAGCCATTATCTTCTACCATCCGGTTGTATATCAATTCTAAGTGTACCATATCTCCAGTTTTCACCATCTGCAAGACCAGGGTTTTCAATTTTTATACTTAAAAATCTACCTCTAGCTCTTGTATCTTTTTTATCTGTTGTTGATGTAACATCAAAAGAACTATATGTTGATGGTGTACCAGCATCTGATGGATATCTTTTTAATGTTAATGTAACTCTAGCTGTTCCAACTAAAGTTTTAAAATCTGGTATAAATCTTCTCATTGATAAAAAGAATTCACCATCACCCATTTGAGGATTTGATATATCAAAATCAAATGATTCAATATTAGATGTAATTCTAGTTATACTACCATCTAAATTTTCTTGGTCTACACCTTCTTCGTGTTTGTATAAAATAGTTTTGCCATATCCGTTTGGTGCTGCTGGCTCACCTATAACTTCTGGAAAATCTCCATTTGTAGTATTATCAAAGTCTGTTGCAAAAGGTTTATCAAATACATTTGAATCAGCCCAAGAAGTTCTTGGTGTATTACCTGTATACCAAACACCTTCAGCAAAATTATATATTACATATCTATCATTATAATCAGATGATGCTGATGGGTAATCCCATCTTACTTCTGTAAATAAATTATTTACTCCAGCATAAATTTGTTGACTTTGAGTTGTATCAATATCATCATAAACATAATCTTCTACAGAACAATCTACTGTTTTAACTGACCCATCATATTTAAAAAAACCTTTATCACTCATCCAAAAAGCGACACCATCAACTTCAACAACTGCATTCTGTCCAATTAATCCACAGTTAGTACCAACTTGTTCAAAACCAAATACAAAAGGTTGTCCGATGTGTCTCATTAAATATAAAGCATTATCTGTCCAAATAAGAATTGCTTCTTTAGATTTTATAGCACCTATTATTTTTGTACCATCTTGAATTCTTTGTGAACCAGCAGAGTTACCTGCAGTAATATCGTATGTATTTATTTGTTCTTGCGATGAAAATCTGACAAACATATCGTCTTGTGTTGATGGAACACCAAGAGTTGTTTCTGTACCCATGTGAATTAAATGTCTTGTTGTTGGTGATACCATACTAACTCTAGTATTTGTTGGATTCTGATCAGTTTCAAAACCTGTTGTTAATACAGATGCTCGCTGCCCGAGTGGGTTACCAGCGGCGGGATTCCATGTAAATGTTTTACCATTTAAAACCGTTGCAACTAATACCTGACCAAAGTTTGATAGTGACCATAAACCAGGAGGAGTGTTAACACCGTTTGTAGATGCAGCTTGTCCCCAGGCTTGTGAGCCATTCCAAACTCCTGTACCCCAACCAAATTGAAATTGTTGTATTTGATTACCGACAGTTTCTAATGGAATAACAGAACAACTTCCACCAGGTCCTGCATTACCTGTAGCATTGGCAACTGGTGTAACTGTAAATTCTGTATCTGATACAATTGTTTTTACTTCGTATAATTTATCTTCAAAATCAGAATCAGCATAACCTGTACCAGCAGGTAAAGTTACGTTTTCAAACTCTACAATGTCTCCTACAGATAAACCGTTAATAGATGTTGTTGTGATAGTTACAACATTAGATCCTGAAACAGTTGTAAATGTACTATTTTTAAATTCATCAATTGTTAATGGAAAACCACTAGTTCTAAAAGGTGTAATGTCGTAAAAATTATCTTCGTAATAAATTAATAAAAACTTATCAGTTCCAATCGCTAAATATTGATTGCCATCATTACCTCTAAATGGATGTAATTTTCTTGATACAGATGAAATACTTTCTCCGCCTTCTGCTTTCCAACCACCTACTTTTTCTGGTAATGAATATCTAAATCTAACGTTGTCACCACCCACATAACGAGCGACAGCTCCAACTTCAGAGTTTTGCTTATCGAAACCTGGTTTGATTTGCCATTTGCTAAGAGGCACTGGTCACCTCCTATATGTTATCCTTGTAAGCCCAGCCTACAGTCGCGTTTACATAAACCAAAGTAAAGTTTTGATTGTCTGTTGAAACATTTATTGATCCCGCTGAACCAGAAATATTTTCAACACCTGGATCTACTGTTAAGGCATTGACAGAATATTGTTGGCCACCATCAATAAAACTCACCTCTGATCCAACAGATGGACCTGTCGGTAAAGTAATTGTTAGTACACCACCAGTTGTATCACAAATAATTTGATCACCATCAACTGCAGTATAAGATGAAGTTGTTGATTTATAACCTTTAGTTAAAAGACCAGAACTTACATTTGTTCCATCAGAATATAATAATGCTTTACTTCCTACTGGTAAATTTACACCAGTTCCTGAAAAAGTTTTAATAGTTAATGTATAATGTGATGTTGATCTATCTGTTGCATCTTCTACAACAAATACTCTTTCTGATGAGTCAGGCATAGTTACAACTCTATTACCTGTTAACGTTCCCGTTAATTTAAAATATAAATTTTTACCATTTGATGTAGCACCATCAGTTAATACTAAGTTAACGTCTGCTCCACCTACAGCTAAACTTAAATAGCCACTCGCTGCTTGTTCCAAGATTTGTAGATTTGTGTTTGTGATGTTACCCCATAAACCAGCTTTTTCACCGGTTACCATGAGTTCTAGTTTTATATCATTTGAATAACTTGATGCCATATTTTATCCTATTCTCCTGGAGACGGAGAGTTAATAGCGGTTCTAATTGTACCGTCCATATACTCGTCTCTTCTTCTTCTACCTTGTTGTTCTATACCATATGTAGCCATACTTCTACCATAAGATTGTTCGTATAATTGTAACATATCTGTTGGTCCTTTTAAATAACCATAGGTTTCAGCTAAACATGCATATAATAATAAATCTGGATAATTGTTTGATACGTATGTTGTAGTCGCGTCACTAGCTGTAATTGTGTCTGGTTGTTTTACATATGCAACGTGGCACACGTAAGCAGCGTCGGGTGTCGGGGCTACAAAAATTGTAGTAGCATTTCTGTTAGAATAGTATCTTGGAATATTATTTGGTGCAGCCGCCGCTGTACCTGGTGTATTGTAATATTCTTCCATGAAAGAAGTATCTCTGTATTCCAAAGCTTTTCTTACAGCTGGTGTTTCGTTTGTATCGTTAATGTAAATGTATCTTATAAATCTTGTATTTGTTGGTGTAGCAACTTCTCTATTGTTTGGAGTTAAAGTAATTGTATCGTAGAAACGAGCATCATCTGTATCTGTTTCTCTAAATATTCTAGCTTCAGCGTTCTTTACAATAGTTGTAAGAACAGTATTACTTAATACCGTATCATCTACTTCTGTATAACTTCTAATGTCTGATTTTAATTCTCCAAAATTCATAATTATGCCTTAAATACTACGGGTCCAGATGAACACTGTAAACCGCCTCCTTCTTTGGTTGTACTAGCTGTTGTTAAATTAGTAAAGTTAAAACTGTTAAAAACTGTAATTGTAGGTGGTTCTCCAGGGTTAAAAACTGTAGTGGGATTCATAGTAATTTCAAAAGATCCAAATACTTTTGCACCATTATTGTGTGTTCCAGCTGTTGTATTTGCTGGTGTTACACCTCTAAATGGAGCTGCGGTTCCTCTCACACAACCAGTTAAATCATTACCAGCTTTACCTGTGTATTGAATTGTTTCGTTTTGAAATAATAATGTTACAGGATTTATTTTTTCAATAAATATAAATCCAGCATTTGGAAAATTACTTGCGTCATTTAAAGTTATTGTTGTAGCAACATCAGTAATTGCGCCATTCAAAGTAGATTGTAATTGTATTGCTTCAACCGGTACATCCGATACACCAGTTTTTAGTTCATCAAAAACTACAAAATCTCCTGTCTTATACCCACTGTTTGGAAAACTACATGTTATTACAGCCGATCCTGCAGTTGTAGAAAACGGATTCTCAGGAAGTATATCAAAGGTTGGTGGCTCAGTTCTATCTGGTCTAGCGTTTTGTAAACCTTGTGGGTCACCAGGAGTTGGAATTGGATCTAGTTGTGGTTGCTTAGGTTCATATTCTGAAATATGTACAAAAGCTCCATTCCATTCTCTTACCATTTCATTATATGGAAACTGCATACCCGATCTATCGGAGATTGCTAATGCGTATCTACCTTTTGATAAATTAGTCATCTATTATATCTCCGGATAATAAGTTCTAGGCGTTACAAATAAACTAGAAGAAGATCCATCATTTTGTAATGCTCTTTGTAGTTCATCTTCATATAACATTTTTAAATCTTGTACTCTTTCAGGTTTGAATTTTAAAGCTAAATAGTATGCAAGTCCCGCAGTCATACATGGTACAAATCTGTATGGTACATCCGCATCGTTTGTATATTTACCCACGTCATCAATTCTTTTAGCATAGTAATAATTAATTTTATTACCAGCTTCGTTTGGACCAGGAGTTAAAAATAAAGTTATTGTCACTCTATCAATAAACCTTTGTACAAAATATTGAGTTGGTGTTCCTTTTGCTGATTTACTTGCAAAGGATTGATAAACAGATCTATTTACTTTTGTTAATGGAAAATCAATGTTTTCTGCATTTCTGTATGAAGCTTCTAAAACATCGTCAACTCCATAAATAGCATTTGCATCAGAAGTACCATCAGATGTTGATCTAAACATTGTATAGACAGCTTGACCATCTACCAAGATTAAATCATTATTTGCGATTTCCCAATAATGAAGACCTCTGTTGGCCCACTCTTGAAACATAATATTCAATGATCTTCTTGCAGAGCTTAACTGTTGACCAGTTACACCAGTCATAGCTATTCTCTCATAGGATTCATGAACTATTTCGTCTATAGAAAAACCCTTTTCGAAAGTTGTTGTTCCTGAAGTAGTGTTAGCCACTTAGACCTCCTACTTATCGAATAACAGAGTTGCTGCTTCTATGTTAGTGAATGTTGTTACTTCAATTCCACCAGGAAATAAAACTCCGTCTTCTGGTATGTTAAATGCAAATACATCAGTATTAGGTATATCTATATCAAAAAGAACTGTTCCACTAGTAGCGTCTGAGAAAGCAATTCTTCCCGCTCCACCACCATCAGAAGCAACACTTAGTCCTCTAAGTCTTGTTCTTCCAGTAAATACAACACCCACTGCTGTTACTCGTTGGGCAAATACATCTGATTTAAAACTCATATTTTTCTCCTATTCTCTTGCCGGTTGTGTTTTGTATGGATGTGATACAGGTAACAAACTTTGTAAACCATATTTATATGCTAAGTAACCCTCACATTTTTCAATATATGCTTGAGAGTCTGTAAAACCATTAGCTGCACATTGAGCTAAAACACACTCTCCTACCTGACCACCCATGTTTTTACCACCAGCTGCAGCAGTCATAAGTTCAAAACGCACACTATTACCCATGTTATTAGTATAATCATTTCTTGAACCAACATCATTTCCATCCATTCTAATTCTAACAGTGCTATCATTACTACTTAAATCAGTAACAAGTATGTGTGGACCAGAATAAGGATTACCAGAAAAATTAATGTTGTTTCCTATACCTAAATCAGTTGAGTTAAATTTACCATCAAACTGAGTAGAGTCACTTGTTTGTACTTGTGCGATTCTACCATCACCGTCTAACATGTTCCATAGAGTGTCATTGTTTTTATCAACCGTTCCTATGTCTACTAATTGAATTATAGTCCAGTTACCATTTTTTGGTACACCAACACTAAATCTAGTAACAGAAGATAAGTTTTGACCACCTGATCCTGAAAAAATAAGAGCAGGTACACCATTAATACTTCCTCCAGTATTTGGGCCAGAACCAGAACCTTGAAGGTTCCATTTACCACCGGCAACTAAATTGTTCCAAGATGTAACTGCTGTTCCAGCTGTTACTATAGAAGAGGCAACATCAGCTCTCCACCATCCTTGTAAAGGAGAAGTTTCAGCTCCAAACACTTCTTTTGTATCCGGTAGCCAAAGGTTTTGTCCTACGTTTCTTATTCCGAATTGTAACTTTTTATCTATCATAATTTATTCTCCTTAATTTATTAGTTAATTATTGTTTAAGATTATTGATAATCTTTACCAATGTTTGCTAATAAATTAGTTCCATCATTGTAGACAGTTACAACATCAATGTCGCCACCTGCTAATGAAAGAGCTGGAAATCCACCTGGGAAAATACAACCAGTAAACGCACCTGTACGTCCACCTGTTCCATCTTGAGTTATTGTGATAACTAAATTTCCACCTGTTGGAAAATTAGTGATATTGAAAGTTGCGTTGTCTGCTAGCGTAACTGCAAACTGACTTCCTGTTGAATAGTCTACTTCAATCGTTGCTGCAGATGGTAATGTTACAACTGGATCTTCAGGGTCGACATCTCCAAAACTTAAAACTCCTGCTCCATTAGTAACTAACGCTTGACCTGCAGTACCATCTAAAGCAGGTAATGTAAAGCTTACGTCAGCAGCTGTCGCTGTTGATGCTTTTAAAGAAACTAATTTTCCGTTAGTAGAGTTAAGTAATTTAAACTCTCCATCAGTTCCTTGTGACGTAGTTGTTTGTTCTTTTCCAGCTATTACTGGTCCTGTAAATGTAGTTCTTGCCATAATTTTATCCTCCTAGTTTTTAAACACAGTCTCTAGGCCGTCGACTATACGCGTCTGTGTTTTTATAAATGTATAGTGTGATTTTTATACAACAGTTTTAAGTAGAGTGCAAGAGATCCCGTAGTGTGGATTGGATTTTTCCAACGATGTAGCTTTTTATTAAGTAGCTACTGAAACTTGTGGAGCCGAACCTTCAACTATGTTCTGTTTGTGGGCAATCGCTGCTTCTTCTAGCTTGATCTTTGTGATGATCTCTCTAACTTTGTCATCAATTCTGACCATTTCAAGAGTGTATCTGTTCTCAGCCAGAAACTCCTGTTCCCACTTCAACTCCAAGGACCTTTTTTGTTTGTATAGGTCTTGTATCATTGATAACCTCCTCATAGGTTATTC
>MDTE01049107.1_pt1 | contig 28051 bp, 30 predicted proteins | sample 811231 | NCBI WGS metagenome assembly MDTE01 (sample SAMN05326651, study PRJNA326480) | marine metagenome | isolation source: seawater | place: Indian Ocean: Red Sea | collected 2010 | reverse complement strand
GATGAGTAGCGTCAGCATTGTCTGTCCGGAACGTTCGACCTGGAGCAACTATGTATATTGGCGGTTGATGATTCTCCATTGTTCTAACCTGTACAGGCGATGTATGAGATCGCAGCATAACCTCTTCGGGAGAACCCAAGTTAACGAAGATCGTGTCAAAGTTTCCCCTTGCTGGGTGCCAATCTGGTATGTTTAACGCCTCAAAGTTATACCAAGCAGTCTCCACCTCCGGTCCTTCAGCAACAGTAAAGCCCATTCCGACAAATACGTCTTCGAGATGGTCACGAGCTTGAGTAATTAGGTGGAGGTGGCCTCTACGCAAGCTTTCTAACCTCTCTGACAAATCTATGCGCTCTGATTCAAACTGGAGATTCCATGCTTCTTCTTGAAGGTCTACTTCACGTTGCTCGAAAGCTTTTTCAATGAGTTTTCGAACTTCGTTCAATTCCTTTCCGGCTGCTGCACGATCCCTTTCTTCTAGCTTCCCTAATTCTTTTTTAGCTTCAGATAACTGGGATTTCTTTCCAAGGAATTTACTACGCGCCGAACCTAGTTCTTCAGCGTTTTGTGATGACTCAGCAGCTGATTGTGCTTCATCTATGAGTTTTTGATATTCGCTCACGATTTACCGTCTTTAAACTTAGCTAGTGCCATTGTCGCAGGTTGGAGGTATATATTGCAGTGAATTAATTGATAACTCACCATCTCTAGAATAATCGGATCAGCAAGCCGACTGAGTGATGTCAAACATCATTGAGGGCCCTTTGTCGACTTACTTCGAAAGAGACTATTGAAAGCGCAACAGCAGCGTTGAGTGATTCGACTCCAGCTTCCATTGGAATCGAAACTTCCGCCCCAAGATTTCCAAGTATTGAACTATCCAAACCTCGAGACTCGTTTCCGACAAACAACGCAATTGGTTGGGTTAAGTCATAAGCGAAGTAATCAGTCTTTCCTTTTCCAGTTAATCCCACTGTGATTATTTTCTGCTTGTGGCACTCTTGAATGACGTTAAGGGCATCCACAGAGCTAACAACCGGAATGCGAAATATTGATCCAGCTGATGCTCGAATGACTTTGGGGTTATAAATGTCTACTGAGCCCTGTGAAAAAACAACCGCATTAGCGCCAGCAGCTGCTGCGGTTCGAATAATCGTCCCAGCATTTCCCGGATCGTTAATTTCGACTCCGACAGCTAAAAAATCTGAAAAGGCTCCAATTAGTCCATCATACGAATGCTCGAACATCGGAACTGTCGCTAGGACTGGTTGAGGGTTCTGGGTCGACCCAATAGATCTAAGTACTTTTGCGTCAAGCTCCCAGATTTTTGGGTTACCAAGTCCAAGAGTTTCGATTTCTGCGCTTGTGTCCGTGTCACCTTCGGCAACGAAGATATCAACAGGCACGTTTCCAGTTAGCCCCGCCTCACGCAAAAGACTCAGGCCCTCAATGACAAATGTTTTTGTTGCGTGACGGTACGAGCTTTTTCGCAGCAGTTTTCGCAGATCCCTAACTCTTCGGTTGCTTCTAGATACAGCGACCATCCCTTTGGCTAGCCTGCGTGATCAGCGTTTGCCTTATTTGCGATTTCAACCAATTCAGCAAAAGCAGCTGGCTCATGGACAGCTAGATCCGAAAGGTTTTTTCGATCTACTTCGACTTCGGCATTTTTCAGCCCGCTTATAAACCGGCTGTAGGTAGTTCCATGCTGACGGCAGGCCGCATTGATACGCTGGATCCACAATTTACGAAATTCACCTTTTCTGGCACGCCGGTCACGATATGCATAGTTTCCGCTATGCATAACCTGTTCATTTGCAGCACGGAACGTCCTACTTTTATTTCCGTAATACCCTTTAGCCTTCCCCAGTACCTGGCGACGACGCTTCTTTCTATTTACCGCAGTTTTTGTTCTTGCCATTTCTCTTCTCCTGTATCACTATCAAATGGAATCTGATCTAATTGATATTTAAATTCCTAGATTTCGTCGCACGGCTGAAGTATCTGCTTTACTTACTTCTGCTGGCTTTCGCGCTTGTCGCTTGCGCTTTGGGGACTTTGCTTCTGCTAGATGGTTCCGGTGCATCCGACCCCGCTTGAGCTTACCCTTAGACGTCTTTTTGAACCTTTTGGCCGAACTCTTATGCGTTTTCATTTTTGACATTTTCTCTCCACTTCATTTTTCATCAGATTCGATCTACATCTGAATAATCTTCAAGTTTGTAATCCGATCAACAGCTGCGCCTAACAACTCGACACTGGCTTGAAAGCACTTCCTGCTCTTAGCCTTGCTCATCCTCTTGTTGTTTTTCTTTTTCTTTGCGAAGATTTGCGATTGCTTTTTTATCTGGGCCAAGGACCATGGTCATATTTCTCCCATCGAGCTGCGGGTAAGCCTCAAGAATTGCTATATCTTCCATAAGCTCTGCGACATCATCAAGAATCTTTCTTCCCAATTCCGGATGTTGAACTTCACGACCACGAAACATGATCGTCAATTTCACCTTGTGGCCACCTTCGAGAAATTTCCGAACTTTATTTGTTTTCGTATCAAAATCGCCTTTGGCGATCTTGGGTCGATACTTAAGCTCTTTTACTACGATATTTGTGCTTTTCTTTCGGGAATCCTTCGCCCTTTGAGCTGCTTCATACTTGTATTTGCCATAGTCCATGATCCTACAAACCGGTGGGTTTGCATTCTCTGCTACTTCTACCAAATCGAGTTCGAGGTCTCGGGCTTTTTCTAGAGCCTCACTAATTGGTGTGATACCTATCTGTTCTCCATCTGGAGAGACAAGCCGAACTTCTTCGGCGCGTATCGACTCATTAATTCGAGGCTCTGCATTCCCAGCTATGTCAAGCTCCTGATCAAGTTAAATCTCCTTTAAACAAATTTTTAAACCACCGTCTCATTGTGGTTCCTAAATATTAAACGGCGGGGCCAAGGAAAGTAAGCACCCGCCGATAAAGGCCATAAGGCCACGACTTGTGTTGCACCTAAACTACGTTAACCGAACATCGCTTTTCGATTCCATTTTTTTATGGAGCAGCTAGGTGACTGCCTCTCGACAGCACTTTCTTGATCCCAATATTACATTTGAGACATTAACTAGAGTATCAGCGAAACTTTCGGATTAGGCAACTATCTATATAGAGTTCATATAGAGCTACAGAAGGAGAACCGATGAGTATTTGGACGCCCCATGGAGAACATGATGTACCGGAAGAGAGAAACGATGGGACTGATCCCACTGAAGTTTCAGGCACCCCCCCTGAATTCGATGATTTAACTCCAGAGGAGCAAGAGCAAGCTCGAATGATGGCTGCAGAACTAGCCGAAGTTCGTAAGCGACTATCCGAAACTCCTGCCGAAGATGTCATAGCTAACCATGTAATGGGCATTTACGAATTAGCGGCAATCCACTTGTCGAATGAACCACCTGCTGTAGATGCTGCGAAAATCGCTATTGATGCTATGAGTGCCATCATGGCAGGACTGCAGGGACGACTAGGACAAAATGAAAATGTACTCCGAGAAGCTCTTCAACAAATACAAATCGCCTTTGTTCAAATATCAGAGCAGCATACCCTTCGCGAAGAGTCAGAAGAAGGTAGTCAGAGCTGAGTGAGTGCCCGAAGGCCAAAGCAAAAAAAGAATTAAAGCAAGAGAAAGAATGATGGAGACAGAAGAACTAACTACCAAAGTAAACGGAATCGAACTTTGCTATGCATTGAATGGCCCAATGGACGGAGATCCACTTCTCCTCATCATGGGTCTCGGTGCCCAGTTAATAGGATGGCCTATCGAGTTTGTTGAGCATTTAGCTTCTCAAGGTTTTAGAGTCATCCGTTTCGACAACCGCGACAGTGGACTATCCACTAAATCCGCTGGGGACCCACCAGCTGCTATGGACCTCCTAGCAAAAGCATTGAACGGCGAAAGTATTGAATCCCCCTACTCGTTATCAACTATGGCCGATGACGCTGTCGCCCTTTTAGATTTTATGGGTTACCCGTCGGCGCACATTGTGGGCGCATCAATGGGTGGGATGATTGCCCAAACCTTAGCAATCGATCATCCGACATACGCGCGCTCCCTTACCAGCATATGTTCGACGACTGGCGCCGCTGAACTCTTTACCCCGACCGAAGAAGCGTTGGAAGCCATAATCGGGGACACACCAGAAGGTAGAGAAGAAATACTTGAAGCAAATGTGATCGGCTCTCGTTCACTAGCTGGTCCTCTTTGGGACGAACAGTATGCCACCTTACAAGCCGAAGCGAACTATGACCGCAGTTTCTGCCCTGAGGGAGTTGGATTTCAGATAGCCGCTATAGCTATGAGCGGAGACAGGACCAGTCAGCTCTCAAAATTGCAACTACCTGCATTGATAATCCATGGCGCTGTTGACCCCTTACTCCCGCTCCATTGCGGGCTTGCGACGGCTGAAGCAATTCCAGAGTCTGAATTGCTTGTATATGACGACATGGGACATGACCTGCCTTCAATTTACTGGCCTGAGATTTCACACAAGATCAGAAAACTGGCAAATCTATCATAGGAAAAGAACGGGTTTTATATTTTGAGACCTTCAGACGTGCATGCAGCGAAAGTGTTTCCTACGATCTAGATATGACTCCTGAAATAGATTACAACCCTTTTGCATCGCGAACTCTCAAAGATCCGTTTGCAGAATACGATGAACTTCGCGAAAAGTGCCCGGTTCACAAGTTCGATGACTTTTCTCATCCTCTTTTCACCGTTACCCGCTACGAGGATGTCGTTCAGCTTTTAACAAATATTGACATGTGGTCTAGCCACTATGGTCAAATGCCTCGCTACTCAGTTCAAGGGTGTTTATTTAGCGACCCTCCTCAACATACGTGGTACAGAAAACTTATTCAGAAAAGCTTTGCACCCCGACATGTAGCTGCGATGGAAAGTGAAATTTCTTCTCTAGTAGATCAGCTTCTGGATGAAATGGAAAGTAGAAATAGGTCCGACCTTCATGACGCGTTGGCTTGCCCATTGCCGGTATTGGTCATTGCGAAGATTTTAGGAGTACCGACTGATGACATTGACCAATTTAAAGCTTGGAGTGACCAGCAACTTGCCGAGGCAAGTGCCCCAGATATGGAAGCACCAAAAGCAGCGCGAAAAGCTATGGAAGAGTACCTTCTACAGCAGATTGACGTCAGAAGAGAGGCCCTAATCGATAGTGGCTACGCCCCAGAAACTGCCGATCAAAGCACGGCCGGAACCGTACTACCAGATGACGTCATAACAGGAATTCTTCTGGCGGAAGTAGATGGAAGAAAACTAGGTGACACTGAACGCCTAGTTATGTTGAATCAACTTCTTGTCGGCGGTAACGAAACAACAACATCGCTCCTTACAAATATTTTCTGGAGGCTTTTGGAGAATCCAGAGCTTTATAACCAAGTTAGAGATGATCCGACTCTTGACACTGTAGCTATAGAAGAAAGCTTACGAATGGATGCTCCTGTTCTTGGTCTATACAGGACAAACACGGAGGAGACCGTTTTCAATGGAGTCAGAATTCCTGAACGCTCAAAAGTTATGGCCACATTCGGAGCGGCAAACCGCGACCCGGAAATTTTCGAAGATCCAAATACTTTCAGGCTAGATAGAAACCCTGACGAACTAAGAAAGCACGTCGCATTCGGCCTCGGCCATCACTTCTGCCCCGGCGCTCAACTTTCAAGACTCGAAGCCAAAATCGCACTACGTGCCGTAGTGAATCGATTTCCGAATCTGAGACTTGATGGGGAACCACAAAGAATTGCGCCGTTCCTTCTTTGGGGGAAGAAATCACTTCCTGTTCGATGGGACTAAGGAACGATTTTCGAGATTGGCAGTTCGATAATGTCAGTTGCCCCAGCACCCCGTAGGTCTGGAATAAGGATATTTATCTGATCTTTCTCTACGACAGTTTCAACTGCGAAACCATCTCCAGTAGATAGTTCATTCACTGTAGGCGACTTCATCGATGGAAGTTGGCCTATAACTTCATCTAGGTTTTCAGAAAGGACATTCATTTTGACCATTACCTTTCCTCGAGCATCAAGAACCCCTTGCAACAAAGTTCGTATTTGCTCCATCGCTTTCCGCTTTTCTGGATCTTCAAAAGATGCCTGATTTGCGATGAGCTCTGTGTGGCTTGTCAATATCGTATCCAGAATCTTTAGACCTGCTGCCCTAAGCGCTCTTCCTGTTTCTGTTATATCAACAACAGCATCAACGATCTCAGGTGCCTTTGCTTCAGTAGCCCCATAAGAAAGTTGGATATCAGCTTTAACACCATTAGCTAAAAAATAATCAGACGTCAGTGAAGGGTATTCGGTACTGACCTTAACTCCTTGTGGGAGGTCACTTACTGAGCTCCAAGGGCTTTCTTCTGGAACTGCGACAACGATTCGGACAGGTCGTTCAGTATTCTTGCTATATCGCAGTTGCCCAAGAGATTCGACATCACTTCCGGTCTCTTCGATCCAATCACGCCCAGTAATCCCAAGATCAAAAAGTCCATCAGTTATATATCGACCAATTTCTTGCGGGCGAAGAATTCTGACTGACTCCACTCTGGGGTCATCGATAGTTCCTTTATAGTCAACACTCGACCCCCTTCTAACATAGAGGCCCGCAGAAGCGAAGAGCTCGAGGGTAGATTTTTCTAAAGAACCTTTCGGCAAAACGAGACGAAGCATGCATCTAACCGTAGCGCCAATATGCTCGTGAGTTGGTCTATTTACTTAACTTTGGCTCGACTGATACTTGAAAGTCGTCACCACGCTGTGAGAGGTTAACTATCCGACCTCTCCATAAGTCCTCTATAGCTCGCACCCCATCTCCAGAAAGCATTGAAACTGAATCCCCTCCCCCAAAGAACGCAGCAGCAAAGAAAATTTCATATCTATCTACGTAGCCTGAATCGTGAAACCTACTTATGGTATTTCCGCCGCCTTCAACGAGCAGCTGGAGAACTCCCTTTGCCCCCAATTCGTATAAGATATCTTCAATTTCTCCAGTCATTTCAATACATGGGTGGATTAAAGAGTTCTCAGGTGCCTCCCCGAGAACTACCCGAAGCGGGTCAAGCCCCTCCGTTAACCCTGATGCAGGCGACCAATCTCTTACAGTCAACCGAGGATTATCTATCCGAACTGTTTCTGCCCCAACACAAATAGCATCAGAATATGCTCGTAACTTATGTGCTTCTTCACGAGCTTGAGGACCAGTTATCCATTTACTACTACCGTCCGATGCAGCTATTTTCCCATCTAAAGTTGAAGCAACTTTGACTACAACATATGGACGCCCAGTAGTTCGGTGATGAATATACGGCAGTAGTTGTGACCTAACTTCGTCTTCCTTAACTCCCACCTCAACCTGAATACCATTCGCTCGAAGGTCAGCTACACCTTGTCCGTTCACTCTCTCGTCGGGGTCAATGATTCCGACAACAACCCTACCTATCCCAGCTTGAACCAATGCTTCTGTGCAAGGCGGAGTATTTCCAGAATGACAGCACGGTTCAAGAGTCGTATACAGAGTAGATCCCCTTGTTTCCGTATCTGCTTTGAGAAGACAATTCACTTCTGCATGTTCGGCGCCTACCGGCATTGTCGACCCATCGAATACATCCCCACTCGGAGTTACCAAGACTGAACCCACCCATGGATTTGGAGAGGCAGTAAGCCGGACTGCTTCAGCATTCCTAAGAGCCCTCTCCATCATTAACTCATCATTTAGATCCTTGGAAGACATGGTCAGCCAGCAGATTCTGTCGGGTGTGGATCTTTATTATCTTCGAGAAGACGGACAGCATGATCAACAATATCGAGAACGGCTTCTAAACACTCAACGCTCCCTTTAGCCGAACCTGGAACATTAAGGATAAGACTTGAACCCAAAGTTCCCGCAACAGCCCGAGAGAGCCTCCCAAGCGGATTTGTTAACCGCATAGCTTCAGCAAGGCCAGGAGCTTCACGCTCGAGGACTTTGAGAGTACCTTCAGGAGTTAGATCTCGTGGGCCAAATCCTGTCCCGCCAGTGGTGACTATAAGTCCATGAAAACCCTCAGCAAGGCTAATAAGCGCTGAAGCTACAGACTCAGAACCGTCTGTAACTACAGCTCGCTTCTTTATCACCCACCCAGACTCTTCAAGAAGTTGTTGTAGATTCCCACCAGAAATATCTTCACGTTCACCGACAACTACCCCATCAGACACAGTCAGTATTTTTGCTTCAAGTGCTATTGAGTGTTCCATAAATAAATTCTACTTGGTTTAGATAAATCTCCTATAAAAGCCAATACTCCTTATTCAACCTCCCACTTGAACATACTCATTCCGTCGGTCTCATGATCTTGAGGAAGCAAGAACACTCCCCCGTTTTTCTTTCGCCAACGCGAGTCATTGATAACTACAGGTTTGAGCCCGTCAACCGATTTAGTAAAACTTTTTATTACGTTCGAAGTCTCAGCTTCTGTTATTGTGCAGACGCTATAGATTAATTCACCACCTGGCTTAACCAATTCTTTGGCTGATCTCAAGAGCTTGAGTTGGAGGATAGCTAAATTATCGACATCAGACCGTTTTATTCTCCACCGTGCATCGGCCCGCCGGTGAAGAACACCTAAGCCTGAACAAGGAGCATCTACCAAAACTTTGTCGAACGTCGATTTAGCAAAACAAGGCTGAACCCCATCGGTCGTCACTTGAAGAACCTCATCCGTTCTTAAACGTTTTATATTCTGTGACATGCGCCGACTTCGTGAATGATGCAGATCGGAAGCAACGACGCACGCCCCTTTAGCCGCCATTGCCGTTGCTTTCCCCCCCGGAGCAGCGCACAAATCAAGAATAAGTTCCTTTGGCTGAATATCAATATTCTCCACCACCCATTGCGAAGAAAGATCCTGTATATACCCATCATCGCGTTCAGTTACCGGAGGAGAGCTATTCATGTACTCAAGCATCTCTTGCCCTTCACGCATCCCGTATTCGGACTCCACAAGTTCAATAAGCCAATCTGGATAACTAAGTCGAATGCTTTCATTGGGCCACTCGATAGGAAGACCTTCAGCTACTCTTCGAAGAACAGCATTAACAACACCCCTATTTTTTTTCGAACTGGCTTCGACCGTTGTGCTCACAGCCGCATGAGGTGGAATGCGAGTGTAAAGCAGCTGATATGCCCCAATGCGAAGAGATGCACGTAAAGCAGCTGGCGGAGGTTTAATCAGATACCGATCAACAGCCCAATCCAAAGCCCGCTGCATTCTCGTAGCACCATAAACAATCTCCGTGATTAGATTTTTGTCACGTTGCTCAAAATTCCATTTCTTGAAGGCATTTACCAGAACAATATTTGCATAACTCTCATATTCATCAATTCGGCGAACACAATCGATAGCTGCTTTCCTAGCTTCAACACCATCCTGAGAGGAAGATGAATCACCCATTTCCGAGGTATCCGTTTGTCTTTTCTGAAAGGCCGTTCATCCAATCTTCAGCCAACATTTTCTTTCTGCCTTCTGGTTGAACTTCGAGCAGCTCAACCGTTCCATCACATGAACCGACAGACAAACCTTTACGTTGGCCAATCTCCAAGTTAGTCAAACTTCCAATTTTTGCTGAATGTATCCGCAACCTACTCCCAGAAACAGTAGTCCAAGCTCGCCCAAGCCGAACCAGCCTCAATATTTCTTCAGATGAAAGACCCCAGTCTATTTCAAGTTCAGAGTTAGAGATCTTATGCGCATACGAAGGTTCTCCTAACTGCGGGGTCGGACTCCCTAGCCCCTCCTCCAGAGACTGAAGTAACAAATCTACACCCTCAGAAACACTCTTTGCCCTCAACTCCTCAAGAGTTTGATTTGGCCCAATTGGTATTTCGACGCAGCGGTAAATCCCGCCAGTATCTAGAGTCTCCTCGAGTTCCATAATGCAAACTCCAGTTTTTGTATCCCCAGCCAAAATCGCCCTCTCTAAAGGCGCAGCACCACGCCATCTAGGGAGCAACGAAAAGTGAATATTTATCATTTGCACATGGTCAAGTATGTGCTTTGGAATCAATTGCCCAAAAGCCACAACAATGGCTAAGTCAACATCAATAGATACAAGATCATCGATATTAGATGAAACATTTAAACCCAGGCGCTCTGCCTCACGTTTAACATCGCTAGGTGAAGTAGAAGACCCTCTACCTCTCCTTTTGTCTGGGCCAGTAACAACAAGCGGTATTTCATAGCCCTCTTCGACAAGTTTTAATAATGGATCAACAGCGATTGCTGGAGTACCAATATACGCAACACGGTTAATACGCCGTCCGGATTCTGTCACGGAAATTTGATCCTTTGGGTCCCATCTGGGTCATCGTTTCCGTGACTCATGATCATTTGTCGAAGAATCTTCTTCGCTTCCCTCTTCTGGTCATCATCAAGATAATCTAGGAGGAGTTTGCCATTGAGATGATCCATCTCATGCTGATAAAGCCTTGATTCAAGTTCATCAGCTTCTATCGAAATCTCTTCCCCTTCCAATCCGTAACCAACAATATGTATTCTCTTAGGACGAACAATATTCCAAGATAATCCCGGAACGCTAAGACACCCTTCGTCGAACTCCCACTCGCCGTCACTCTCAACTATCTCCGGATTTATCAAAACCTTCGGTCCATCACCATAGTCGTAAACGAAAAACCTTTTACTTACTCCAACCTGGGGGGCAGCTAGGCCGATACCTGGAGCTTGGTACATCGCTTCAAGCATACGTCCGCACAAAGAAGCCAATGACCCATCGATGTCTTGAACGTCCTCAGCGACACGTTTTAATACTGGATCGCCAAACACACGAATTGATAAAGATTCCATTCTCTTAGGATATAGCAGCACACGAAGGTTGGAAGCATGTAGCGTTTCTTACATGGATTCCCAGTCACATTATTTTGATGAAGACCCTGCTGGCCGAATAGAAAATTATGCGGTTGACCTTGTCCTGCCAGATATCACAGCGACTTTGAGAACCAGTAGCGGTGTCTTTTCTTCAAAAAGAATTGACCCCGGCACAAAATATCTTCTCCAAGAAGCCCCACCACCAGATACAGCCGTAAAAACTGCTCTAGATCTAGGATGCGGGTATGGGCCAATTGCCCGGACCCTATGCCACCGTTTCCCAGAGGCACAGATATGGGCAACTGATATCAACTCTCGTGCACGCGCCCTAACTATAGAAAATGTTGGAAAATTTGGAGTAAACGTTGAACATCCTGACCGCATCGATGAAGACATACAATTTGATCTAATCTGGTCAAACCCTCCGGTTCGCATCGGAAAATCTAAACTGTACGCATTGTTGGACCTATGGCTACAACGCTTATCTGATGATGGAGAAGCGATCTTAGTCGTCCAGAAACACTTGGGAGCTGACAGCCTTTCAAAATGGTTGGATAAAGTTAGCTATAACGTTCAGAGACTGTCTAGCAAATCTGGATACCGACTACTCAAGGTCACAGTAAAATGAGTCAAAATCTATCTGGAACACAACTCAAAAGACTCCATAGAGAATGGCGAAAAAAACCACGAGGAAAATTAGGCATTATTATTAGTGGGGTACAAGGACCATACAACATCGGATCTATCCTTCGGACAGCAGCAGCTGAACGGGTAGACCACATTTGGTTCACTGCTAATGCTACAACTCCTGAGAACTCCAAAGTAGGGAAAACTGCATTAGGTTCTGAGCGCTACATAGAGTGGAAAGAAATCGACTCAACGAGTAGCGCAATCATCGAAGCGAGATCAGAAGGATACTCCATCATCGCCCTTGAACTTGCGAATGATTCGCTACCGATCTTTGAGATTGACTTAAGCGGCGATGTTTGCTTTATCATCGGGCATGAAGATCGAGGGGTAGAGCCAAAGATACTTACAGAATGTGACTCAATCTCCTATATCCCACAGTTAGGAAAGATTGGTTCATTGAATGTTGCTGTTGCTGCTTCAATCGCTATTTATGAAATCCGGCGGCAAGCATGGGACCAGAACGAATCCTGAACCTTTAGAACCTGAGAGGGTCTATAGCAAGCCGGAGTCGTTTCTTTGGACGCGGAATCTTCGAAAGAGCTTCAGACAGGTCTTCCATCCGAAGAGATTTCACCAACCAAGCACCATCATTCGGCCCAAGAACTTCCAAATTCCCCTGGGTCGCCACCTCCGCTATATATTCCTCAGATCCAGGGCCTGAAATAACTGCGAAATGCCCAAATGGGGGATATTGGATAATTGCACGCCTGTTGCTCTCTTTGTCGCACCAAGCTTCAATACCCCCCTTGCGCAACACTCCAAAGAACGGGTGGTTAGGTTGTCGAGATTGCACAACGACATTTTTCGAGTCACCACTCCTTCTATTCACTAGGCGAATTGCCTTAACTAGTTTTGATAAGGCTTGCTCTTCACAGCGGTATCTCTTGGCGAGCAGCTCTTGATCAAAATCAGCAAACACAACCAAATCAGCCCAGTCAACCCGATGAAGCACAGCTTCAGTTCCTAAGTATACTTTTGACCTTTGAAAATCAATCAACGAAGTTTCCTTTGTCACCTGAGTCACCGGCTCGTTCAAAAGCGCCTCTAGCTCTTCACCAGCACGGGTAACCCCAACACGAAGATTTTTCATACTTGTCGACAGGCAAACAGAACACAACACCGGCCTTGAATGACCGAATCTAATACATTGAAGAAGATGGTCTTCCAACTGGTGCATAGCGCTTCCACAATCTGTACATACTGCTAATTCACCACATTGCCTGCAAGCGAGCAGGCGCGCCCGTCCTGTTCGATTCAGAACAACAATTGAACGTTCAGCAGACTTCAACGCTTCTACAGTCGACCTTGGCCACAATCCACCCATAGCTGAATTATCTTCACGAGGGTCAATAACTTTAATTGATGACCACCCTTGTACCTCTTCGGTCTTCTCTTCATTGATGAGCCTAGTTTGATAGCGCACCTCAGGCGTCGGAATTGGTGAAGTAAAGACGCACGGAATACTTAGTCTTCTAGCACGCTCTAGAAGAACTTCTCTGGAATGCCAGGTAGGTGAAGCTTCCTCCTGAAAAGATTCATCATGCTCGTCGATCATTAAAATAGCCGACAAACCGTTGACAGTAGCAAACGCCGCAGAACGATTACCGACTACTGTTCCTCCCGATAAACCAATAGACCAATCCTTACCATATTCACCTACGTGCACACCCATGCGCCTTAAACGATTGACAACAACCCCCACTTCAGAAGCAGACGGAAGAAGTATAAGAGCATTTCCAAGTGATACTGCAGCCTGTATATACGGCCACCTGTCACCCTTTGGCGATATACGAGCAACAGTTGGAACAGCCCCGAATGCAGAAGCAACAAGCTCACTGGCCGGCATCTTGACTGTTCTTGAGGGCCGGCTCGGCGGAATAGACTTAACCATTCGTTGAGGGCTTGCGGCCTTCAAAAAACGAGAAACAGGGCCTTGCCAACGATTTGCTGCCCAACGGGACAGACTAACTACCTCCTCCGAAGGACCTTGACTACTATATTTTTTAAGCGACTGCAATTGAATGCCAGGTTCAGTCATAGGATTTATTTGACTCACCCAAGCTCCGATCGAACGATTCCGAAACTGGATCCTCACTAAAGACCCAACAGTAAGTTGCGACGCCAGCCCAGACTCAATCCAATCTATAGGGACCGCATAGTCAAACTCTTTCGAAACTGCCGGCAGGTCCGGAATCACTCTTACAGTTTTTGGAATAATCCTTTTTTCGTCAACCACGAAGCCCACTTTTCAACTGATGGCTTGATGCAGGAAATCGAATTATCCTATAGCCCTAGAGCACTCTGAATATCCGAAACCTTGTCAAGACGCTCCCAAGTAAATCGTTCATCATTGCGCCCAAAATGACCATATGCGGCAGTAGCAGCATATATAGGTCGACAAAGGTCAAGCTCATGGACAATAGCAGCGGGACGGAGGTCGAAAATTTCCCCAACTGCTTTTTCGATAGCGTTAGTATCTACTTTTTCTGTTCCGAATGTTTCTACCAGTATCGACATGGGTCTCGCTACACCGATAGCATACGCTACTTGAACTTCACAACGATCCGACGCCCCAGAAGCAACAATATTTTTTGCCACCCACCGAGCAGCATAAGCGGCACTTCTATCAACTTTGGACGGATCTTTCCCAGAGAACGCCCCCCCACCATGCCTAGCCATTCCTCCATACGTATCAACGATTATTTTCCTTCCAGTAAGCCCGGCGTCCGCAACGGGCCCTCCCCTAACAAAACGACCTGTCGGGTTAATAAATGTGTTGTAATCATCGTCCTTAAACTGCTCAGGTATGACCGGACGAATAACATGTTCAAGAATATCGGGGGAAATTTGATGCTTCGTATCAATCCCTTCATTGTGATGGGCCGAGACTACAACATTTTCTAAACGGACTGGTACGCCACCCTTGTACTCAATAGTGACTTGAGTTTTTCCATCTGGCCGAAGATAAGGAATCACACCGCTACGACGTATCTCTGTAAGACGGTATGCCATTCTATGAGCTAGATCTATCGGCATTGGCATAAAGGTTTCTGTCTCATTAGTCGCATATCCAAACATGAGCCCTTGATCTCCAGCACCAGTCGTATCCCACTCATCGATTGTTTGCCCTGATCGCGCTTCCTGAGATACTCCCACTCCCTGAGCAATATCACTTGACTGCTCTTCAAGCGCAACCATAACGCCACAGGTACTTCCATCAAACCCCAACGCAGGGTTGTCATAGCCAATTCGACAGATTGTCTCTCGAACAATTCCAGGTATATCAACGTATGCTTCTTCAGTACTAATCTCACCTGTGACAATCGCAATTCCAGTTGTGACTAGAGTTTCACACGCAACACGCGAATTAGGATCTGAGGCCAACAAAGCATCAAGAATAGAATCAGATATCTGGTCAGCCATTTTGTCAGGGTGCCCCTCCGTGACCGACTCGGAAGTAAATGCAAATGATGAAGACATAATTTCAACTCAAATTTGTGGAACTAGACATACGTATCAGACTTTACTCTCTCTCAATCCAAGTACGGCGTCAAGAATCTTATCTGCTACAACCCGCTTACTGGCAAGAGGAACATTCGTTTTCCCCTGCCCTGTTATCAAGAGAACTTCATTCGTATCATACGCAAACCCAGTACCTGGAGCTGTAACATCATTGGCAACTATAAGATCCAGATTTTTTCTTTCTAATTTTTCTTTCGCATTCTTCTCGAGCTCTTCGGTCTCTGCAGCGAAGCCAACAATAATCTGGTTAGAAGATTTCCCCTTACCCAGATCAATAAGAAAATCGTGCGTGGGCTCAATCTCTAAATTGGTTATTTGCTGTGACTTCTTCAACTTCCTATCTGCTGGCAACGACGGCTGAAAGTCAGCTACAGCAGCAGCCATGATAATCACATCGTAATTATCTGCGCACGACATAACAGCTGAACGAAGATCGCTTGCTGATTCTGCATGTTGGATCTCTACCCCGATAGGAGCTTCCCGATCTACAGTTGTTACTAAAGTAACCGTAGCACCTCGAGCCACTGCAGCTTCAGCTAGCGCATAGCCTTGTTTACCTGTTGATTTATTTGTAATAAAACGGACTGGGTCAATCTGCTCTCGGGTCCCTCCGGCTGTAATGAGGATTTTAAACTCTGCTAAGTCATCGAGAGTCAACGCTTGCTCTACAGCAGAAACTATTGCACTAGGAGAAGCTAATCGCCCCTTACCTTCATCCCCACCAGCTAACTTCCCATCTTCAGGAGCAACAATAGTTACACCTCGATTTTGAAGCGTTCTGATGTTTTCCTGCACTGCTGGATGCTCCCACATCTCGGTATGCATAGCAGGACACAAAATTACTGGCGCTCTTGAGGCAAGAAGAGTAGCAGTCAATAAATCGTTCGAAATTCCGGCAGCATATGTTCCTATAAGCCTAGCTGTTGCAGGAGCCACTAAAATCACGTCCGCTTCCTGTCCAAGAGTTGTATGAGGTATCGGATCGTCTTCATCCCAAAGGGATGACTTAACAGGTTCACTCGCTAAAGCGCTCAAAGTCACTTCGCCAATAAATCGCTTTGCTCCTGAAGTCATAATAGGAGCTACGTGAGCACCGCCTTCTACTAGTCGGCGCACCACTTCAACAGACTTATATGCCGCTATGCCTCCGGTTATACCTAGAACGACTTTTTTCCCAGAAATCATAACTGCCCTTCAGATTATTCTTCTTCAGTAGATTCAGTGATCTCTTCCGAAAAGTCTTCGACAGGAATTTCCTCTCTTGCCTCTCCAGCAACAACCTTGCCGGCAATTATTTCCTCGAAAGCTATGGTGAGAGGCTTACTAGAAACTGTTGCTACTTGTGGAGGTATTGACGCTCCTTGACCCTCGCCCAGTTGATACATATAGGCATTGATTTGTCGTGCCCGTTTTGCCCCTAGAGTGACTAATCGAAATTTCGATCCTTCTTTTCCTTCTTCGGCAGACCTTTCAAGAAGGCCTTCTATTTCTGGTGAAATCATTGATTCGTTTTCGGTAGCCATTTTATCTCCATATTGATTTCTGATCAGTAGGGAATTTAGTCTACCTCGTCTTTTAGCTCCTTTGGGCAGTTGTCGTAACCTTTCCAGCTAGCTTGCCTATTCTTTAGAAGGATTCGGGTAAATTATTGAAGAGATTTCGGATACTGCCATATCGAGATCGTCGTTTATTACAAAAATAGCGCCCATATCCCTAGCATCATTTCGTTCACGTTCTCCTTCACGGATTCGACGTAAAACTTCTTCTTCATTATCTCCCCTACCACGAAGTCGCCTTGCTTGGTCTTCAACCGTGGGCGCATCGACAAAAATCATTAAGAATTCAAGTCCATGCTCAGTTACTGATTTAGCTCCTTGAACATCAATTTCGAGAAGAACGTCATAGTTATCAGGTGGATCAGGCCATGGGGTAGCGTAATAATTTCCCTGGAACTCAGCCCATTCAAGAAATACACCTTCGTCAATAGCTTGTTCAAATTCTTCACGAGTCACAAAGGTATAGGCCTCTTCATTCTCCGTATCTCTTCGAGGCCGAGTAGTCCAACTTTTCGAAAGCCATAGTTTCTCATGCCTTTCAACCAGCAATTCAGCGATTGTCCCTTTACCGACCCCCCCGGGACCGGAAACTACAATCAACATAGCGAAGTATCAGTCGAACTCGGCGAGCAGAGCTGCTCGCTGTTGATCCCCTAGGCCACGCAGTCGCCTACTTTCTGCGATACCTATACTCTCCATAAGTCTCCTTGCCTTCACTTTGCCAATTTTTGGCATTGACTCAAGGATTGCAAGGACTTTCGTTCTACTTACAATTTCATTTTGATCTGAGATGTCCAGAACTTGCCTTAATGTAAGGGAACCCATTTTTATACGCGCCTTGAGCTCTGCGCGTACTTTTCGCGCTTCAGCAGCTTTTTCAAGAGCAGCTTTGCGTTGTGCGTCTGTTAATTTAGGAGGTGATGCCATACCTAAAGAATAGTTCTGAGCACATCAATAGTGGTGTATTTCTCTCAAGAGGTCGTTATAGATTTGCTATATCTTCGTAGATTGTTTCAGCGGCCTCAGTTGGATTTGCTGCTTCTGTTACAGCTCTCCCTACCACCAGAAGCCCAGCACCTTCTTCAAGAGCCTTAGATGGGGTGGCCACTTTCTTCTGATCATGAGCCTCCGCTCCTGATAGGCGGATCCCAGGAACAACGGTTAATAACTCTGGAGCTTGCTTCGAAACGATAGCTAAATCATGTGCCGAGCATACCAAGCCGAGACAACCCGAATCTTTTGCTACCCCAATGCGCTGTTTCATCAATTCTTCATCGGTATTTGGGTCACTGGTGAGGACCGTCACACCCAAAGCGACTGGCGCCCCAATACCTGCATTCTTAGCTCCTTCTAGAAGTCCTTCTACACCAGCTGACATCATCTCAGAACCTCCGGATGTGTGAAGCGTGAGGTAATTGACCCCAAGAGAACCCAGAACCTTTGAAGCTCGGTGGACTGTGTTGGGAATATCATGCAATTTTAGGTCAAGAAAGATTTTGTACCCGATCTGTTGAAAAGTACCAATAACTTCCGGCCCTGCAGCGCTATATAGCTCCAAACCGATCTTTAGCACTGAGAAATACGATTTTAGCTCTCTCTCTAGTCGAACTCCAGCAACTAAATCATCTATATCCAAAGCCAATGCGAGCTTATCTCTTATCTCATCATTTCTTTCCATACCTTTGCTTCTTTCTTCTATTACTTATCCAAGTCGATGATTGTTTGACTCTTTCCCACTATTGATGAAATGTCTTCAACAGAGTTCCGCTTGCACCACCGATCAAGGCCTTTGATTATTTTTTTAGAGACTCGAGGGTCAGCAAAATTTGCTGTACCAATTTGAACTGCGTTGGCGCCAGCCATCATAAACTCAAGAGCGTGCTTATGGGATGATATGCCTCCGACGCCAACTATCGGCATGTCTGGAAGGGCAGAGCGAACATCAAAGACTGAACGAACAGCTACAGGTCGAATGGCTGGGCCGCTCAGCCCTCCTCCACCAGCTCCCAAAATAGGCTTTCCTTTTTCAATATCTATGGCCATCCCTAAAAGCGTGTTCACTAGAGTAAGGGCGTCTGCACCTCCCGAAGCTGCAGCTTTAGCAATTTCTACCAGATCAGATGTGTTCGGGCTTAATTTAGCCCACTTAGGTCGATTAATTCTATTAGTTGCTTCCATGACAGCCTTTGTCATATCCGCTGAATGGGAGAAGATAGCTCCACGTTCTTCGACATTTGGACAAGATACATTCACTTCAATCGCTATAACTTCTGCAGGGAGTTCTCTGCAGAAGTCAGCTGCCTCTTTGTAGTCATGAATTGTGCGGCCCCAAATGCTCACGATGATGGCGGCCCCTGATTCGATCAGGTCAGGCATTTCATTTTCAGCCCATTTTTCTAAACCAGGACCCTGCAAGCCAACGCTGTTAATCATTCCTGAAGGAGTCTGATGGACTCGGGGAGCTGGATTTCCCTTCCATGGGTAAGGAGAAAGACTTTTTACAACTACTGCCCCTAGATCGCTCAAGTTAAAGAACGAAGAAAACTCTGCGCTGTGTCCAGCTGTTCCAGATGCAAGCATTACAGGGTTTTTTAGAAACAGTTCGCCGACTTTCGCCTGCAATGCTGAAGAGTTCGGACGAGAAACCATCTCTAGATCTCTAATCGCTGTTGTGATGATGTTTTATTGTGGAAATGCTGCAGAGGTCTCACCCGAAGAGTGTGACTACGCCAGTCGATAAGTCCTTTAGCTAACGCTAGACCAGCAGATGCGGTGGTTAAAAGGGGAATACCCTGTTCTGCTGCAGCTTTTCGTATGTGGTCACCATCTGCTCGGGGCCCTCGACCTCTCGGAGAGTTGATAACTAATCGAATTTTTCCCGATTCGATCAGCTCAATGGCCGTAGTCCCTTCCTTCTCCCCGATCTTGGCAATAACATCGATCACTTCAATATTTGCTGCGTTGAGCGCAGTTGCTGTTCCACGAGTAGCTGCAATGGTAAATCCAAGCTTGGCGAGTAATGACGCTGTCTCAATACCTATTTCTTTATCTCGATCTGCTAGAGAGAGGAAAACCGTGCCTGTCTCAGGGAGTGCCATTCCAGCAGCTATCTGACTCTTTGCAAAGGCTAGGCCCGGAGTTACGTCTATACCCATCACTTCTCCAGTTGAGCGCATCTCAGGGCCAAGGATTGCATCGGTTTCTGGAAATCTATTAAACGGTAAGACTGCTTCTTTTACTGACACATGCTCACCAGTGGCTTTCGACTGTAACCCACCATTATCCTTAAGCTCTGCGAGTGTCTCTCCAAGCATTACCCTTGAAGCCACTTTCACCAACGGAACCCCAATAGCCTTTGAAACAAAAGGTACAGTCCTCGAGGCACGTGGGTTCGCCTCAATAACAAAGACTGTTTCGGACTCCCCAACCTTCTTCACAACATATTGGATATTGATGAGCCCAACCACCTCTAGTCTTTCAGCAATTCTGTTCGTGTACTCCTCTAGAGTGGCAAGTGTGGTTGTGCTGAGGTTCTGAGGAGGGAGCATACAAGCGCTATCACCTGAATGAACACCTGCTTCTTCGACGTGTTCCATTATCCCGCCAATAAACACATCACCATTTTTATCCCTAATCGCATCTACATCGACCTCAGTAGCATCTTCTAAGAAGCGATCCACCAATACCGGCCGTTCCGCAGACAACCCACCTTCGCGCCCTAAACTTCCTTGTTGCGTTAGTTCCTGCATGGCAGAATCAAGTTGCTCATCATCATAAACAATACTCATAGCCCTTCCCCCTAGAACGTATGAGGGTCGGATAAGCACTGGATACCCTACACGTTCAACTATGGCCCGGGCTTCCTCTAGGCTGACCGCTGTCCCTCCAGGTGGTTGGGGAATCTCCAACTGCGAACATACAGCGTTCCACCTTTCACGATCTTCAGCTAAGTCAATGGAATCTGGAGAGGTTCCAGCAATTATGTTTTCAGGTAACGAATTAGCCAGCTTTAAGGGAGTTTGGCCTCCGAGACCGACAATAACTCCAGCTATTCCAGGGCCATTAGCCCTGTTTGCTGATTCAGTTTCTACTTCAAGGATGTTTCTGACATCTTCTTCGGTTAATGGTTCAAAGAATAATCTGTCACTTGTGTCGTAATCTGTTGAAACTGTTTCTGGATTACAATTTACCATGATGGTCTCATAGCCTATTTCCCTCAATGCAAAGCTCGCATGGACACAGCAGTAGTCAAATTCGATTCCCTGCCCTATGCGATTAGGTCCAGAACCAAGAATCACAACCTTCGGCTTATCTGAGGCTGCTACTTCATTGTCATCGTCATAGGTTGAGTAATGATATGGCGTTTCAGCTTCAAATTCGGCACTACAAGTATCAACTGTCTTAAAGACGGGAAGAACTCCTAGTTCGATACGCTTGTTCCTCACTGCCTCTTCTTCTTCATCCCATATATAAGCCAGCTGGCAGTCACTGAATCCCAACCGTTTCGCTCGACGCATTGAAAAATGTGAAACGCTTTTCAAATTCTGTTGCTCAAGAAATAATCTCTCCTCCACTATGAGAAGCATTTGATCAAGGAACCAAGGGTCAATCCCCGTCGCATCATGAAGCGTTTCTATCGAAACACCTCTATAAAGCAGCTCTGCTACTTCAAATAGTCGAGTAGGCGTCCCAACTTCAACTTGCTTGAGCAATTCTTTATCATCAATATCTTGGAAATTGACTTCACTATTATCTGCGTTAAGGCCAAACCTGCCTAACTCAAGAGAGCGGATAGCTTTTTGAAGCGATTCCGGGAATGTTCTACCAATCGACATCACTTCACCAACTGATTGCATTTGTGTACCTAGAACAGCAGGGGTTCCGGGAAATTTTTCAAAAGCCCACCTAGGTATTTTTGTTACTACATAATCAATAGTTGGTTCAAAACTTGCTGGTGTCTTTTTGGTTATATCATTTGGGATCTCATCAAGCGTGTACCCGATAGCTAGCTTCGTAGCAATCTTTGCAATCGGAAATCCTGTAGCTTTAGAGGCAAGAGCTGAGGACCTGCTAACTCGTGGATTCATTTCGATGATAACGAACTCTCCGGTAGCGGGATCGACTGCGAATTGGACGTTAGATCCACCAGTTTCAACCCCAACTCTCCTCATACAGGCAAAGGCGGCGTTCCGAAGAGTTTGATACTCAACGTCAGATAACGTTTGAGTCGGGGCGACAGTTATTGAATCACCAGTATGGACGCCCATTGGATCTAAGTTCTCTATGGAGCAGACCACCACACAGTTATCTGCTCTATCTCTCATTACCTCTAGTTCATATTCTTTCCACCCTTTAATGGATTGCTCGATTAGGATCTCATGAATAGGGCTAGCTGCGAGACCATTAGACGCCAACTTATTAAACTCTTCGAGGGTTTCAGCTATTCCGGTTCCCTTCCCTCCAAGAATATAAGCTGGCCGCACAATAACCGGAAGGCCTATCTCTTCGATGATTTTTTCAGCATCGTCCATCGAGTGCGCAACCCCACTAGTCGGAACTGGTAATCCAATCTCTATCATGGCATCTTTAAAGCGAGCCCTATCTTCTGCTGTGGCGATCGCTTCAGCATCAGCTCCGATAAGTTCCACTCCATTTGCTTCTAGAACTCCCATTTCAACTAGTTCCATAGCCAAATTAAGAGCAGTCTGGCCACCAAGGGTTGGCAAGAGGGCGTCGGGCTTCTCTTGTTCTATTATCTTTGTTAGCACTTCTGACGTGAGAGGCTCTATATAAGTTGCGTCGGCAAAGTCTGGGTCAGTCATGATTGTTGCAGGGTTTGAATTTGCTAATATGACCGTGTAGCCCTCCTCGCGGAGAACGCGACAAGCTTGGGTCCCCGAGTAGTCAAACTCGCACGCCTGACCGATGACTATAGGGCCGGATCCTATTAGGAGAATCTTTTCGATATCAGTTCTTTTAGGCATCTTGGCCACCATTTACCTTGTCCATTAATTGATCAAACTCTGAAAACAAATAAGCGCTGTCATGCGGCCCTGGCCCTGCTTCAGGGTGGTGTTGGACGCTAAAGGCATTAGCTTCGGCAATAGTGAGGCCTTGACATACCCCGTCATTAAGGTTCACATGGGTTACGGATGCCTTCCCGTTCAGCGTTTCAGGATCAACTGCGAAATTGTGATTTTGACTTGTTATTTCGATTTCTCCTGTAATCATGTTTTTCACGGGGTGGTTTGCACCATGGTGGCCAAATGGCATCTTTACTGTTTCGGCTCCAATCGCTATACCTAAGAGTTGATGCCCAAGACAGATTCCAAACATCGGGACTTTTCCAAGCAAGCTAGCAATAGTTTCTGGTGCTTTTTTAACCGAAGAAGGGTCTCCCGGGCCATTAGAGAGAAAGATCCCGTCAGGCTCATAAGCGAGAATGTCTTCAGCTGAAGTCCAAGCTGGAACAACCTGCACGTCTCCGATCATCGAAAGATGTTTGATTATTGTTCTCTTTATCCCGAAATCTAGGGCGACTATTTTCTTATTGTGAGATCCATTATTTCTAGTTGAGGGAACAAAGTAGGGCTCAGGACATGTGACCTCCGCTACGAGATCGATGTTGCTAGTTCCCGGTTCATTTTTGGCTGCAGTAAGCAAAGTCTCTTCATTGGCGGTTCCGAAAGCTCCTGGCATGGCGCCGGCCTCGCGGATATGTCTGGTCAACCGCCTGGTGTCTACCCCGCAAATTCCAGAAACTTTTGAATCAACAAGGAACGTATTGAGATTTGTATCTGATCGCCAGTTACTATGACGTCGTGCTAAATCTTTAATTATGATCCCCCTACAAAAAGGCCTGCTGCTTTCAAAGTCTTCAGCGTTTATTCCATAGTTCCCGATATGAGGATACGTGAAGGTGATAATCTGACCTGCATAGGACGGATCCGTTATTACTTCTTGATATCCAGTGAGGGCAGTATTAAAAACTACCTCTCCGCTTGCATATCCCTGGTCTGGCTCATAACCGATTAGTTCCCCCTCAAAGAGGGACCCATCTTCCAGAACAAGTGCTCCTTGTTTTATCTCAGTCATTTATTCCCTTTGTTATCTTTGTGTTTCACCATCTAGAACAACTGCTTCTCCGTTGACAAATGTATGCTTAATTTTTCCCTGAAGTAGATGCCCATCAAATGGGCTATTTGCACTTCTGCTAGCCATTTGATGGATACTGGGACTCCATTTAGCGCCTTCTTCAACTACTATTAGATTTCCAGGCCTTCCCTCCGAGAGCACGCCACCATGAGTTGCTTCAATACCTGCTATCTCAGCAGGAACCCAGGACATAGCAGACAAAATTTTATGAAGCGGCAAATTCAACTCGGTTATGGATACAGCGAATGCAGTCTCTAGACCAATTGCCCCGTAGGGTGCTTCCTCAAAAGGAAGGTCGACTTCGTGCTGGGGGTTTGGGGCATGACATGTTGCTATTGCATCTACTTGACCGCTTGTAATCTGTTTTTTGATTGCCTTTACTTCCCTATTTGATCTTAGAGGAGGAGCTACTTTATAAACCGACCTGTAGCTTCTTACTTCCTCATCCGTTAATGCGAAGTGATGTGGGGATACTTCGCATGTTACTGAAACACCGTCTGCTTTAGCTGCAGAAATGATTTCGATAGCTTTGGGAGATGTGATCTGTTGAAGGTGCACCCTAGCACCGGTAAGTTTAGCCATCTTGACGAATTGATAAATTAAGATTTCTTCTTCTTCTATTGCGACTCCTCTTATTCCAAGATCTGAAGAAACATCACCCTCGTTCATATGGCCGTTTCCGGCGACAAAAGGTGTAAGCCCTATAGTGATATTGAACCTTGAGCTGTATTCCATTGCTCTTCGGAGAAGAGATAAATCCAATGAGCTGAGATTAGAGTGAGTGAAAAACCGAACGCCTAATTCAGCCATTTCACCAATGGGCGATAACGCTTTCCCCGAACCGTCTAGAGTGAGCGAGCCTGAAAGTTCAATATGGCAAAGAGCTTCGCTACGAAGACTTTGCATCTCCTTTACAGCTGCGGCAGAATCTATTACTGGAGAAGTGTGAGGCATGAGCATAACGGCTGTATAACCTCCGAGAACAGCACTTCTAGTTCCTGACTCTATAGTTTCAACTTCTTCATTTCCCGGCTGGCAGAAATGCGAATTTAAATCAACTAACCCTGAGCTAACTATGCATCCAGCCGCATCGATTATGTTCTCCCCATCGATATCTGCACTAATTTGTGAGATGTTGCCGTCATCACCTATGGCAACGTCTGCCTTTCTTGAACCAGATTTGTCAAGGACAGTGCCTCCTTTGATAACAAGATTAACCATCTTCTTCACCCTCACTATGTAGTCCAGAGAGAGCTACTCCAGAGCCAAGTAGGTGGTAGAGAATCGCCATTCTTACGATTACTCCATTTCCTACTTGGTTCGTAATAAGCGCATTTGGTAAATCTGGAACATCTCCGGTGATTTCAACCCCTCGATTCATTGGCCCCGGGTGCATTATTACTGAAGACTTCTGAAGCTTTTGAGAACGGTCTAGGGTCAAACCGTAGAAATTTGTATACTCGCGCAGCGATGGAACTAACGATTCTTCCTGACGTTCAAGTTGCATACGGAGGAGATATAGGACGTCAGCTTCTTTTATTGCAACGTCGAAATCTTCTATGACATCCACCGGCCAATTATCTATGGATGAGGGCAACAGAGTCGGTGGGGCTACTAGTGCGACCTTTGCTCCAAGAGCGCTGAATGCCTTTACGTTAGACCGCGCAACTCTGGAGTGCTTGATATCCCCTACAATAACAATTCGTTTTCCTTCTACGCTTCCAAGCTGACGTGTAATGGTGTAACAATCAGCTAGTGATTGGGTTGGATGTTCATGAGCTCCATCACCAGCATTAACGATTGAAGCGTCTGTCCATTCAGTTATTATCCAAGGAACTCCGACAGACTTATGGCGGACCACTATAGCTTCTGCCCCCATAGAGGAGATCGTCTCAATGGTGTCTCTGAGACTTTCACCTTTTTTCACTGAAGATGAAGACACACTAAAGTTCATGACATCTGCGGATAATCTTTTAGCAGCTTTTTCAAAACTTAAGCGCGTCCGAGTTGAATCTTCAAAAAATAACGAGGCGACTGTTTTCCCACGAAGCGCAGGTACTTTTGGGATTCTTCGATTGCTTACCTCAAGAAAATGATTGCTTAGTTCTAGAATTTCCAGAATCCCGTCTTTCCCGAGGTCGTCTACTCCTCTGATGTGGTTTGTCGATGTCATTCGTTCGACTCCTTGTATTCTCCGATTTGAACACTGTCTTCTCGAACGTCAACAAGTTCGTCTCTTCGCGTAGGAATATTTTTTCCCACAAAGTCTGGACGAATTGGTAGTTCCCGGTGCCCTCGATCGACCATTACAGCAAGTTGCACAGAAGCTGGACGGCCAAAGTCTGTGACAGCATCTAAAGCAGCCCGAATAGTTCTTCCCGTGAAGAGCACATCATCTACCAGAACGACTGTTTTGTCACTTAAATCAAATGGAATTTCCGTAGGCTCTCTAGGAGATACTGGCCGTAAACCAATGTCATCCCTGTAAAAGGCTACGTCAAGATATCCAACAGGGATATTTGATCCTTCAATCTCAGCAAGATTCTCCGCTAATTTCCTTGCTAATGGTGCTCCTCCGGTTTGCAGGCCGACAATGGCAACATCGGAGATACCATGATTATGCTCGAGTATTTCATGCGCCATGCGCCATAAAGCTCGGCGCACATCATCCGAGTCCATAACTTCCGACCGGGCAATAAAAACGCCCCTAATGTGGGGCGTTGATCCGTCGTTCTGTATTGCCATCGCGGCACCTTTCACCGTTTGAGCCTCACGGGACTCGATTTACGGTCAGTGACAACCTACCATCTCAGTCTGGTTTTGCGCGCGCATTCTTATTTTTTTATTGCTTTATATTGGTTCTCCAGGGCGGAATCGCAAGCACGCTTCCGCCAGAACACCATTAATAAAGGGGCCAGATGCGTCAGTAGAGTATTTGGCTGCCAGTTCTACTGCTTCGCTAACGATAACTGCTGCTGGGATCTTGGGGTTTGAGATAATTTCACACATAGATATTCGAAGGATCGATAAGTCAACTGCGACCATTCTCTCTAATTCCCATTTCTGGCTGATACTAGAGACTTCGTCGTCAATTCTTTCGATATCTTTTAGCAACCGGTCAAAGATATTCTGCGCATAACCGTCTAGGTCCAATGGGCTGCTTTCGACAATCGTTTCCAAGTCATCCTGTTTCAATTCGGCTTCATAAAGCAACCCAAGAAGAGTCTCTCTGCCTTGGCGGCGCTTCGCAATGTAGTCGGGCGTACCTTCAGGTAGTTCGTTTGTAGCTGTCATGTCCATTGGCCCTTCGCTCCTGAAAGAGAGCACTTTACGCTCGGCTGATATAACTTCCGGATCTTGTGTCCACCTTGATTGTCTCCCCAATCTCTAGAAATAGGGGAACTTGGATAGTTAGACCAGTCTCTAATGTTGCAGGTTTTGTAGCTCCAGAAACGCGATCTCCTTGCATACCTGGCTCGGTTTCAGTAATTACTAGCTCCACGGAGGCAGTCAGTTCAGTGCTAACAATTTCATCACCATACATAAGTAGAACCGCTGAAGAGCCTTCGACTACATAATTTGCTGTATCGCCAAGAGTCTCTGAGGCAACGCTAATTTGTTCATAGGTTTCGTTATCCATAAAGACGAACCCCTCGCCATCTCGATAGAGATATTGCATTTCACGCTTGTCTATGTTCGCTCGCTCAACTGTCTCTCCAGCTCGAAAGGTTTTCTCGACCACTGCTCCTGTTCGGATATTTTTAAGCTTGCTTCGAACGAAGGCAGGGCCTTTCCCGGGTTTCACATGCTGAAATTCAATTACTTGCATGAGGTTTCCATCGAGCAACAACGTCCAACCGTTTTTTAGTTCGTTCGTTGATACAGCGACCATTTCGCCCCCAAGTCCATTTCAATACTAGTGTTCCACTGTAACCGGATAGCGTTAGGCTTGCGGTGACTTGCTACTAAGAGTTAGCTGCCTTGCCCCTGTTTCTGTTATTTCATAGAGGTCTTCCCATCGGACCCCACAAATGTCTGTAAAGTAAATTCCAGGCTCAATAGTTACTATCATTCCGGTCAACAATTTATCTTTACTGCGACTATTGATAGCAGGTAATTCGTGAATATCTAGCCCGACACCATGTCCCGTGCCATGGATGAAGGATGGCCCCCATCCCGCTTCTTCAATTTTCATCCGACAACGTCGAT
>MDTE01149681.1_pt1 | contig 28060 bp, 28 predicted proteins | sample 811231 | NCBI WGS metagenome assembly MDTE01 (sample SAMN05326651, study PRJNA326480) | marine metagenome | isolation source: seawater | place: Indian Ocean: Red Sea | collected 2010 | reverse complement strand
ATTTTGATACTGAAGGAGCTCTTTTAATGAACCTTGGAGTTTTAGCTTCAATTGCAGGAAAACGACCCAAAAATTTCGTACATTTCCTTTTAGATAATGGATGTTATGCAACAACAGGCGGACAACCAGTACCAAATGGAGAAGATATAAATTATGCTCAGATGGCAGCTGCAGCAGGATATCCCGCAACTTACAATTTTACTGATTTGGAAGAACTTACAACAAGTTTGGAAGAAATCATGAATACTGAAGGTCCAGTATTTGTTGCAATAAAAATTAATCCAGAAATTGAAAATTTACCTATGGGGCTTAGAGAAAAACGAAAAACTAGAAGCAGAGCTCAAACAATTAATGATTTAAGAAAAGAATTAAATATAAACTAACTTAAAATCACAAAATTTTCATAGATCCTTTACAAATATGTTAAAGTAAATAAACATATATTTATTAGGGAGGATATTATGTCTACCACAAAACTTGGAGGATATTTTTTTATTATATCCTCTATTTTTCTATTTGTAGGAGGTTTTATACCCGATGATTTTGAAAAAATTGGAAGTATTTTAGCCGTCTATGGATTTATGGGATTAGCTTTTGCTATTTATGCTTTATGCAGTTATTTTCGAAAGGATGATAAAGATAATGGCTTATTAATCTTAATTCCTATCCTGGCTTTGATTGGATGGACCGCAAATGCATATGGTAGTGCAATTGATATTGCAGAAAGCATGGCAAGCGTAGAAACTGTTAATGCAGTTGCTTCGATTGGCGGGTTAATAGGATTTACAGGAGGAGTTGGTGGTTTTATTTCCGCGGCTTTAATTGGAATCTATGTATTAGGAAATCCTAAATTTATTCCCAATACCATTTATAAAGTTCTTACAATATTGTTTATAATTGCAGGTCTTGCCATGTCAACAATGGCAACTATTATGCCACTGCTTTCTGAAGGAAGAGATGCAGCTACAGCTATTGGTGAGGCTGGCAATCAAAACTTTGCTTTTGATCCATCAATGTTATTTTTTGTATGGATATTTAGCATGATAATGTTCACATTATGGTCAATATATACAGGCCTAATAATGCTTGGCAAAGAAAAATAAACCATAATAATTTAATAATATCCATAACTTTAACCTGAGAATGATTAGGTTACGGATATATAATATATATATGGATAATAATGGGAAAAAATTCAAAGTTGCTGGTTTAAATTTAACAAGATTGTTAATTTTATTATTTTTTGCCACCCCAACTATATGCTTTATTATAGCTATATATTTATTAGTATGATTCCCTTCTAGAATTGACTGTATTGTATTTTGATATAAACTATAGAGAATATAAATAACGTATATACAAAGGATTAAACGATGATTAAAGGCCTTATAGCACCTATCCTTACACCATTTAATAACGACCTTACCGTTAACCAGAATTTATATAATGAACTTGCCAAAAGTCTTTTAGAAAACGGATGCTCAGGATTGGCACCTTTTGGAACAACAGGAGAAGCGCTTTCAGTTGGAAATCAGGAAAGAATGATTGCTCTTGAAGGATTAATTGAAAGCGGAATAAATCCTAATGTCCTAATTCCAGGAACAGGCTTATGTAATTTGCCAGATACAATTTTATTAAGCAAGCATGCCATAAATCTTGGATGTCTTGGTGTCATGACTCTTCCTCCATTTTATATAAAAGATATGAATGACCAAGGCTTGTTTGAACATTATGAAAAATTAATCGAAGGAATAAATCACCCTAAATTAAAAATTTATTTATATCATATACCCCAAGTTTCAGGTGTCGGATTATCAATAGACCTTGTATCAAAATTAAAAGCAGCATACCCGGATATAATAGCAGGCATAAAAGATAGCTCAGGGGTTTGGGAAAATACTGAAGCTTTATTAAATATTCAAGATTTAATTGTTTATCCCGGAGCAGAATTGCCAGTCATTGAAGCAATTAAGTTAGGTGCACCTGGGTGCATTTCTGCAACAGCAAATATTAATAGCAATGATATAGGAGAAGTAATTAAGCTCTGTCATTCAGGTAATTGGGATGAAGCAGAAAAATTACATACAAAAGTAAAAAAAGTCCGATTATTATTTCAGGACTATGCGCCAATTCCAGCACAAAAAGCAATTTTGGCAATGCAAACTAAAAATGATTTGTGGAATAACCTTCGCCCTCCACTTCAAAGTATATCATCAAAAAAAGCCAATGCTTTGGCAACAACTCTTACAAATGATTTTGCATTTTCAATTTAAAAATTAAAAGGGTAACGAATTTTTAAAATCCTTTCTGCAGGAGAATACCATCCCTGAGATGCGTGATCTGAGGTATGTAAATAGCATTTGACTTCAACAATATCCGATCCTTTCGTAAAAGTAAAAAGCCTGCTCATTGGCATACAAGTATTGCCATGATATTTTGTTAAAGCAGATATGTTAGCAAAATTTACTCCAAAACGTGATTCAATATGACTACGCCCATTTACCACATCATCAGGATGTGTGTGAGTATGTGCTCCAAGCCATAAATCCATTACTGGTTGATTTAAATCCAAAAAAGATTCTATTCTCCCTGAATCTGGCATATTTCCTACAAAATAAATAAATGAAGCACCTTGAGGAGCTCCATCCTCAAATCTCCCATGATACCCGCCATCGCATCCTTCATTTAAACCAGTGGCTACAGTAGTTTCTTTTATCATATGATGTGCACAGGTAATTACAATTCTGTCTTTATTTTCTTTAACCTTTTTTTTCCACCATGAAAACGTTTCTTCACTTATTGCACCTGCAGGATACCCTCCTCTCTTACCTTCACCTCTACCAATTGGTTTTGGAAGATCATTACGATCAGCAAGCATCAAAAAAGTTATATTTCCGACATCAAAAGAATAATGTTCCCAAGTTCCATCTACTTTAAATGGTCTTTTAGAATTATCCACACCTGAAAATTTGGTATTTTCGCCAGTAGGATCAAGCCATTTTCTAAACCACCACTGCACAGGATTGTCTCCATACCTGGTAGCATCATGATTTCCTATCACATCATAAAAATGTTCTCTAGGATGTTTTGTTGAAGCAGAATATTGTTCTATAACTAGTTTCCCCTCTTCATCATTGGGAGGAAATTGAGATCCGGTAAAATCACCCAAGTTTACACAAATATCCCAATCAAATGATTGCCCTCCCTCATCTCCTCCATTTTCAGAATGCATAATAGCCTCTGACAAACTTTTTCTCCCATGTAAAATATCAGTACCTACATGGGCATCTGAAATTGCCCATAGTCTAAATTTATCTCCATAAAACATAACTATACCCTCTTATTATTCTGATCAATTTTTAAAGCAATAACAAAACTAATAAATCCCATAATTAATAATATCGATACAATTTTTAGCATAAAATCATAACCATTCCATTCCCAAAGTTGCGCTCCTAAAAATGATGACAAAGCAGTGCCGCCAGTAAATCCGATTGACATCGCGCCACTAACAGAACCAAATCTTTCATACCCCATAATATTTGCTGTCACAACAGCTCTAGAAATACTAGTCATCCCAGCTCCTGAGCCCTGAAAAATGACAAAAAGAATCAAAAAATAGATATTATCATTAGCATATATCAAAAAAACTGTGCCTATAATCTTTAATAAAAAAGTTAGGGTAGAAATAATATTTATAGAGAAATTTTGCTTCTGCAATATAATCATAATTATTCTTCCCAAAACCTGCATTGGCCCTATTGATGCACTTATCAATAATTGAATTGAATTTGAAATATTTCTTTCAATTAGTAATGGAATGATATGTGTAATTATCATTCCGTGAGCTAATGCCAATACAAAAAATGAGAAAAATAAATAGCTAAACTCAGGCCTAATCAAATCGTCTCTTAATTTATAATTAGAAATTTTATCTGAAGATGAGTTTAAATTTATAGAATGTTTATCTTCATTCTTTGTTGAGACAAACAAAATAGGTACAACAAACAATAATATTACAAACGCAAATAATCTAGCAGATGCCTGCCAATTAATTAAATCTGCAAATATATTTGCAACAGGAAAAGATACAGTTCCTGCAAAGCCTGCTATAAGCGTAATAAATATTATGGCATCTTTAGCTTTTGTTCCTCTTACTTTTGTAACATAAGCAAAACAAGGTTCATATAAACACCCAGATAATGCTATTCCAATAACAGACCAGGTCAAAAAAAATACCCAAAATTCTGACGAGAAAGATAAAACTATTAAACCCGCAGCTCCGAGAATTGATGAACCAATAAGTATTTTTTGACCATACCCTTTATCAATTAAATTTCCTACCAATGGAGCTAATAAAGATGAAATAATAAGTGCTGAAGTAAATGCGCTAGCGATTGCAGTTTTAGAAAAACCTAAATTTAGCTCCCATCTAGCAAATAAAGCAGGGAAAAGATAATACAATCCTGCCCATAAAATTGTTTGGGCAACAGCCAGAAATAATATGTTATATGGGCGATCCATATCTCATTATAATCTTATTCATCTACTTGTTTCTCTATTTGTAAATTAAAAGTATGCTGTCAGTGATTAAAATTAAATTCAAATTGTATATTATTAAAAAATAAATCCATTAAAAGGTGACTGATATGACAGAAGAAAATTTAAAGCAAAGAATGAAATCTGGAGAAATCTTAATAGGTGTATCTGTACCTATTAATGCTTCATTAAATGAAATGGAATCAATAATAAGTAAAGATGAATATGCATTTGTATCTACTGACAGCCAACATAATGCATTTAATGAAGAAACTTTGGTAGATTTTTGCCAGCATGCTAGTAAATTGGGAATCCCAGTACAATTTAGAATAAAACACACAAGAGAAACATATCTAATAGGAAATATACTCGACCTAGGACCTTTAGGTATTGAAGTACCACAGGTCGAAGACATTGAAACAGTTAAAGAAGCTGTAAATTATTTTTATTATCCTCAAAAAGGAATAAGAAGCGTGGGTGGTGTTGAACGTTATGGAATTGATGGACGATCGGGAAGAGTAGAATATGGAGACTGGTGGAATAAAACTGGGATACTATGTCTACAAATGGAATCATTAAGAGCTGTCACTTCTGTTAAACAACTCTCTATAGAGGGTGTAGATTGTTTGACCTGGGGACCAAATGATTTGATGTATGATATTGAAGCACACCCAAAACATCCTTTGCAAACTATAGATGACTGCGTTAAACATGCTCTAGAACAACTTGAAGGGACAGATATAAGAATTAGTTTTAGAAGTTATGATCACAAATTAAGAGAAAAATATATAGATATGGGAGTTACTGTTCTGATGGAGTTACCAAAAAAATAAATTCAATCCATAATTATTCCACCATTCACGTTCAATGATTGTCCTGTAATATTCTTAGCATTCTCAGATGCAAAAAATACAATTGCATTACCAATATCCTCTGGAGTTTGCTCTCTTTGTAAAGGACACGTATCTTTAATATGTTCTAAAAAGATATCCCGGGTAGACATTTTATTTTTTAAAACATTTTGCCTACGTAATCTTTCAGCAATTCTTGCCCACATTGGAGTCCAAATAGATCCTGGACAAATCACATTTACATTTATATTATTAGATGCCCATCTTAAAGCAAATGATTGAGTCAAATGAATTACAGATGCTTTTGAAGCGCCATAAGCAGGATTACTTGGAGAAGCATATTTGCCTGCATGAGAAGCTATATTTATAATTTTGCCATAATTTCTTTCTTTCATTTTTTCTGCAACTGACTCAGCAAAAATTACAGTACCTTTAACATTAACAGAATATGTAAAATCCCAATCCTCAAAACTAGAATATTCTGAGTCCTCAAAATCCAAAGAAGCCCATATACCTGCCGCGTTGACTAAAATATCTATTTCTCCAATTTCTCTTTCGATTAAATCTACAACTTTAACAACTTCTTCTTCTTTTGTAACATCGCAAATATAATATGAAACTTTTACACCTTTTTGTGAAATTTCATTTCTTACTAATTCTAATTTTGCTCTATCAATATCTACAAGCACTATATTAGCATCGTATTTTGCAAAAACTTTTGCTGTACCTTTACCAAGCCCACTTGCACCGCCTGTGATAACCACAGTTTTGTTATCAAAATCTTTATAATATAATGTCATGAATTTATTATAACTATTCAGTCAAAATTATTTACCAAAGAGATTTGTCAAAATGAATAAAATATTCCTTTATAAAATTATTGATACCCAAAATGACAAATTTCAATAAAAAAGAAATTTCTTATATAAAGCAAATTATTACTGAATTAGATACTATGTGGTTTAAACCACATAGTATTTTCTCAAATATAATCCATGAAGATACTCCATGGAAATACCCGTCATTAAATCTACAAAAATTTATATGCGAACAAAATGGTATTTATCTTCAGGATAATATGAAAAAAATAAAATATCTGGATCGATGGAATGCTACTTTAACACTTTTAGAGTCAAGAATTAAATTATGTGAGCAAATGATTTTGAAAAACAATTCAAATTACAGCACTCATACTAATTTATTTGGACTAGATCATAATAATAATATTTTCAATAAAGTAGGCATATTAACTAATATATTAGATAAATACATAAATAACAAAACCTTCTCGTGGAATGAAGAAGTTTCATACAACACCTATGCCCCTTCAGACGGATCAAAATTATTTTCATTTGAAATGATTTTTCCAGATACAACTGAATGGAATCTAAATAAAAACATATCATCAAATAACAGATGTGCTAATTGTGGTAACCCAATAGTAATCAGACAATCTTTAATAGAAGAAGACAATGGAAAATATTATTTAGATTGCGATTCAAAATCAAGACATGGTGGAGAAGAAATAAGATCAGGTGGATGTATAAGCGGAACAAGAAATTCTAATGGATGGATAGGATGGTTGGATGAAATTCAGTAATATTATGAAAAAATAATAACAATAACAAGATCTTTAAAGTAATTGTATTAGAATTAAATTTGTTTTATATTATGCCATCTATTCATTATTCATGAGGAGGAATATATGAATTTAAGTAAAACAACAGGATGGTTGTTAGTTATAGGTATAATTGGAACAATGGCTTTTGGCTTATCAAACGCAGCTGCTTCAGCAGACTGGTCTAGTGATACAGCTATGTTAACTGCTTTAAGTACTGATGTTGACTGGACTAAACTATCTTTTATTCTATCTGCTATTGGGCAAATAGTTCTTACTATTGGAATAGTAGGTATTAAAGATGCAATGTCAGGAGGCGTTGGTCATAAATATGCATCAATGGCCATATGGTTTTTAGCAATCGGAGCAACAACTAATCTACTTTGGAGTGTAATGATGGGACTTACTGGTGATCAATGGAGCGCAAAAACTTCATTAGAAGCAGCAGCTGGAGGCGCAGCAGCAGCTGGCCAAGCAGAAGCAGCAGCAGCAGCAGCAGCTGGAGCTGGGATCGCAGCTGGAATCGCTTTAAGCGCATGGGCTACAGCAATAGCAATCGGCGCAGCGAGCCAACTAACTACATTTATAGGTGTAGCATTATTAGGAATTGGACTAACAATGCAAAAAAACTTGCACATGATATTAGCAGGCCTGATTACTATACTCGGAATCATTGGAATAGCAATAACATTATATGACGCTAGAAGTACTTTATTGTTTATCCCGTTTATGGGAACTTTTGTAATAATGCTTATAATTGGACTAGGTACACTAGGAGTACCTGTACTTAAGAAATTAGCATAACCTAAAATTAAGTCTTAACTAAAGAATAAATATTAAGAAGAGGGATTTTAAAATCCCTCTTCTTAATTATAGATATCGTATAGTAAAAAACACATAAATTAATAAAGATAAAATTATAAACAGATATCTAGTAAATTTATTTTTCGTACCAATAGAATCATAAGTTATCTTAGCTACAAGAAATAAAGATATAGCTAATAAAATATGCCATTTAAACTCATTCAGAAATAATACGATTCCCCACAAAATCAACAAAAAGATCCCGCATCCTAAAGCACATCCAGTTCTTGAGATTCTTCTTAATCTATTAATATAAACATTATTTGTATTCATTATTTAATAAATCTTTTTTAATATAAATATATAAATATGATATTGAATAATTTTAATATTAAATTAAAATAATGTTTCAAAAAAATACATTATGAATTCTTTTTATACTTTTTTACCTTTAATTACTGCATTTAGCTGGGCAAATTCTGGTTTGTTTTTGAGAAAAACACGTACAGAAAATCATTATGTTTTACCAGTAGTAGAAAGTTCTATAACTATACTTGCCTGTATATTGCTAATCACTTTAAATGGTTTATGGAAAGACCTGATTAACATTAATCAAAACACTTTGGGGATATTAATATTTGCATATGTTTTAGATTTAGCAGGAACTCTTGTTTATATTTTTTCTGTAAGAAGAACTCCTCTAGGTATAGTATATGTCTTAATACACACAACACAGGTAATGACTATAACAATCATAGATACTTATATTAATAATTTAAGTTTTGGAACAATTTTCCTACTAGGAATAATATTAATATTATCAGGAATATTTACTATAAATTTTCAAACATTTAAAAGAATAAATGAATCCAAATTTAATCTGATAGGAATGGTTGCAAGTATCTTCGGAGGGTTCATATGGGCAATACTGCATTTATTGTTGACAGGTCCTTAGTAAAAACAGGAATATTAACTGCAGTATTCATAAAATGTTGTGTCACTTTAATTATACAGGGATCAGTGATATTTAATAAAAGATATACTCTCATAAAAACTTTGAATTTAAGAGAACTTAAATTTTTAACCTTATCCGGAGCTTGTATAACTTTTGCATTTTTACTTTGGGTCACGGCATTAAAATATAATTCAGGCACTCTTACTACTATTCTAGGAAGCTGTTCCCCAATTTTTGTATTAATTTTAAGTTATATTTTTCTGAAAGAAAAATTAAGCATATATCAAATTTCTGGAATCTTTATATGTTTAACAGGAATTGTGGCAATAATTTTAAATAATTGAATTTTATTCTGTTGTTGCCAAACCTTTTTTAGTATCACATAATGATACAAAAAGGAGCCTGCCATGAACAAATTTATTTTAATAATATTTAGTATTTCATTAACAGTATTAATGACCATTTCATGTGCTGATAATAATACAAATGCAAATCTCTCAGTTGAAAAACAATATATAACAATTGATGAATTTAACAACCAATTAAAATTGGATGAAAAAAGATATCAAGCTTTGCTAAACTATACAAATATTCTTGAAGAAAAAATTATTTCACTTGAAAAACATCAAGGTGAATTAATTTTTAAAATCAAACGTTTTCAGGATGATTTACAAAGTATTTGTGATTACACTGATGATGAGGGAATACAGCTTTTCTCATGTAACTATATAGATCAATTTTAATTAAAGTATTAAAAACTAATGGAAGTAGATTTAATAATAAAAAATACAAAATGTGTAGGTCTAAATGAGTTTAAAGAATTTAAAACTCCAATAAGTAAATCTATTGTAATCAATGATGGTGAAATAATTGATATCAAAGACAATTTAACATCAACATACATACCAAAAAAAACAATTGATGGTTCAAATACTGTTACTTTTCCTGGATTTATAAATAGCCATACTCATGTATCACCAACTCCAATTTTAAAAGGATTTACTGAAGATAAAATTGATGGTTTTTATGGCTTGGCACTGCCAATGGAAAAACAATTAAATGAAAAAAACACCTATCTAACAGCTAAACTTGGAATAGCAGAAGCAATAAAAGGTGGATATACAACCATTAATGATATCTGGCATTATCCCTGGTCAATAGCCCAGGCAGCAAAAGAAGTGGGCATAAGAGCAGTATTGGCTAACAAGTTAAAAGATACAGATTTATCAAAAATACAATTTTTTAAATACGAAAGAGATGACGTGGAAGGTCAGACAAAGTTGAAAGATTCAGAAAATTTTATTTCTAAATGGCACAATTCAAATAATGGATTAATAACATGTAGAGTCGGCGTACATGCCCCAGACACACTTTCAAATAAATTAATTAAGCAGGCCAAAGAAATGGCAGATAATTTGCAATTAGGAATACACATGCATATGGGGCAAACAGCTACTGAAAACCAATATATGAATACAGAATACAATATGGGGTCTGTCGAATATTTAAACTCGTTTAAATTTTTCGATAATATCAGTGTTATAGGAGCCCACTGTAATTTTGTTACAGACAAAGAAAAAGACATACTTTCTAATAATGATTTTACTGTAGCGCACTGCCCAGTAATAGGAGCTAAAAGAGGCCATTACGCAAATATTCCAATTTATGAAAACAAAGGTGTCAAAATAGGTCTAGGCACAGACTGGCTAACTTTTGATGCTTTTGAAAATATGAGAGCGAGCATATATTTTTACAGATTATCAACAAATAATGTTGAATCTACAGATGCTATCGACGCTGTAAAAAAATCAACAATTATTCCGGCAGAAAGCCTTGGATTAAAAAACAAAACAGGTTCTATAGATATAGGCAAAAAAGCTGACTTAAACATAATTTCAACAGATGATTTGCATTTTGGAGGTATAACCAAATATCACGATTTACTTAGCCTTGTAATCTATAATGCTACTGCAAAAGATATAAAATATTCAATTGTCCAAGGGGAAATAATATCTGAAAATAATATAATTAATACAATATCCGAATCTGAAACTTTAAAAGATGCAGAATTAGAAATTTCTAAAATATGGACAAATCATTTCAATGGATCTAAATAATTTTCAAATCATTAAATACCCACCATTAATGTCAAATGAAGCACCTGTGATATAACTTGCTTTATCAGACGCCAAAAAATTCACCAACTCAGCCACTTCTTCTTTAGTCCCTAATCTTTGTATTGGAAAACTTTCAGCATAGCTTTCAATTTTCTCATTTTCCATAGAAGATCGAATCATTTCAGTGTCAACCAACCCTGGGCATACAGCATTTACTGTAATTCCATATTCAGCAGTTTCTTTTGCAAGATGCCTAGTAAAACCGAGAATTGCTGTCTTTGAAGATGTGTAATGTATACCTCCAACCATGCTAAAACTTCTTCCTGCAGTAGAAGAAAAATTTATAATTCTTCCCCAATTCTCTAACTGCATAACAGGTAAAACACTTTTAGAACAAAGAAAAGTACCTTTTAAATTTATATCTATTACTAAATCCCATTCAGTTTCATCTACTTCTACAATCTCTTTAGGCGGTTTTAAAATCCCGGCACTATTAATCAATATATTTATTTTTTTATAAATACTTACTGTTTGTTCAATAATATTATTTACATCTTTAGAATTTCTCACATCACCTTGAATAGCTTTTGCATCAAAACCTAAATCATTTAATTCTTGTTCCAGCAATAAAATTGACTGTTTATTAATATCACTAAGTACTACTTTTGCGCCATTCATTGCTAAAAGCTTTGCAACAGCCATCCCCATTCCACTTCCGGCACCTGTAACAATAGCTACATTATTATCAAAATTATTTTCATCAAACATAATTTATTATATTCATTAAATTAAAATCTTCTTGCTGTAACTTCAATTTCTATTTTAATTTGATCATCAACAAATCCTGTAACAACAGTAGTATTTGCAGGTTTAATATTAGCAAAATATTTTCCTAAAATTTGTCCAACTTCACCTAAGAAATATTGATTATCTTTTATATAAACTCTTATTCTGACAATTTCTTCTAATGAGGAATTTGCCTCTGATAGAGCAGATTTAATATTCCTTATACACTGTTCAGTTTGTACTACAACATCATCAGAGATAGTGTCATTTTTATAATCATAACCAGTCGTGCCAGATACAAATATCCATTCACCATCGACTACAGCTCTAGAATAACCAACTATTTTTTCAAATTTTGAACCAGAAGAAATTTTTTTTCTCAAAATATACACTCCAAATCATCAAATTATATAAAACTTTAATTCATTATAACTTTTCAATCAAAATTTTCTCGCTTAGTTGTCAAAATTCAAAACATAGAACATAATAAACAAATTATATATATAAAAAAGACAATGCTATGCTAAACAATAAAACTCAAGCAGAATATAAAACCCGACATCAGAAAAATATTGAAATAACTATGAGAGACGGGACAATACTTAGGCACAATATGACTCGTCCAGATGCTGAAGGTAAGTTCCCTGTTCTATTAGAAAGAACTCCTTATAATAAAGAAGGTGGATCAGAAAATAACATAGGATCCCCTGAGTTTTTTGCCTCCAGGGGATATGTTGTAATCATCCAAGATGTTAGAGGAAGATTTGCATCAGATGGAAATTTTTATCCATTTAAAGATGATGGAAACGGACCAAACAAAGACGGATATGACACTACTGAGTGGCTAGCAAAACAAGATTGGTCCACAGGGAAAATAGGTACAATAGGAGGATCTTATTCTGGCGCAACACAATATAGAAATGCCATCAGTAATCCGCCAAATGTAAAAGCTATGTTTGTAAGAGAATCATCTGCAGATTATTCTCAAGAATGGGTATATCGAGGAGGCGCTTTTGAATTAGGTTTTAATCTTGGTTGGGCTCACGGAGTTACTTTGGCTAACCTTAATCATCTTGTTTCTGAAGATAAATATAAAAAAACTGAAAAAATGTTAATCGATGTCGAAAATAATTTAGATGATTGGCATGCAAAAATCCCACTACATCCAACTGAATTTTTTAACGGATTAAGTGACTGGTATAACGATTGGCTAGACAACCCACCGTCATCAGATTATTGGAAAGAATTCGATATGTCTGACCATTTTAAAAATGTAGACATCCCTATTTACCATCTTGGAGGATGGTTTGATGTATTTCTAAATGGAACCCTAAAATATTATGAAGGGGTAAGTAAAAACGGAAAATCAGATCGATCAAAAGACAATCAAAGATTAATTGTAGGACCATGGGTACATGGACCAACGAATATTAATAATAATTTTGCTGGAGAATTTGATTTTGGTCCTGATGCTGCTATAGATTTTAACGAACTTAGACTACCTTGGTTTGATTATTGGTTAAAAGGAGAAAGTAACGGAATAGATAAAACCAAAAAAGTTAATATTTTTGTTATGGGTAAAAATAAATGGAAAGAATCTGATGTATGGCCTTTAAACAATACATCTTATACAAACTATTATTTAAATAAAGAATTCAATGGTGAAATAGATTCTGTTCACAGTGGATCTCTATCAGAAAAAAAAGAAAATGAAAATTCACAAATATCATTTACAAATAACCTAAAAAACCCTGTTCCTTCATTAGGTGGGAATACTTTATCTATTCCAAACGGAGTATTTGAACACTCAAAAATAGATAAACAATGTATAACATTCAGTACTAATACTTTAGAAAATGAACTTGAAGTAACTGGACCTGTTTCTGCTGAAATATATGTTAATTCAACTAATCGAAACTCCGACTGGGTAGTAAGATTATGTGATATAGATGAATCAGGATATTCAAGAATTGTATCTGATGGAATTTACAGGGCCACAGGAACTCCTGGAGAAACACAAAAAATAAACGTTGATATGTGGGCTACAAGTAATATGTTTTTAAAAGGACATAAATTAAGAGTTTCAGTTACAAATAGCTGCTTCCCAAGATTTGATAGAGCATTAAATAATGGGTCTGAAAAATCTGAAAATAATATTTTATGCGGTGGGAGTAATGCATCATATATTAAATTGCCAATAATTAATCCGTAAAAGTTAATTAATATTTAATCGAGGAATATTATTTTTTTCAACAAGTTCTTGAAAATCTATTAAGTCCACTTCTTGGAAATATCTTAATTTTTCCAAGACTTCATCAATTTCTTCTTTAATTTCTATAAAAACACTGTGAGATTGATCTGTCGGCTTAAAATCAGTGCTATTAATTACAGGGATCAATCCAGTTAATTTCAAAGCAAGAACAATTGGTTTAGTGAGTTTTGCTCTCAAATTTTCTCCGCTTGGAATTAAAGAACTTTCTATATCATTAAGAGCAGTAATTACTTTATCTCCTGCTTTCTTAATCACATCATAATTTTTATTTGATTCAGCTCTCACAATCCATTCACTGATTTCTGCCTGATTAGTTTTAATAACCTTAACATTAGAATATAGGTCAGCATATTTTTTATTTATTGCAAATAACAAATCAATCTGTTCAAGTAAATCAGCATCTGATGCTTTTGCTCTTGGGTCTTTAATCAATTGTATTGAACCAGACAAAGAAATTTCTTTTTTGCCTCTTTGAATTTTTAATTCAACATTATAATCACCTGGCAATGCCATAGGACCAAGAGGACTTCCTGCTTCCCCTGGTACAGCCTGATTATGATTCATATCCCAAATAAATCGGTTTGTTCCAACATTGATTTTCATATTATTATTTACAGTTGAATAATCTCTAACAGAATTACCCTTATTATCAGTTATAGAAATAGTAGCCTGATCAACTTTTTTATCAATATAAAAATAAATCGGAACTCCATCAGACGGATTTTCACCTGAATCAAGCATAGTCGTAATTATTTCTCCTTTATTATTTTTTTTCTTTTCAGACATGGCAGCTGTACCAAGAGATAGCTGATACTTTTTACCAATTTCGCTATCAAACATAGGACCAATATAACCCTCAGAGAAATTAGGTTTAATTCTGTATACTGGGGCAGGATCAAGTAAAAAGTCATTTTCTAATTTGTTATTTAATTGTTGAATTGCTGTAATATCATCAAGTATCCAAAAAGATCTTCCATGAGTTGCAAGTACAATACTGTTATCTCTAATTGCTATATCATACACAGGTACTACCGGTAAATTTGAATTAATCTTAATCCACTCCTTTCCATCATCCAAAGTAAGATAGAGCCCAGTCTCTGTGCCTACGTACAAAATATTAGGGTCTTTAGGATCAACACGTATTGATCTAGTAATCTGATCATTAGGAAAATTATTATCAATTCTATCCCATGTTTCTCCATTATCAGTAGTTTTGAAAATTATTGGACTATAATCATCAAGCATATTTTTAGTAGCACAAACATAAACTGTTGAATCATTATGAGGTGATATTTCAATAGTATGAATTCTTGCCCATTCAGGGAAATTTTTCGGAGTAACATTATTCCAATTCTTGCCATCATCATAAGTAATATGTATTAATCCGTCATCACTCCCAGCCCACATTAGACCTTTAGTATAAGGAGATTCAAGGAAAGTAAATATAGTACAATACGTTTCTGCCCCTGAAGTATCTTTTGTAATTTCTCCTCCTGAAACTCTCTGTTTTTCTTTGTCATTTCTCGTTAAATCAGGACTTATTTCTTCCCATGATTGTCCTTCATTTGTAGATTTAAAAACTATATTCCCTGCAACATATAGAGTATTAGGATCATGGGGTGAAAATCGTATAGGGTATGTCCATTGAAATCTATACTTCATTTCATCAGCGCCTTTCCCAGAATTTAATACAGGCCATACAGTAATCATTCTTACTTGTTCTGTATTATGATCATATCTTTGTAAATTCCCACCACCTCCAGGTGAACTACCTATTGAACCTGAATAAACTATATTTGGATCCTTTGGATCAGTTACTATCCATCCACTCTCAGATGTCCCTGTTGAATAACAATCACTATATGGAATAACTCCTTTATCAGATCTTGAAGGAACACTAATAGCTGAATTATCTTGTTGAGTTCCATAAACTCTATAAGGAAACTGATTATCAAGATGAACATGATAAAACTGTGAAGTTAACTGATTATAAATAGAAGACCATGACTCGCCACCATTAAGAGTCACATTGGCACCTCCATCATTTCCTTCGATCATTCTGTTACTATTATTTGGGTCAATCCATAAAGCATGATTATCTCCATGAGGGGTAGAAACTTTATTAAATGTTTTTCCTCCATCTACAGATTTATTACAAACAAAATTCAAAATCCATACAGTATCAGCATTGCTTGGGTCAGCAAAAATATGCTGATAATACCAAGGACGTCCCTGCAAATCCATATTGTCATTTATAATTTCCCAGCTTTCACCATAATTTTCAGATCTATATATCCCTGATGCAATCTCAGATTCAATAGTAGCCCAAATTCGCCCTTCTTTTGCAGCAGAAATAGTTACTCCTATTCGTCCTTTTAAACCTGAGGGCAATCCAGGGTTATTTGTAATATCTGTCCAATTATCCCCCCCATCCCTAGTTATAAATATACCAGTGTCAGGACCGCCGCTATCTAATCTCCAAAAACTTCTTTTTGCTTCCCATATAGTGCTTATTATTATTCTTGGATTATTAGTATCCATACTTAAATCAGCAGCTCCTGCCTTATCGCTAACAAATAAAACTTTCTCCCAATTTTCTCCGCCATCACTAGATCTAAATACACCTCTTTCTTCATTTTCTCCGAATGCATGTCCCAAAGCAGCAACGTATACTAAATCAGCATTATTAGGATCTATTCTAATTTGTGAAATATGTTTTGTTTCATTAAGGCCTATATTTTTCCAAGTCCTACCACCATCTGTAGATTTATACACTCCATCTCCAGGTGACACATTAGTCCTAATACATGATTCTCCAGTACCCACATATATTACATTTGGATCTGAATTTGATACCGCTATTGCTCCCACAGAAGCAGTGTTTAAATAGCCATCTGAGATATTATGCCACGAGATACCAGCATCATTTGTTTTCCAAACTCCACCAGCACAAGCTCCAAAATAAAATTCAGCTATATTAGTTGGATGTCCTGCAACAGCAACAACTCTTCCTCCTCTTGGTGGGCCAATGCACCTCCAATGCAAATTATTAATCAAATTATCTCTTATAGAGTTTTCCATACAATTACTAATTATAATTAATAAAAATATATAACTTTTATAATGTTTTTAAAGTTGGAATATTATGCTTCTGAACAAGTTCCTGAAAATCAATTAAATCTACTTCCTGGAAATATCTTAATTTTTCCAATACTTCATCAATTCTTTCATTAATTTCTTCAAAAACTTCAAATGATTGAACAGTGGGCTGTGTATCTGTACCATCTATAACAGGAATTAAACCAGTTAATTTTGAAGTTAAAGGAATTTCTGGCAATGACATTAATGCCCCAAAACCTAACCCTGAAGCACCGATAAGATTTTCTATTTCATTAAGAGCATCGATTATTTTATCTCCAGCTTTCTTAATTACATCATAATTTTTATTTACTTCAGCTCTTGAAATCCATTCCTTTATTTCTGCCTGATTAGTTTTAACAACTTTAACGTGTTCACTTAGTTCTGAATATCTGGTATTTATTGAAGTTAACAAATCAAACTGTTCCTTTAGTTCAGAATCTGTTGCCTTTGTCCTTGGATCTTTAATCAATTTTATTGAACCTGACAAAGAAGTTTCTTTTTTACCTCTTCTAATTTTTAATTCAATATTATAATCACCTGCCAAGGCCATAGGGCCAGGAGGACTTCCTGCTTCACTGGGGACAGCATTATTATAATTCATATCCCAAATAAATCTATTGGTACCAACATTTATTTTCATAGTATTATTTGAAGTTGAATAATCGCGAACAGCATTTCCTTTCATATCAGTTATAGAAATACTTACTTCATCAACTTTTTTATCAATATAAAAATATATTGGAACTCCATCAGATGGATTTTCACCTGAATCAAGCATAGTTGTAACTTTTTCACCTTTTTCATTTTTTTTCGTTTCAAACATTGCAGGATATCCAAGACTAACCATATATTTTTTACCTACAGCTTCAAACATATCCATTCCGGAATGTTTTCCAATAAATTGCTGGATCGCATTAGGCTTAATTCTATATGAAGGTGCAGGATCAAGTAAAAAGTCATCTGAAAGCTTAGTATTTAATTGTTGAATTGCTGTTATATCATCAAGTATCCAAAAAGATCTTCCATTAGTAGCCAAAACGATACTATCTTCTTTAATCGCTATATCATACACAGGTACTACCGGTAAATTTGAATTTGCCCTAAACCATTCTTTACCATCATCTAAAGTAAGATAAAGGCCAGTCTCAGTACCTACATATAAAATATTGGGATCTTTTGGGTCTATACGTATTGATCTAGTAATTTCATTATCAGGAAAACTTTTATCAATTCTAGTCCAGGTTGCACCATAATCAGTAGTTTTAAAAATCATTGGATGATATTCATCTAATTTATATCTGGTAGCAACCATATAAGCGGTAGATTTGTCATGAGGAGACAAATCAATTGTCTGCACTCTTGACCATTCGGGTAAATCTGGAGGGGTTATATTATTCCAAGTTTCTCCCTCATTATATGTAATATGTATTAAACCATCATCACTCCCAGCCCATATAACTCCTTTTTCAAATGTTGATTCTGCAAACGAAAAGATAGTACAGTATTCATCATTTTCTATGCCTGCAGTGTTATCCGCATTTCCCATTTTAGTCATATCGTTTCTAGTAAGATCAGGACTGATTTCTGCCCAAGATTGCCCTTCATTTGTAGATTTAAATACTTTATTACCGGCAACATAAATAGTTTTTGAATCATGAGGCGAAATAAAAATTGGATAAGTCCAATTAAACCTATATTTTGAAGGTTCGCCAGATTTTCTTGCATGAATTATTGGCCATACTGTAATTAATTTTGATTGTTCATTAGTATGATCATATTTAAATAAAGAACCACCTCCGCCAGGCGAGCTTCCTATAGCTCCAGAATAAACAATGTTTGAATCATCTGGGTCGGTTACTATCCAACCACTCTCTGAAGAACCAGGAGTATAGGTATCCATAAATGGAATAATTCCTTTATCAGATCTAGAGGGAACACTTATTGCGCCGTTATCTTGTTGAGTTCCATAAACTCTATAAGGAAACTGATTATCAACATGAACATGATAAAATTGAGAAGTTTTTTGATTATAAATTGTTGACCAACTTTCACCACCATTAAGAGTTACACAAGCACCTCCATCATTACCTTCAATCATCCTGTTACTATCATTTGGGTCAATCCATAAACCATGGTTATCGTTATGCGGCACGGTAACCGTATCAAATGTTTTTCCACCATCTATAGATTTTAAACATAACAAATTTAATATCCAAACAGTATCGGCATTACTTGGATCAGCATAAATGTGATGATAATACCAGGGACGCCCTAATAAATGAGGTTCATCAGCAGTAAGTTCCCAGCTTGATCCATAATCTTCAGATCTATATATTCCACTACCATTCTGAGCTTCTATAATTGCCCAAACTCTTCCTTCTTTAGCAGGGGAAATAGCAAGTCCAATCTTACCTTTAATATCTGAATCTGGTAAACCAATATTCTCAGAAATATTCTCCCAGCTATCTCCTCCATCTCTTGTTATATAAATACCAGTTTCTTTCCCGCCGCTTTCCAATGTCCAAAAACTTCTTTGAACCTGATACATTGATGCCATCATAATTCTTGGATTGTTAGCATCCATACTTAAATCTACAGCCCCAGTTTTATCGCTAACAAATAAAACATTCTCCCAATTTTCTCCGCCATCACTTGACTTGAACACTCCTCTTTCATCATTAGGACCAAATGCATGTCCCAAAGCAGCAACGTATACTAAATCTGAATTATTAGGGTCAATTCGTATTTTAGAAATATGCTTGGTATCTTTAAGACCAATATGTTTCCATGTTCTTCCGCCATCTGTAGTTTTATAAACTCCGTCACCATAAGACAAATTACCTCGTATACATGATTCTCCTGTACCTACATATATAACATTTGGATCTGAATCAGATATAGCTATTGCTCCAACAGAAGCGCTACCAAAATATCCATCTGAAATATTATGCCATGAAATACCTGCATCATTTGTTTTCCATACACCTCCGGCACAAGCTCCAAAATAAAATTCAGCAATATTAGTTGGATGTCCTGCAACTGCAAGCACCCTGCCTCCTCTTGCCGGACCTATACATCTCCAATGCAAATTATTTATCACATTATCTTTTACTGATGAATTCATATTTTCCCCCCTAAACTGAAGAAGATTAAAATAACATAACCATTCTTATTGATAGTGAATAATATCATTATAATTTTTTTTCATTTTGTCCACCAATAATTTCTTTTTATTGAATTAAATTTCTATATATCGTAATATTTTCAAAATATAAAATGTACAAATCAGCATTTCAAAAAGAAATAACAATAAGATTATGGATTCAAAAATAAAACAAATAATAAAAAAAAATATTAGAACAATACCTGATTACCCCGTAAAAGGCGTACAATTCAAAGATATTACAACAATTGTAAAAAATGCAGATTATTTTTCAGAATTAATAAATCAGATGACTGACCCTTGGAAAAATGAAAAAATTGATGCTATTTTAAGTATCGAATCCAGAGGATTTATTTTGGCAGGAGCTATGGCATATAATCTCAAAACTGCATTTATTCCACTAAGAAAACCAAATAAATTACCAGCTGAAACCTATAATGTTTCGTACACCTTAGAATATGGAACTACAGATATGCATATTCATAAAGATGCTCTTAATGGCCATAAAAACCTGCTTATTGTAGATGATTTATTAGCAACTGGAGGTACGATATTAGCAGCTATAGAATTAATCAATAAATTTGATAACAAAAATATCATTGGAGCAGGATTTATGATTAACTTACCCGAACTCAAAGGGTATAGAAAACTAGAAAACCTGGGAATTAGAAGCCATTATCTTATGGACTTTTAATCCTTAAACACAATAGTAAGTATATTTATAATTATGATGGCCAATTACTTATATAAATTCTATTCACATCTCTAAACATTTCCAAAGTTATATCACTCATTTCCGAGAAAAGGTTTTGATTTTCTGGAGTTCGGATTTTTTCAAACATTTGAGTCAAATCTTCTAAGCTTTCAAATGGTGTGCTTAATCTTACCATGTCCCAGCTCCCAGCAAGAGGTCTTGCAATCATTGGTTTATCATCTCTCTTTGCTCTAATTTCTTTAAGTATCTCAATAACTCTAGGAGCTTTACCTCTTTTTGCTTTTATAAAAGTTCTCAATAAAAATTTTGGGGAAGTCAAATTGTTTTCAGTATCTTCTATAACAATCAAACTATTTTGTGACATTGATTCACATTTCGATCCCACTGATTTTAAATATTTCCAGTAATCTGAAGATTCATCCTCCAATACACTATCCATGTACTTTTCTGAATCTGTGGTTGTCGATGGAAATGCAGCTGTGATTCCTGATTTAATTAATTGAAATTGTGAAGTAGGAAAATATATTACTCCTGGACGATCAATTTTTTTAAATTGAGTAGCCATTTCATCTAAAACTTCTTTAAACATTCCTGGTTTTGGTATTCTTGTTTGCATATTAACAATATCTGTCATAACTATCTCCTTTATTTTAAATTTATATATTAAATTAAATTATTGATATTAAGTAATATTTAATATATAAAATAAGAATAATAATAATAAATTATTTATAATAATAAATTATATTTACAAAATTTTAATATATCAATCACAAAATTATGCGAAAAAATGTTAATCAAGTTATAGTACATCAATTATTTCCAGATGACGAATTCCCGACCTTATTTACTTATTCTGACGAATTAACACCCGATGACAAGTGGCAAATTCGGTATCCCAAATATACTGCATGGCAAAGAATTGTCATTATGCCTAACGAAGAATTTGAAAAACATGCACAAAGTATGCAAGACAAAGTTTTCGAAGTAGAAAAAACAATCATGGCTAATCCGGAAAAAATGCTACGTGATACAGAAGAACTAATGTATCCAAATAATATTTTAAGTGACGACCTTGACGAAATTATTAATAGCTAATTTCAATGATTCTATAAGAGTTCTTTGAGTTTCAGCAGGATATGCCCTTATATGCATAATCAATGCTTTCTCCTCATCACTCAAATTATCATCCACAATAAACTCGAGCCCCATAGCATTAAGTAATTCACTAGATGAAATAGTATTATCAAAAGTTTTCGCTAAAGCATTTGCAACATAAACCGGTAAAGACGAAGCAACGCCAGTTCCTAATCGCCTAAGATTAGCTTCCTGTATTTCATATCCATTATTTTTAAGCATCAAACACATCTGCCTATAAGTAATGTTATTTTCTTTTCTGATTTTATTTATTATTGTTGCTAACTTCATACCTAAAGATATGCTTGTTTCTTTGCTACTCATATATTATTCAAATGGATTTATCTTTAAATTATTAATATCAAAACTATCAAAAATATTAACAAACAATATTTCTAATGTAAATAATTTTTAAAGGAAAAAAGCCCCCACTTTTCATAGAAAAGAAGAGGCTTTTCACTAATTTTTTAACTAAATTTAAGTTAAGCTTTTTTGGTTACTATGCTCGCATTAAAGCTACGCCACGAGATACTGACCAAAGAGTAATAAGAATAAAACTTATTCCAGAAATCTGCTGTGCAAGATCTGGATCTGTTTGTAAATTGGCAACAACTAAAATTAATCCTGCCAATATTGCAAGCCAGCTTAGAGGAATAAAAGATAAAGCTCCCTTTACATCGGTTCCACGGTAAGCCCACCCTATACAAATCCATCCAATTCCTGCTAACAAACTTCCCATTGTGCTAGCTGCAACATTTGTAGCTTGTAAGGCTCCTCCTGCAGTTGCAAGAGTACCAGCTGCTACTGCAGCTGCTGCATCTCCTGCCGCCGCCCCTGCTGCTGCTGGCCCAAATTTATCACCTACCTCGATTATTGCAAAACCAAGGCTTACGCTGGTTACCCAAATTATAATCGCTGTCATAATACAATAAATACCAACGCTTTCAGCTGTACCTGCAGCTGTACCGCGAGTATTTAATATTCCAGCTCCATGAACTGTTAATCCGACTACAACAAGTATAAAGCCTATAGAAACATTTAAGCTATTTGAAGAGCTGTTTAACAAAATAGTAGGGATGTCATCAACTTTTGTATTTATTCCAATCGCACTTTGAAATAAAAAATATCCTACTAAGCCAAGGACTACTGCCATTAACGTTAATCCTGATCCTCTTGAACTCATAATATAAACCTCCTTTGAATAGTTATATTAATCATCGTAATATAATTAGCACTTTACCCCTTTAAACTACAAATGTAAACCAACTCAATAATGTGTTTATAAAAATATTTTTTATATCCAAATATGTAATCAATTATAAATATGTTATTATTAATTGCAAAATTGCTAAATAATATTTACAACAACAAATATTTCATGCGCAGAATACTAAATAAAAATAATGCTTATTTTTTTTCGATTTTCATAATTTCATTTTTTGCCTTTTCATGCTCCAGTAATGAAAATAGCAAAAACACTCAGCAAACTATCCCTCTAAAACAACCTATTGAATTACAAAAGCAAGATTATGAGAAAAAAAATAACTTACCTAAAAAACAAGTCCCCGATGTAAAAAATACAAATGAAGATACTAAAATTAAACCCATTGCCCCTGAAACAAAGAAACAAAATGAAAATAAAGTTAATGAATTACAAAAAAATACTGTTGAAAGTAGTTCAGATAAAGAAATAGTAAATATCAAAAACAGTAGTGGTGAAACAAATTCATTCAATGTAAGTAAGAAAGTTGCAGATTTATTACACGAAATGCTTAAAGAAACAGTTTTATCAGATTTGTGGCAGCTACAAAAGAAATACTTACGAATAGAAAATACATCAACTGAAGAAAAAAATGCTTTGCAATTAATGTACTCTATTTCTGAAAAAAGAATAGAAGAAAGAGTGGCAAAAATACTAAAAGAATATGAAGAAAGACAAGCTAAAGAAAAAGAAGAAAAGAAAGTTAAAGAAGAGACAGATAAAAAATTAGAGCAACAAATAGCTATTAATGATCAAAGATTATCCACTATTACAAAACTTTTTGAAGCTAGAAAATTAAAATTAGTGAATATAGATACTGCCAAATCTCTCACAGACGAGTATTTAAAAAATATTAATACCGAATTTATCACACAAGGTACCAAGGAAAACAAAGATTGGAATAAAATACTCAAATTAAGATCCGATCTATATCCTTATCTCTTTCAAATGGCACTTACTGATAATCCATTTTATTTATACGAATTAGCTTTGTATTATATTCCATGGCCTATAAAAACAACCTGGATCAAACGCACAGATGAAGAAAAATATAAAACTGCATATAGTATGTTAAAAGTTTCATCTGATCAAAAACATCCTAAAGCTCAATACAGACTTTCAGAGCTTTATGCTAAAGGCAACTATGTTAAAAAAGATATTATTAAATCCGAAGAATTATTAAAATTATCATATGAACAAGGTTATTCAAAAGCAATTTCTACCATGGCTCTCAGATATATTTTTGGAACCACAACTGCAGGTGGAGGGATTACACAAGATACAAAGAAAGGAATCAAATTACTTGAAGAATTAAGCAATGCTGAAAAATATCCCGACACAGCTGCAAACAAAAAATATACATGGATGAAAACATTTGATGATTTAGATGCAAAAACTGGAGCAAATTACTTATTAGGGCAACTTTATTTTGGCGCTTATGATCAAATCCTAGGAGAAAACTACAAAGATTTATCCAAAACTTTATATTATTGGAACAAAGCTAAAGAAGGCAATGGTCCTTACAGAACTTTAGCTATAAATAAAATAAAAGAAAATGAAAATGAATTAAATAATGCAAAAACCACATCATCCCCAACAGTAGAAGCAAAAAAAGATTATGATGAAGCAGTAAAATTAATTGATAATCATAAAGTTACTACTGCTATTACATTACTTGAGTCAGCTGCGAATGCAGGAAATCAGGATGCTCAATTAAAATTATCTCAATTATATGAAGAAGGATGGATTCCTGATAATTGTTATGACAGTAATGGCCAGCTTGTTTTAGATCAAAATTCATGCGTTATAGGATATAGTGACAGTAAAAATATAGATTACGTAAAAATGATTTTTTGGCTTAAAAAATATGCTGAAGAAAGCAAAGATATGAATTCGCAATTTAAAATTGCATGGGCATATCACACAGGAAAAAAACATAAAGAAAAAGCTGAATCATCGAGTTTATTTCAAGATCTTATACCAGGAAAAAGCATTGAAAGTGATGCTGAAAATGCATTCAAATGGTTTAAAATTTCTGCTGAAAATAATCACCCTACTGCACAAGAATATTTATCAAAATATTATTTTTACGGAATTTTTGTTCCTCAAAGTTATACTAATGCATTTGATTGGGCAAAGTTATCTTATGATAATGGAGGATATACTCGTCGAGACCTTATTCATTATTATTACTACGGAGTAGGAGTAGAGAAAAATGTACAAAAAGCTGGGGGATTGTGTATAGCTGGAGAAAACCCTAGCAGAGAATATTATAAAAAAGAACTGTACAAAGAATCAGAAGGGCAACAATGCCTGGATGAAAATAATGAACCGAGATATTCAAAGCCTAAACCTGCATGCCCTGTAGATCCTCGTAATATACAGGGCATAAGATGTATTTATCCTAATTAAATTTATTAATTATGAACTTGGTGGCTTGTAAGTAATGTCTTTTGCTATACTCAATGCATCTACCAAGTCTTCTACTGGCATTAAGGGTGAGGTTTTTAATGCACTAACAGAACCTGTACTTGAAATAGCAATTGAAGCTGCTGCTATAGTTTTGTCATCGGGGGCTTCAATTATTGCAACTATGTCATATTCCCCAAGAGTGGCATAACCTTCAATTAATTTTATACCAGCAGGTTCAAGCATAGCTCCAACCGCTTCTAGTCTATTTTGTGGATTTGATATTTGAGCACCCCATGCATCATTAGAATAAGATACTTGCCAAAGATAACGTCCCATTTTTTATCTCCTTTTTAGAATTTATAATTACAGAATATTATATTTATAATTACTAAACATTATATAAAAATATTTAATTATAAATAATGTAATATATTTATAATTAAATATCATTAAATATTCTTGTGGAATTACCTGACGAATCAAAAATAAAATTAGCAAAATTACAATTAGAACATAATCGTATAATATGGGATCAACTCAATATTGGAATAAAGCAACTAATTTTATATTCTGATTCATTATTTCCTTCTATTAAAAATCAAACTACATTCAAGGGAATAAATTTTGCAAAATTAAAATCTCCAATATTAAAACGTTATATGGATGAAGGAGGAGATGAATATGGAAACCCTTTTGAACCCAATATTATTGACAAGCTACTTGGAGGTTTTTCTGAAGATGATATTGTAGCTTTATCAAAACCTGCTTATCCTGTAAAAGAATTTTGTGGGCAAAATATTTGCCCAACATGTACACCTGAAAAATTCTAAGTCTTACTTAATGTATAATAATTACATCAATAAAAGGGAAAAATCAATTGGTTTGTTAACGCACACATTGAAGAGTTAAATAAAAATTACAAACCTATATTGAATTAATCAAAAAAATTATTAAAGGATTAAATAATGGAAATTTTAAGTCTAATTATTTTAGTATTAATAATAGTATGCTTGGTAAATGCAATCTTTGTAGTAAAGCAGCAAACAACAGCAGTAGTTGAAAGATTTGGTAAATTTATTAGAATATCATCTCCTGGCATCAACATAAAAATCCCTTTCATCGAAAGAGTAGCTGGAAGATTAAGCATGCGTATTACGCAATTAGATGTGCCTGTTGAAACAAAAACTGAAGATAATGTATTTGTAAAAGTTTCAATATCAGTTCAATATTTTGTATTGGATAAAAAAGAATTTGAAGCATTTTACAAACTAGATAATACCGAACAACAGATAACAGCATATGTGTTTGATGTAGTCAGAGCCAGAGTCCCTGAATTAACTCTTGATGATCTGTTTGTAAAAAAAGATGATATTGCAGATGCTGTTAAAAATGAACTTACAGAAATAATGGGACAATTTGGCTATGGAATCGTTAAAGCTCTAGTTACAGATTTAGACCCTGATGCAAAAGTAAAAGCTGCAATGAATGAAATAAACGAAGCGCAAAGATTAAGAGTTGCAGCCAGTGAAAAAGGGGAGGCAGAAAAAATTCTTATTGTAAAAGAAGCAGAAGCACAGGCAACAAGTAATGCTCTAAGAGGTAAAGGAATAGCTGATGAAAGAAAAGCCATCATTGATGGTTTGAAAGCCTCAATAGATGATTTTCAAAAAAGTATTAGTGGCACAGGTCCAATGGAAGTTATGAATCTTGTTCTTTTAACTCAATATTTTGACAGCTTAAAAAGTATTGCTCAATCAGATAACAGCTCAAGTATTTTTGTACCACATTCCCCTGGTGCATTAAGTGATTTTTCAACACAAATGAGAGATGCTTTGCTTCAGGGAAGACAAGTACCTGAAAAACAAGTTACTCAATCTGAAAAAAAACAAGATGAAAATACTACAAATCAAAAAAATGAGGAATAAATAAATGACACAAGATAAATCTCAACATCCTACTAATAATGGGAAACCTTCTCATGCATTCGCAGGTTTAGTTTCTTTTCTCAGAGCTCCTATCTGTCATGATTTGGATAATATAGATGCTGATATAGCTATTATGGGTGCCCCAACAGATGAAGGATCACCATTTATGCCGGGGTCCAGGTTAGGTTCACGATCTATAAGAGAGCACTCTTTACGATTTGGAAATGACGGTTATTTTGACCATGATTCTGACAAAGTATTTCTAAAGTATGAACTTGAAAATAATAGAATAGTAGATGTTGGTGATGCGGATGTTATTCCAGCAGATGTTGAGGGAACATTTAAAAATATAACAGATCTTACT
>MDTE01002955.1_pt1 | contig 28066 bp, 15 predicted proteins | sample 811231 | NCBI WGS metagenome assembly MDTE01 (sample SAMN05326651, study PRJNA326480) | marine metagenome | isolation source: seawater | place: Indian Ocean: Red Sea | collected 2010 | reverse complement strand
GGTGCAGGAGCTCCAGGCGTCGAAGGAGGCGTTGGAGTCTCAGGTGAGCACGCTGCAGTCCGAGCTCGAGTCACAGAGCGCGGCTTTGACGCAGGCGCAGTCTTCGTCGAGCGCCGAGGTGCAGGAGCTCCAGGCGTCGAAGGAGGCGTTGGAGTCTCAGGTGAGCACGCTGCAGTCCGAGCTTGAATCCATTCGAGCGGAGGTTGCTACGCTGCAGGGTGAGTTAGGACATAAAGTTCACGCTTTGGAATCGTTGGAAGAGAGTGCAGACGCTGCGAGAACGGAGATGCAGACAAAGCTTGAGGAAAGTCTTCACCACGCGAAGGAGGAGCTTCGACTGGTTACGGAGAAGAGCGAGTCGCACAGTGCATCCTTGTCGATGGACTTGGAATCACTCAAGGCGAGTCTTGAGGCCGCGGAGACTCGTAACGCTGTGATGCAAGAAGAGTTGCGTCTCACGAATGAGGCGCTCAGTCGTTCGACCAACGAGGCCGCGAGCATGGAGACCCTTCAAGCGGAGCTCACCGCCGTCAGCGAACGCCACAAAGAGACAGAGACAGAAAAATTGGATCTAGAAGAATCTCTGCGCGTCGCGAATGAACGTCTGGTGAGTCTCGAAGAAAAGTTGAAAATTGCGGAAGAAAACGACGCTTCGAGCGCCGAGGCGCTCCGGAACGCGACTGAAGAAGCGGCCAAAGCCAAGAACAATGTCGCCTCAATCGCTTCGGTGAGCGCCACTCAGTTTGCACAGGAGCGACAGATGATGAAAAATGCCCTGAGCGAGCTTCAAACAGAGCGCGATATTCTCGTCAAGATGCTCAAGACGTTTCACACGCACGGCGTCCTTCATTCGACCACGCAGAGCCAACAAACCGTGCAGGCTCCCGACTTCGCGCATCGACTCGCCGAGTCGGCGTCCATCGCGGGTGTCTTCACACCCCAGAAGAAGCGCACCCCATACGTGGATCTCGACTCCCCGCGTTCTCCAACTGACACATAGACACTTAATTTGTAATTCACCGCACACGTAGTTTTGAACACTGTCGTCGTGACCAGGCGGAGAGGAGCGCTCAACTGTCACTTTACAGCATGCCGCCTCCCGGTCCCGCGCGCCCGCGCGACGTCCGACAAAGCACGTCCTCGGACGAGGAACCGTCCTCCTCGTGGTCATCGAGCGATGGATTTCCACCCGGAATCTCGCTGGAGACGACGCACGGAGGCGTTCGCGTCTTGCGCTTGGATGACCATCCCGAAGACAAACCAAAGTGCGCGAAGACGCTCAGACACCCCTCGAGCGGAGCCGAGGTGACCATCGTGGGCAGCGCGCACGTCTCTTCGGTGTCCGCGCTCGAGGTGAAACGGGTGATTCGGGAGACGAAGCCGGATTTAGTCGTCGTCGAGCTCGATGGTGAGCGACTTCGAAGTTTGTTGAAGAGCGCCTCCAAGGAGAGGCCCGCGGCGCACGCGGCGAAGCGCGTGTCCACGGTGAGTGAGGCGTTGAAGACGATGGCGAACGGTCAGTTGGCGCTCGTCGCGGGATCACTCGCGTACGCGACCGTGGGGGCGGTGTTAGACAGTCGTCCCGGTTCCGAGTTTGTAGCCGCAGTTGAGGCCGCGCAGGAGGTGGGCGCCGCAGTCGTGCTAGGAGATAGGGATCAACGCGCGACGGTGGCTCGGCTGTACGCGCGCGTCAGGCGTGGTTCCACCATATTTGATGAGATGTCGCGTTCGGGGGAAGATCTCATGGAAGACGATGGGTCGATCGATCTTAAACAGGGTCTTCCCGGCATGCAGAAACTCAAGCACGTCTTGGAAAAGGCGGGATGTGAGTACAGCGAAACGGTGATAAAGTCGAGCATGGAAATGCTCGACGCGTCCCTCAGAGGTCTACCGGTGCGAGTGGACGATTTAATGAAGGTGCGCAAGTGTGCGCAGCGAGTGGTTGAATTTGTGAGGGTGGAATCGTTCAAGGGAAATCCAATGTTTACGCCCGGAGTGCCGCGGCAAGCTGGTAAGAAGATGAGCATCGTGGATTGGGCGACGGCAGAGACGGTCGTTCGCGAGCGTGATTTGATACTCGCGACGACTTTGCAGAGAGATCCCAGCGCGTCTGCCGTTGTTGGAGTCGTAGGTGCGGGTCACATTTCTGGAATCTCAAACCTCTGGGACGAAATTGAGAGCTCGGAATCTCGCGCCAAGTTTAACGAGTATTTGAACGAGAAACCCGCCGATGTGAAACCAGTGGATTATACAAGCAGATTCATCACGGGTCTGGTGGGCGCCGCGACGCTCACAACGATCCTACGCAGGGGGTCTTCGAGGGCGGTCAAACTTGCCGGTGCGACGGTGGGTTCGATGTTGACTCTCGGCGCGGTCGCCACGTACGCGGGTGCTTCGGGATTAGTCGCCCTCGGGCGCGTCGCGGTTGCGATTGAAGACGCATCGATACGAGCGGCTGAACTTGGAGGTAGAGAAGACTCCGCGCGGGCGAAAGGTGCGTTTTCGTCTATGATTGTTCGCGACGCAGCTGTACCGTTCAAACTTTAGTTCTCTTTTGCAAAAGATTCACAATTTAGTCCTAACGAGGCGAGTATCCGCTCGAATTGCGCACGCTCATTGGCGAAGCGCTTGCTAATATCGGGCTAACTTCTTCACGATCCAGCATTTCAGGCGTATCATTGAAGTTTTCCTTGTCAAACACCGCAGGCGCCGGGGACATGAGGTTCGGACTGTCGCCGTCATATTCCTCTGTCACGTTGAGCGCCGCGACAGCATCGAGCGCTTCGCGCGCAGCTTCCAAATCATCTAAATTCTCCCCGACTTCAATATCGCCGGACATCGTGCGATCCATGTCCATGGAATCATCGCGCCAATTTGCACTAGAACGCAACATTTGCTCTTCACCGAGAGCGGCGAGCACCATCGGATTCATCTGTTCTTCCTCATTCATATCAGCTGAATCGTCGCCCATATCGACATACACCTCGACAGGCTTCGGACTGCCCTTGATCATCACCGGAGTCGTCCTCACCCCGAGAGATGACGAAGGAGACAAACCACCATGGCTCGCCTTGAAACCGAGGTCTGGAGTGTCCGATGTTTCTGCGTTTTTCAATGTGAGATCGATTGACCTCTTGTTTTCTTCGACTGGCTCAAGTGGCGAGCGATAGAATGGACCAGGCGAGCGTAAGAACGATTCTGGATCATTCTTCTTCGTGGGCGTCTTCTTGAGCCCAGCGAAGAGTTGGCGTCCGCCGATGGCGTTGTTGATGGCACTGATGCTCGGGTAGCCCAATGCGGGTCCTTCCGGCGTGAAGGGATTCCACAACGCGGCAACGCTCATCCAGTTCACCGCGCCGATCAGCCACATGAAATTCACACCGACAGCGATCGCTAAGTAGCCATAAAAGTGTTCGTTTGCGACTAAAGCTATTATACTGAGCATTATGCCCGCTTCAATCGCGACGACGCCGACGCCGACGGCGAATGGGATCAATGCATCTTCGCGCATCAAAGACCAGAAAGACTTTCTAGGACACGAGGTGGAGCGCCACCAAAATTTGCCTTTACGATCAGCTGCATTCGACACGTAGCACGAAGGCGGCCAAATCAAACAAGCCACCAAGAGCTTGATGTCGTCCAGTACGGGCAAATGCCACTTGCGTCCGAAAATCGTAAACTCTCGCAACTCGCAAAACTTTTCCCATACTTTCCGGTCGTGCACACCCGGAAGACGCAATTTCAGCAACCCAAGTATGATGCACGCATGCAAAACGAACACAATGATAACATACGGGCCCGTGACAGCCGCAAAGAGACCGAGCGTGCACACGCGCGCGGAAAGCTCAAAGAAGCGATAGCACGCCTTTGTCATCATTTCAGAAAGGTGCGCCTTGTGATTCTGCCAGTATTCGCTCCAGTTGTACTTCGGTGGCTTCTCGTGCAAGTCCAAGGAAGTGAAACACAAAGTACCGGACGTAATTGAACCGGCGACGGCGAAGAAGAGGAGACTATCGAAGCCTTCACGTCCCATGCACACGGTGTCTGGCGAGGAACACGCCATCCCAATGTACGCTTGAAGCGTCGCCATGGGCAACGTCAAGAAGATGGTATCGACGAGCTGCATGCCTCGAAGGTCCATTTCAGCTTTTCTAGCTCGCACGTCGTTGGTACGGAGCGCTCTCCACGCGGCGAACGCCGTGCCGAGTTGGAGCGTCGCGCACACGGCGCCCACTCGTCTGACAACGACTTTGAAGTCGTACTTGCTGAATCCGAAAACCTTTTGATCCTTCTTTATTTCAGCCGGCTTTTTCGGCATCGGGTAGTGAAGAACCCAATATCCCGTAATACACGACGCCGAGAAGATGAAAAACATCAAAACCATCGTGAACCAGACCCACAGGCCTTGACGCGCAAAACGAATAAGTTCGCGAATCAACTGCGTCTTGGAGTAAAAGTCCAGCAAAATACCCACTACGAGCATGGACCGCTGTACGATGTTCAACGACGGGCCTAAACATTCGATTCGTTCAAGAATCTGACGCGAGATCGGAATGGGCGTCATCGGCATCACGTTGGCGGGCAAAGACATTCTCATCGCCGCGCGTTTCGTCGTGCTCGGCTGAACGGGAGTCGCCGGACGAGCATTGATCGAAGCACCGAGAGGATTCGAGTTCGCCGCGAGCGGCGCGATCATCGGCGAAGAGAGCCAAAGCTCTTCTTGCTTCATCGCGCTTCTCGGCTCGACGTTACTGTGTCGGAAACACGGCGTCGGAGACAAGAGCGGCGTTTGACTTCCCGCATCTTGTTGACTCTGCTCATCGTCGTCCGTGTTCGCACCCTCCGGAGTCCCTCCGAGATTCACCGAATCACCGCACTCGTCTTCATCGCGATCACGCTCGGACGTCACGTCGCGTTCGGGCGTCTCCATGCCCTCCACGAACCCATCCTCTTCGTCGTCTCCGCCTTCGCCGTTTCGCTGCTCCGCCTCCTCGATGGCCGCGACTCTCGCGCACACTCGCATCGGAGGCGTCTGAGACATCGGCGCGATCGTGGGACTCTCACCGATAGACCCCCACGCGTCATCGACGTCGCCAAAATCATCGTGCGCCGACACCACGGGCGTCCCGCTCTCCGTCGCCGTCTCGTCCCCTCGCGCGCCCTCGTCGCCGTCGTCTTCGTCATCCTCCCGCATCGACCTCACCGGCGACGTTTCCTCCGCCTCCTCCGCCTCTCCCGCGTCGCTCCTCGCCTCTCGCGCTCTCACCGCCCGTCTCGTCGCCACCATATCGTCCCACTCGCGCCCTCCTCTCGCCCTCGCGCGCTCGTCCCCCTCGCGCGTCCCCTCGGTCGTCCCGCGCGCGTCTCTCCCCTTTCACGAGCGCACGTCCGCGCGACTCGCTCCCTCCCTCGCGCGCTCGCTCGTCGCGCGAATAAATAACGCGCGCGTCGATCTCCGTCGTCGCGTCCACGATCGCGCTCGCTCGCGCGCGCGCTCGCTCGCTTCTTCGTCGCGCGTCTCGGCGTGGGGACATCGACCGACGCGACGACGCAACGGTCGACTCCGACCGAGTGTCCGGTTCGATTTTTATGTATGGTGTTCGACGGTGTTCGACGGTGTTCGACGGATGTCCAATGCGTGGTTTCGTAGACCCTAGGTGGTCGGACACGTGGAGGCGGGCGCGCACGGATGGGGGTACGCGTGCGCTTAGTACGGGGGAAAATACATACATCACCCCGGTAAGAGGCTCGGCGGTCGGTCGAGGTCGAGGCTGCGTGGAGCCGCGCGCGCGGGGGACTCGTGCCGCCTCTTTGCGACGCGCGAGACATGGGTCGCGTTATCCGAGGTTGCCGTAAGGGCAAGGGGTCGATTTTTACCTCCCACACGCACACCCGTAAGGGCGCGGCGAAGCACCGTCAACAGGTGCGTGACGGTCGAACGCGACGCGGGCGCGCGGTTTCGGATCGCCACGGGGCGCGGGGTCTCGTGGACGGTCGTCGGTGATGCGACGATGGAGATGGAACGAGGAGACGCGCGTGCGGTGGATGTGAATGTGTTCGAGATGTTGGTCTCATTCGCGCGCGGATCGCGGCGTGCGCGGGGCGTCTTCGAGGGATGGATGTCGCCGTCGTGGGATGGATGCAAAGACCTAGAGACTGACCCCGCGTGATTTTTTAATCGACGCAGGACTTTGCCGAACGTCACGGCTATGTGAAGGGTGTGGTGACGGATATCATCCACGACCCGGGTAGAGGTGCTCCGTTGGCCAAGGTACGTTTTTATCGCTCGCGCGACAACCGAGAGGTCGATGACGATGATGATGTGGATGTTGGTCTCGAGCGGGGAGTAGGGCTTTGCGCGCCGCGACGCTCGCGGTTCGCGGAGCTCTTCGTCCGTCCACATCGCTCGAACGCGCGGGAAATGGACACGAACGCGCGACAGAGACTGACTTTGACGTGCTTTTTCCTCGAAACAGATGACTTTCCGTCACACCAAGCGTTACGGCCTCCAAAAGGAGCTCTTCATCGCGGCGGAAGGTACGTACACCGGTCAATTCGTGTACGCCGGTAAGAAGGCGCAATTGGCGATCGGTAACGTTTTGCCGCTCAGCTCCATGCCGGAGGGTACGATCATTTGCAACGTCGAGTCCAAGCTCGGTGACCGCGGTACCTTGGCCAAGGCGTCCGGTGAGTACTGCATCTTGATCTCCCACAACCTTGACACGGGCTTCTCCCGTATCAAGCTCCCGTCTGGCGCGAAGAAGACGATTCCGTCTGGTTGCCGTGCGACGGTCGGTCAAGTCGCGGGTGGTGGTCGTTGCGACAAGCCGATGCTTAAGGCTGGTGCCAGCTACCACAAGTACAAGGTTAAGCGCAACAGCTGGCCGAAGGTGCGTGGTGTGGCTATGAACCCGGTTGAGCACCCTCACGGGGGTGGTAACCACCAGCACATTGGTCACGCCTCTACGATCCGTCGCGATCGTTCGGCTGGTGCCAAGGTCGGTCTCATCGCCGCCCGCCGTACTGGTCGTCTTCGCGGGGCCAAGCCTTCCGAGGCGGACTAGATTTCTACGTAATACGATTCTCTCGAGATTCCAAATCGCCGTCGTCGTCGTTCACGCAGCGCCGCGCCTCGATTTCGCGATCAAACGCAAAGATTAATTACCATCCCTGAGCTTAAAGTCTATCTCCTGGTTGGCAGTCTCTTTGCAACATTAATTCGCGAGACGCGTTCGCGTGCGTTCGCTCTTTCCATTCGTGGAAGCGCGCGTGCCGCGTTCCGCCTCGCGCACAGTCAATTCTTTCCTCGTGCACTTTTTCACTTGAGCGCCACATGCCGGAGAGTGAGACCGAGCGTAACGCCCGTCTGGGCGTGCGCGCGCGAACGTGGGCGCACGCCTCGTCTCGTAAACGGTCCGCGCCGTCTCGCGATGCCGTCGAGTTCCGCGTCGCGTCGTACAACACGCTCGCGTGCGGTTACGCCAGCGAACTTCGGCGCTCGCTCTATCGAGTCGCGACGCACCGCCTGGAGTGGTCCTCGCGCTCGAAAACGCTCGCGGCCGAGTTGAAGATACTCGCCACAGACGTCCTGTGTGTGCAGGAGTACGAGGAGGAGACGTGGAGGACGATGCGACGGACGCTGGACGGGTTGTCGTACTCGCGAGGCGCGTTCGCCGAGCGAGCGTCGGCGGAGAAACGAGATGGGTGCGCGATATTTTATCGAAGCGACGTGTTCGAGTGCGAGTCTTCGGAGAATGTGAGTTTCGCGAATCACGGGTTGGGGGATAACGCGGCGTGCGTCGTGACGTTGAGGCACAGAAAGCGAAAAGACACCAGAATCGTAATCGCGAATGGCCACTTAATCTTCAATCCGAAGAGGGGCGACGTGAAGGTTGGTCAAGCGCGAGTGCTCCTCGCCACCGCGGCTAAGATGCGACAGAGATCGATCGATCGTGGTTTTGACACTCATTGTTTAGTATGTGGAGATTTCAATATATCTCCGACAGGTCCTCTGTATGACTTCTTCCGCGATGGGCACTTGGACTTGTCGGCTGTGCGCCGACGCGAGCTATCCGGGACCCTCTTGGACTACGACAAAGACGAAGACGAACATTCGCGCGAGTGCGAACGCGATGACATAGATATAGCTTCAGAGACGGAGGAGGTGGCGATGCGTGCCTTTCGAAACGGCTGGGACGCGCAGGGCATCGCGCTCGCGCTCGGCGATCGCCAAACGCCTTTTCCGTGCAGAACCAACGTGCCACTCACCATCACAGATCGGGCATCAAACGTAAAAGAAGTTGATGAAATACGTGAAATGATGCGATGGACGTCAGGGGGGTGCGTTATACATCATGCACTCGCGGGTGAGCTGAAAAGTTCATACGTCACCGTGGATGGACGTGAACCCACTTTCACGACGTGTCACGCCAAGTTTACAGGAACGAACGACTTCATCTGGCACACCGATAAATTAGAGCCGATACGTGTGTTGAGATGTCCGAACATTGACGAGGTGGTACGTCACGGCAGATTACCGTCGGTGAGATACGCTAGCGATCATATATGTCTCGTCACAGATTTCCGAATCTGAAGCAGAAAGTACTTTAGCCGAATTTAGATTGTGATTGTACATTTGTCTTACATCAAGCTAAAATCTCGGCCCTTGCAAAATTTACGCAGCAAGTTTTTGAGGTCCTGAATCGTTTCAGTGATGTGTTTGGCCTCTTTATCTCTGCCAAAATTGCCCATGCCATCCAAATCTACTTGCAAATGGTCCAGGTTGCGCTCCCACCCCATCAACTGCGACTGACGAAACTTTTCTTCCCTGTCGAAAAGAATCAAATTTGGTGTTGGGAAGTTCAAAAACTCGTCAAAACAATGATCCAAACACACCTCGTGCTCACCGCACGGGCCAGCAGGATCATCATTCGGCTGCAACCAACATTCATAGCCCTTACTCGCCCACTCTGCTTGGCTCGCAGTCTTCTCGTCTTCTAAAGCTTCCACTCCTATTCCTGTCATATCGTAGTCACCCAGTGGCAAAGGAACGTGTGAACGATCCCGAGGGCCGAGTCTAACTTTCCTTCCAACAGCCATCATCTTCGTGTGGTGATCGTCGTCGTCTTCGACTGCTTGTACCGGCACGGCGTCATCGCCCTCATCATCGCTATCTCCTATGGGCTCTTTTCCCTTACCTTTGCCTTTCGGTTCTTCTTTACGTTCAATCTTCACTTTCTTCGATGGGTTCTCGTTCACAGAGAGCTTGATCGGAGTGTCAGATGTCGTGCTGACGCCGATGTCGCTCTTGACTGCCTTCACGAGGGCTTTCTTCGATTGTCTATTTCCCGACGCGCGCTTTTTCGGCGTGCGTCTCGAATCTTCCGTATTCGACACCTTCGACGTGCTCAGACCCATCATCAAGGCCGCCGCCTCTTCGTCATCCACCGCTCCGGGCTCTTCATCGTCCTCCTTGTCCTCCTCGTAGTGCTCCTCCTGCTCCTCCAAGTCTTTTCCGGGCGGCGGCACCTCCAACGGTTCGACCGGCTTCACCTGATGATTAGTGTCCGCCGCGGGCGTCTTCGCGAATAATCTTCTCAATTTATCCTCCTCCACGCCCAATGACCTCAGCTTTCCCCGATTCACCTCGTACGACGTCGTCCCCGGCCGCATTCTGAAAATTTCCGACCCGTCCGCCAGCTTGACCTTTTTCGCCCCCGCCATCTTCATCACCGTCGCGAAGAACGCGTCCGGGTTCGGTTTCCCGTACCAATGCGATGTCTTCTCGAACGTCTTTCCAAATATCGTCGTCAGCATGTACTCGACGCGCTTTCTATACGGCAAATCCGCTCCCATATTTCGCATGTGTCCCAACCCGAGAAATCGCAGCAAACTCTTGGTGCGCTGGAGAATCTTCCTATCGCCGTCGTCGGCGCGTGCTCGCGTCGAGCGTTCGACCGACGCGCGCGCGACGATCACGAAGACCATCACGCGCGTCGTTCGAACGCTCGCGCGAGGCGATGCGCGCGTCATCGTCAGTCTCGCGCGTCTCATTCGTCGGGTGCCCGTGGATCGCCGATCGCGAGGGGTCGCAAGCGCGCGCGGGATGATTCGAGGCTCGGCGCGCGCGGTGCGTCGGAGGAAACGCGCGCGCACCTTCGCTGATCGACGACGCGAGGCCGTTTCGGCGGCGCGTTCGGCATCTCGCGTCCGCGACGAGGGCGCGTCGTGAGCTACGGCGCGCGCGAGGGCGTCGGCGAATGCGGGCAAAATGGGCACCATCGACGGGGTCGGGCGCGCGCGCGACGATGACGACGACGGAGGACGCGGAGACGGGGCGAAGTGATGGATCGCGTCGTGATATCGACGTTCGGCGCGCGCGAGGGGACGTCGAGCGCGCGTGGACGACAAGAGAGACGCGGGCGTGCGAGACGGGCGAGGGCTGGGTGAGACGCCGAGCGCGAGCGCGCGCGCGCGGAGCACGGGCTCGTCGCGAATGCGATCGACACGGCGCATGTGGGCGCGCAAGTGTGCGTGCACTCGGATTAAAACGAACGACTGCGCCTCGATCGGTCGCTCGCGCTCGACGTTCGTCGCGTTCGCGACCTCGCGACGTCGCTCACGAGAAGCGCGCGCTCGGCGGCTCCGCCGCTTCCTCCTCCTCGGATCCCACATCCACCGTCGCCTTCTCCGTCGCCTTTTGACCCAATCCACGAGCTCGACGCATCTCCATCACCGCGCTCGTCCGCGCCACGAACCGTTCTCTCGACCTCGCGTGTTCGAACACCGCGATGTACGCGAACGCCGCCGCCAAGAGCCCAAACGCCACCGCGCGTTTACTCGCCCGTCGACTCTGACACAGCATCACTCCCAACGGCGCCACGACGGCGACGAGAAACACGACGAATAAATCCAGAGCCACCGCGCTCGCGCCCGGCGTCGCCATCATCCGCCTCCCCGCGCGCGTGCGCGTCGATATGTCGTTCCATGTGTACACTCGAGTCACGACCGGTCACGAGTCCCTCTCCAAAGTCCACACCATGTGAAATCTCAACTCAACGTCCGTCGTCGTCACACCGCGATGGCGACGCGGTGGCGCGTCACGTGGACGAGAGAGCGGCGAAAAAAGAAACCTAAAAAATTTGACGGCGAGCTCGTCGTCGATGAGAGCGGCCGGGCGACGCTCTACGAGACGGGAGAGGCGGAAGATGGCGACGGTGATGATGACGCCGAGACGAAGATGCGAGAGGTGACGAGCGAAAAACTGCGTCGAGACGTCGTGGAAGCGATGGAGGCGGGCGCGGACGTCGCCTTGGGAGCGCAGTACGGCGTGTACCTGGACGAGCGCGTGGACGAGAGCGAACGACGCGATGGAGGCGAGGTGGGGACGAGCGGCGGCGGAGGCGCCGAGTCGACGGCGACGCGCGCGAAGAGACATCGGTTCGTCAATCCCGCGTTTCACAAGAAGTTCGTGCCGCCGATGCTGAAAAAGCCGAAGACGACTGTGGAGACGCGAGTCGTCGCGCGCGCGTCGACGCGAGAGGACGAGAAAGAGGAGGCGTCGAACGTAGAACTACCGGTGGGCGATTTCGCCAAGGCATTGTTGGAGTTCGGTCTCGAAGCCATCAAAGAGCAGCTCGACGACGATCACGACGACGAACCTCTCGCGTGTCGCGTCGTGGATAACGCGGCGAACGTGGCGCGCGTCGCTCGAAAACCGGTCGGCGTCGCGCCGGTGAAGAAACCGCCGGCGCGTCCTCGCCGCGCGCCTGCCGCGCCGCTCTCGGCGGACGCGCGCGTGACGGCGCCGCCGCACGATTACGACGGCGCCAACTTCCCGAAAACGACCACGTTCCCGTCTGTCCGCGCGTATCAAGCGTATTTCATCTCTGCAGCGTGTGAAAATCTGTCGCTTCGTCTTCGAGACGTCTCGCTCAAGTTGAAAAAGATGCGCGATGAATCCTCGGCGGAGATGCGCGCCGAGCCCAATTTACCGATTTTGGCCAACATGTTGAATCAGCGGTTTAAACTGCGTTATTTCTTCAAAGATTGCAAGATCGTGTCGAGAAAATTCGTTAAAACGAAGAAACAAGAGGAGGAGATCGTCGTTCGCATGTACGTGCCGGGATGGAAGTCGATGAAGGGCAAGAACAAACGGCCGTACACGAAGGGTGACGTGTGGTTGGTGAGCACCGATCCATGGTTCGAGGTGAAATCGTCGAGACAGATCGGTGATCGCGCCAATGCGCCCTGGGTCGGCGTCGTGCAGAGCACGTGGTTCGGGCTGAGACAGGATGGGGAGATGGCCGTGCGTCTGTTGAGTCCGAGACCACGACGGTTTACCGATAACTGTTCGTTGAACGTCTTCGCGCTGCACACGACGCTAAACGCATTTTCAGAGTTTGATGAGTTGCAAGCCATGTCAAATCTGAGCAAAGAATCGCCGTCACCGATGTTGACAAGTCTTCTCGGTAACCCACCGCCTGAGGAGCGCGAGGAAGAGCAAGAGCTCTATTTGAATGACTCGGAGATTGGCGCGGCGGCGCTCAAGCGGAAATTTACGCTCAATGACGATCAAGCGCGCGCGGTTTCTAGCGCACTCGCGAGCGCGACTTCCGTGTCTCCGTTTCCGATTCGTCTCGTGCACGGTCCTTTTGGGAGCGGAAAGACGCACACCATCGCCGCTTTCGTCATCAAAGCCGTGGAACAGTTGAAGTCTTCAAACGGTCGCATCATGATCAGCGCTCACACGAACATCGCCGTCGATCGGGTGTTGCAGTCTCTCCTCAACCTGGGGTTCACGGATTTTGTTCGCGTCGGGAGTGTTCGAAAGATCGACCCATCCATCCTTCCATATTCGATTCACGCAAAACACAAAGCTGACGGCTCAAGTCACATCAAAGAGCTCGAAGCCATGCTCGGCGAAGCTTCGACGGCGCGCACGAGAGCCATTCTCGAACAAGAGATTAAATCCATATCTAGCGACAAGAGCAAGGCAAGAAAGAGCTTGTTGAAGAAGTGTAGCGTCGTCGGAGTGACATGCTATTCGTCGTCTCACGACTACGTCAAGAACTTGGAGTTTTCAGTGGTGGTGCTCGACGAGTGCTCGCAGATGACGGAACCGAGCAGCGTGCTTCCAATCGTCAACTCGCGGTGCAAGACGCTGCTCGCGTTCGGTGATCCCTTGCAGCTTCCTCCGCTCGTCGAGACCGTGCCAGAAATAGAGAATGCGACGTCGACGCGCAACCCGCTCATGAGAACTTTATTCTCTCGACTGAGCGCCGTCGGACATCCCACACTGACCCTGCGCACTCAGTATCGTTTGCATCCGATGCTGTCGGCAATTCCGAACAAGTGCTTTTACGACGGTGTGTTGATCGACGGCGTCAACGCGAGCGACCGCTCGGGTTTGATATCTCTGGCGCCGCGGGGCGTGCTTCCACCCATCGTCTGGTGGGATACCATCGGTTACGACGAGAAGGAAGGCGAGAGTAAGATAAACGTCAATGAAGCCACGCGCGTGACTTCCATCGCGAGATGTCTCCTCGATAACGGTGTTTCTGCGGAGAAAATCGGCGTCATCGCGTTCTACGCGGCGCAGGCAAAGTTGGTAAATTCCAAACTCGAGTCTTTCGCCTCGAACGCACCGATGATCGTCGGAGATGACGCCGAATCCTTTTCTCCGGCTGACGTCCAGGTGAGCACGGTGGACGCGTTCCAAGGTCAAGAGAAGGAAATAATCATTTTCACCCTCTGCGGAGCGCCTCAGTCGACGTTTACCACGGCCGAAAGGCTCAACGTCGCGCTCACCCGCGCGAAAAGACATCTAGTCGTCGTCGGACAAGCCGCCGTTGCGCAAAAGTCAAATGAACCGTGGCGAGAAGTTTTGCGCTGCGCCAGAACGAATGCGCACGGCTTCATTCTGAATCGCCTGGATGCGAATTCCATCTTGCAAAAGTGGCGTCCAACCACGACGACGGCGATCGCCGACGCGGACGACGTCCTTCTGTCGCAGAGCTCTGACATCGAGCTTTCTCAAGACTTCATAAAGGACAGAAATTCGCTGCTCGAACTCGGCTTTGATCGAAAGCAATATTGGGAATTCCACTGCGCCGTCATGCGCGCGGTGAATTACGACCACGAAGAGAGTCGAGAACTCGTGCAAACGTCCGCGCTGATTCCGTTCCTCCGTCGCTCGTACCCCAAGGCTTTCGCCGCGGATGGCTCGTTCAAGTGGAACAAGGCCAAGGCGAGACGAACGCTCACCGTGGACGCCGTCGGCCTCCTTCGCCGTTTCATCGAGCACGAGCACGGCGTTGAATCCGTGACGCTGACCAAACTCATCGACGCGTTCGAAAACCGCGAGGAATTCGAACGCGATCCCACCGGTTTCGGTTGGTTGTGTCTTCAAGAAGCCGAGGGCGCGCACGCCGTCGGCGCCGCCGAGTGGTCTCGCGCGGATTTCGTCCCCGCGGATCCGTCCTCGGCCTTCTCAGACGACATGATCGACGAGGAGGGATACGACGATCGCGCGCTCCTTAGCCCCTAGCGCTACGATAGAAGAACTATGTGCACGCGCGCTCGCGCGCCCCTCGCGCGAACGCGCGACAACCGTCGAGACCCGAAACGACGCGATGATGCGCGACGCCGCGCGTCATCGCGCGTCGCGTCGTCCACCGCGGACCGACCGAACGGAACCAAACCGAACGAATCTCTCTCTCTCGCGCGCGCCATGCTCGCGCGCGCGCCGTCGACGCTCGCCGACGCCCTCGCGCGCCGAACGCGCATCCACGACGACGGCGACGTGGACGACGCGTCGACGACGTCCGCGCTCGAATCCGCGCTCGCGGACGCGCGACGTCGCGCCCGGGACGCCGCGATAACGATCGCTGAACTCGAGGAATCGAGAGACGCGCAGTCCGTCGCGGCGAGACGCGCCGAGGCGCGCGCGAAGTCGTTGGGGGAACGACTCGCGCGGGCGCGAGAGGGAGACGCGAACGGGTTGGCGAGAGACGCGCTCAGGGAGCGCGCGGAGGCGTTGGAGACGGCGAACGCGCGGTTGAGAGAGGCGTTGCGAGAGGCAAACGCGCGTGCGGACGCGTCGGAGGCGGAGATTAAGGAGACGCGACGGATGGAGGCGACGGCGGAGACGGCGGCGAACGAGGACGCGGCGGCGGCGGAGACGGCGGAGCGAAGGGAAAAGGAGGTTGTTCGGTTGCGAAGAGAGCTTGGGAGGCAGGCGCAGGTCATCGCGGACGCGTATAGGGATGAGATGATGCGGTTGCAGCGCGAATTGCGCGAGAGTGAGGGGAAGCGGGAGGTTTTGGAAAAGGAAAACGAGGCGCTCAGAGCTGAGGCGGCGAAGATGAAGAAAGCGGCCAAGGCGGCGCGGGGACCGAGAAATACGTACGAATCGCCGTACGCGTACGCGAAATACGCGGATAAACATAAGGAACGCGACGGGGCTCGATCGCCGCTGACACCGCGCAGTGCGAACGTGTTCGAGCGATTAGCCACGCCGAAACGCGTCACGACGCCGAGTCCTGGACATTTTCGTTAGAGTTATACGTTGGTAAGTTGTGTGCGTGTGGGTGTGTTGTATTGTCTACAGTATATTCTAATTCAATTTACTTGCTTCTTCTCGCGCGCGTCGTTTCCTTGAGAAGAGAATCCACGCAGATCGCGCATCGAACGTATTCATAGTAGGGCGGTAGCGTGAATCCCGAAGGTCCCCACACCGGGTGGTCCGCGATGGCGTCGAAAGCCGCTCCCGACGAACATGAGTCGCAAAAGGCGCGCGAGCAAGAAACGCAGCGGAACGTGACGTGTTCCGGCGCCGAATCTTTGCCGCAAACCAAGCAACTGTGCTGCGGACACGTCCAACCTTTCTGTGGCACGCTTCGGATGTACGCGCACCCCATCGAGGTGACTCGAGGACACGCTTTGCATCGAACCTTCGTGCCCGCCTTTTCGGGCGGCAAAAACGCGGGTGGGATATTCTTACACTGACCAGGAACGCCTCCACAGTACACGCAGTTGTGCTCGTGTAACGTCCACCACTCGGGATCGGTGGCACTCGCTCGCTTTTGCTTTCTCTCCTCGGCGGCATCCCAGAGTTCGTCATCTTTTGCGCAAAACTCTGGCGGCACCACGCCGTTCACCGGCATGCGCTCGATTATCGCGTTCACGGACGACGCCAGCGCTTCGGAACAACTCGATAATTCTTTAATCTCAGCGTCAACCTTTTCTTTCTTCCACGCGATGTGCTTACCGCGCTTGTCGGACAGGCGCATAAAGTTCGTCGTGCCCTTCACCGGATTGAGTCCCCACACGCGGTTTGCCGCTCGCCACATGTTTTCGAGCGCCGGCGCTCCCAAGGCGTCAATCTTGTCAGAGAACTCACCGTCGAGGAAAAGAATTGTGCTCACGTTCGACAGGAGTCCTTGTTGTCGACGCAGATTGGCGACGTTACAGATGAGGAACGAGATGTTGTTCTCCGGCACCATGGTGTTGAATCTCGCCACGGCGTAGAGAATGGAACCCAACTTGTCGCCCGGTTCGTCGATGCGAGCGTGGTCAATCTTTGCCGCTCGCATCGCCTCGATAATTCGCGCCAAATCATCGTCATCGGTGCCGAGTAAGAGAACCTTTTGGCCCTTCTTGCGAATACCCTTACAGACGTGCGCGAGGGCACTGAGTAAGGACTCCGAGTCCACGTCGAGCGAAAAGTTGAAAAACTTGGCCAACGGAGCGGGCACGACTGGAGGTTCAACCATTCGCTCGTTCAGTTTAAGGACGAACAATTCGGTCCAAATGCCGGGGTACGCTTTGCTGTGTTTGTGCTTGGCGTTCATCTCCGGGCATTTTGCCAACTGTGGAAACATCAAACTGGCAAACACGTCGACGTTGGGATTCGCGACGTCGTTGCTCAGGAAAAAAGTGGAATCTGTTTTCAGATCGGCCAAGTGTTGGATCGATTTACCCGCGTACCTTTTATCATCCCACTCGTCGTAAATCACGCTCTTGAAAGTCAACTCTTGAGTCGCTTGCGTTTCGGTGATGTGTTCGTATGGAATGATGACGAAATCAAAGGATAAACTTCTGAGCGTTGATGTATTCGTCGCACTCTTCTCGTCTTCATCAGACATCAATGTGATGCTACGAAGAGAGGTGCACCAACGATGAAGATCCGCGATCCACAAGTGTACAGTCTCTTTTGGACACACAATCAAGTGCTGTCCCGGCTCACGTATACCATCGCGCACCCACTGAATGAAAGCGAGCGAAGTGAGTCGCTTCCCGAGACCCGTTTCAAACGCCAAAATTCCACTCATCCCCACGGCAAAAAGATTACGCATCCAGTGCACGGCGTCTATTTGATGCGATTTCAAGTATTTCCATGGCGCCTGATCGGCGTACATCGCACCATCCTGAGGAATCTTGTTGGAATTTTCATCGAGCTGTTGAAGCACGTCCTTCACCTTGGTTTCACCAGCCTTCGTGTCAATCTTGTTGAAGCGCTTAATCTCGTCTTGATCGAGCTGCTTACAGTCATCTTGCACCTTCGTGAGTGCACTATTGATATTACCTTCCTTGGCGGTGACACCGCTCAGAGTGTGACGTAAAAGTGTCATCACGACTATGCGCTTTGCCAGCAGACTGGTCGCAGTCGGGAACGCTTCCACGGCGACATCTTTCGGCTTTTCCTCTTGCTGAGTCGGTTTCGCTGCGGGCGCGAGAATCGAAGGCACAGGAGGCATTGTGATGATGGGTTTGGAACGCGAGTCCGTGGTCACGTTATCTCCCCAAAACACACTCGTGTGTTTCGCCGTGTCCGTCGTGCCGTCTTCATTGTATCCGCACGTCAAGAAACGCTGCTGCTCAAATTCCGGAGCGCTGTGCGCGGAACAGAATATCATGGGTTGTCCAGACACAGCCTGTCTCAACGTGATCTGTTCGTTCGCACGAGCGCACAATGGATGAAAAGCGCTGAAACACTTGTGCATGGAGCACTGCGTGCAAGCACCGACTTCTTGACACACCGAACACTTCAAGTTCATGCGACTCACTTTCGTCGCCGACATATCCACCATGGGCGCTTGTCCATTCTTCTGTCTGATGACTCGAACCTCGGGTAAGTGCAACGCACACGCCAAGTGGGCGTGATGACCCGGCGGTAGCCACGGCATGTCCCACTTCGACGCGGGACTTACGCGCACGAGCGCGCCGCCGGGATGCGGGCAAAAAGTACAGATACCTCTGGGAGTGCCACAACTGATGAGAGGCCCTTTGGTCACTCCTTCCTTGCAACCGCGACAATACCAATCGCCCTCGGGAAGCTCAGTCAAACCATAACAAGACATGTGGACCTGAATATCGCAGCCATCGCAAAACACGATTTCATCAGAGGGATGCCACCAGTCGGGCACGCCCTCTCCGCACACGTGGCAGACATCGGCGTTGATGGCTTTCTTCCAGAGCTCGGACACTTGCTTCGACGGCGGCGCTGGCATTTTACCCCGAGGTCTCGTTTGGTGCGGGAGATTCTTCAACTGACCCGCTTTGATGGGTTTGCCATCCAATGTCTTGCCGTATTGCATGACGTGCAACTGACTCGCGAGTTCGTCAGCCTTCGCTTGTAGCTTGGCCTGTTTCCTTTTCAAATCCTTCGCGTGCGCGACCGCGCGATCTGCGGCGCGCTTTTTACTAATCGCGAATTTGTACGCGCTCGCGGCGGCCGCCGCCGTCATGGTCCACTCTGGCAACGACTCGGGCTTCCTCGCCTTGACGCGCTCCAATATCTCGCCCATCGTCGGAGTGACGCGACCACCGTTCAGACTCTCCGGTCCGAGAGCGAATGTCTCTAAAAACGCCATGATAGACGTCGTCTTCAAGCTAGATTCATCTAAATCTACGATCGTCTCGCCGCGATCCTCGAACAAGTCGTCGAATTGCCCGGGCGTATCCGCGTCGCTCGTGTCCTCTTCCATGTACTCCCCATTCACCGCCTTCACCTCCATATCCTTCACCGTCGCCATGCGAGCGTCTATATCGGCCATCCACGCCTGCTCATCCTCACCGTCCTCGTCTTCTCCGTTCGCGACCATCCCTCGTGCGCCGCCGCCCCTGCCGCCTCGTTCCCTCGAGCCCGCGCCGTCCGTCACCTCGTTCTCCGAAGCGACGCGCTCGACGAGCGCCGCGATCGCGTCACCCGCGCCACCATCCACACCCACATCGTCTCCCTCCCCTCGAGCGTCCATGATACTCGTCTCTCACCGCCGACGTCGTCGATTCGCTCGACGCCTGGGATTATTCTTCGATCCGATTCCGATCACCGTCGCTCGCGTCGACTCACCCTCGCGCGCCGATGCGCTCGCCCCGCGTGAACCAACGCCTCGCGCGCGTCCCCCCTCGCGCGCGCGCGACGTCGCGCGACGATTTCGCGCCGTCGACCGTCGCCGCGTCGGGAAATGCGTCGGCGACGAATCAATCAATCCGCCACCATTCGTGCCGCGGACACTTTTATCGACCGGACAAACGGAACCATGACCGTTCGCGCGCTCGTGTTCTGGGAGTCGGAGACGCTGTCGAATGGGTGTCTATTCCCATTCTCGCCCGACGACCGACGTCGACGACGCAGACGACACAGACGACGCCGACGACGCGGACGACGCAGACGACGACGCGTGGCTCGACCGCGCCTTGGTGCGCGTTCGTTTCGTTCGCGTCGCGCGCCCCGAGGCGATGTTCCTCGCCCGCGCGCGCGCCGAGTCGCGCGACCGTTGGGAATATTCCAAAAAAAACGCCTCTGGGAACAAGATGAAATCGTGCGCGACGCCTCGAGTCGATGGTTTCGGGATGATAAACTACGAGCTGTACGCGTCGATACCGCTGTGGGCGAGAGTGTTCCTCGCGGGCACGAACGCGGCGTATTGGCTCCTGCTCGGCGCGGTGGTGAAGCGTTCGGGCGCGGGCGCGTTGCTCATTCGAGGCTTCCCGCGATGCGCGAGCGACGTGTGTCGCTCGCACGTGTTTCACGTCGCGCTCGTGTTCAGCCTCGCGTTTTGTTCCACCGTGTACCACTTTTTGCAGCTCGGGATGGATCACGAGGTGAAAAAGGCGGCGCGGGCGACGTGTAACTGTTTACGCTTCTCAGGCTTCTCTCGCGCCAAGCTTCTTCGCGAGCCCGAGGCGCCAAAGGGTGGATTCTCGCGAATACGAAGCGATTCGGCGCGCGAACTCTGCGCGATAAGTGGGCACACGGAGAAATCGCATCTGCAAATACCGTCGCCGACGCCCGGTAAGATGGCGATCTGGGAATATCCCGTGGCTTGGGTGAAGTTTTTGTGTACGCTGGATGTCGGTTGCGCCGTGACGTACGGCGTTTTTTGCGGTGTTTGCTTTGGCGTGAAGAGAACGCTCCGCGCAGGACCTGTGCCACTCATGTTTTTATTCAGCGCCATGTGGTGTCAACGAAACCATCACTACTGGGGCTACGTCGTGCTTCACAGCGTGTGGCACGTAGCGAGCGCGGCGCTCCTGCTCGATTTCTTGCTCGAACAATAATTCAATAATTTTTTTGTACCGGTACACATTCATTCGCATGTAATCTATTTTAGTCTAATGAATCGTAAAAGGAATGGCCTCCGCCTCTTCGCCATCGCTCTCTTCGTTTCTCGCGAAGAACAGCATGTATCCGTGCTCGCTCCCGGCGCCTCCCGCTTCAGTGGTGGAGCCGAAGACTCGGTGGAGTTGTTCTTCGTCCACCACTTCGACGCAATCGTCGTCGAAGAGGAACCAACGGTTGTTGTTTTTCGCGAAACACACGTAGTGACCGTGATTTGGACCAGATCCTATGTGCACTACGACTGCGAAAAGATTGTAACTAGCCTCGTCGGGATGTTCATCGACCATGTTTGGAATCTTCAATTCGGATGAAAAGACGACTCGATGATTCAGCTTCGCGTGTCTACCCAGCGTCTCGATGTACTTGAACCTCTTCAGGTGCAGCGAGAGTACTCTGGGCGCGGACTGAATCAGCATTCTCTTCTGCGCCTCGTGAAGTCCGCCGCATCGATCGCACTGAAACTTGTCGTTCTTGTCTAATAGTTCCTTGGCGCTGAAATTATTTAGACACGCAGTGATGGACGTGTTCTGCGCGACGTCCACGGACAAGTCGAGAAAACACTCCTCCCTGTTCGTGGTGTTTTCACACCACAGACATCTCGTCTGATTCGCCAATTTCCCCTCGAATACGTCGTGTATCCACGTCTTCTTCCCCGGTTCCCACTCGCCCGCCCGCTTCAATTCGCTCTCCAAGTTTTCGCAACACTCGTTCAACAAAAAATTCAAAAACTCGTGCGCATCCTGGTGCATGTGCCCACGAAACAGCACGTTATCCTTTCGCAGACGCTCGATGAACGCCTTGGGCGCGAGGTATCCCGTGCGCTTCGTCTGCAACGATATTTCTTGAAACAGATCGCCCAGCGCCTGCAGCATGCTCTCCGGCGCGCTAGAGCTCGTGAACCGCTTCGCACCGCTCGTCGACGCCGCGCCACCTCGCGCGCTCTCGACGTTGTGTTCGATCAATCGCTCGCGGAACGGTTCGCACGCGTACAGCGCCTGCAAGACCGAGTTACAGTAGCACGTGTTGCCAAAGTTTTCCAAACCGAAAAACTTGGCATCGGCCGGGAACTCGTCGCCGAGCGTGCGCGCCGACACCTGCTCGCGAGACGCGTCGGAGAGGACGCCGGACCTCGCGCCGGAGCCTCCAAAGGATTTCACGAAATTGAGGAATCCCATGACGCTTGGGGCGGCCCGAGTGTGAGGCGACAAGACGGATTCATTCTCACGGGGACGCGTTTCGTCGAGCACGACGCGTTCGTTTCAGATTTACATCGCGTCTATGCCTTGCGGGGAGATGCGGAGGCTAAGAAAGCGTCGAGAGCGTCCTCGTATTGAGCGAGGAAGTGATCGGCGATCATCGTTCGCGAGAGAATGATTTTGCGGTAGACGTCCAAATCGACGTCGACGAAGAGCGCGCGGCGCGCCGACTTCGGTTTCGGTGATTCCTCGACGTCTTGACCTTCGCCTAATCCCGAAGCGTGCACGAAGTGTAGAATACGTCCCGCCGGGAAGAGGAGGACGGTGCCGCGCTTTTCCTTGTCTCGACGCGCGTCTTCTTTTGAGAGCGGTTTTTGGCGTTTGATCACCGGGGAGTACTCGGCGTCTTCGCACGCGCTCATCTCATCCATGCGAGGTGGAGGCAAATCTGCGCCGTAATAATCAGCAGTCATCGTCAAATCGTCGTCTGCAAACTTTTCGGCAGCCTTCATGACGGAGATGTCCTCTTGCAACGCCAAAACCTCCTGCGCGGCGTTCGCCTCGGCCTTGTCGATCCTCGCCTTGTCGCCAGCTGTGAGAGGCTTTTGAAAGTCTTCGTCGAGAGCGATGCGCGCATTCAGTATGAACTCTTCGAAATCTCTCTCCTCTTTCGTTCTGGTGAGTGCGTGCGCGTTTGCGTGCGCGAGGTGCGCGTCTTGGCATATATCCGTGGCCAACACCGCCGCGGAAATCACGTCTCCCACCTGTTGGTTCGTCTTGATGAACTCGGTTCTTTCGAGCGATTTCGCAGCTCTTCGATCGATCACCGCGTTTTCCTTCTCGCGTGGGCGCGGTGAAACGATCCCTGCTATGAAGGCACCCGAAAGACTGACCAACTTTGAGCTCGTGTTGCTCACGCGCTTGCCAATCAACAAACTCTTTCGGTACAGCGAGCTCGCCTCTACTAATTTATCGTGTCGTTGCTTCATTTTCTCCAACGTTCGAAGCCATTTAGGATACTTTTGTGGTCCATAATTCTGTTTTCCGACCGCGGCGGCGGCGGCGGCGAAGCGAGAAGGTATCGGGCCTCGAGCGCACGTCGCCATCACGGCTTGACTCGCCTTTTTCCACTTCTCCAACAATCTCTGCTCGAGTGCGGTGCTCACCACCTCTCGTTGCAACTCAGTCACCTTGCTAAAACTGACCATGGGCACTAAATCGGCGTTGTTCACACACGTCGTGACGAATGACTGACACGACTCAGCGAGCTCTCGACTCAACGTCGAAGGGCACGCGAACGTGAAACAGTGCAAGCCGGCCGATCTAAACCGAGCGTCTTGTCTCAACATCTCCGTGAGCAACACGGAGACACCGCCCCCCAACGAATGTCCGACAATCTTCAATTGATACCCGGGATTGTTTTCCATCGCGCTCAACAACGAATCCTTAATCTTCCGTTCGAGAAATTTCGCCGTCGTTAAAAATCCACTGTGCGCGTATCCCACTTTCAAATCCTCCCCTGCGTCGCCTCCCATGGTGTGATGCGGACACACCGATCCGGTGAGATTCGTGATCATATCTTTCGCGCTGTGCGTTCCACGTATGACGAAAATCAACCGTTTTGCCGCGTCATCCTTGAACAATACGTACGCCGGTCGCAACATTTGCGGCGCCAAGTCGCTCAACAGAATGTCGTCGCGCGAAACCCCTCCCTGCCTCGCCACCGTCTTCAAATCTGGCGCTCGTCGCAGCGACTTCGAGTACCGCAGCGCAGTCTTGATCTCTCGCAGCTTCCCCTCCCAATCCTCCTCGCGCATCGCCGACCCGATCGCGCGTAACCGCCCGTCGGCGTCCGGCGCGATTCTCGTCCCGCGACTCGCCACCTCCCTCGCGATCTCTCCCGCCATGTCTCGCTGCGACAGCATCCGGAGCGCCAAGACGTGATCCACGCGCCATATCCCCAACCTCGCCAGCGCCTCGCTCCAGCTCAATCGCACGACGCGCGCCAATCTCGACGCGGATTCGCCCCACGTCTCGGGCGGTGGGCGCGCGTCGCCGTCGAAGAGTCCCGCCCGCGACGTCGACGGCGCGGGGTCGACGTTGGCGGTCGACGCGGCCATCGCGCGCGCGATGACACCGACGACGAGCTCGCCCCGCGCGACGCACGCCGCCGGCGTCGACGTCACGAATCGCATCGGCATCGCGTCGTGCACTCACGATTCGATTCCACGACGCGCTCTTCCCGCGTCGATGCGCGCGCGCGCGCGACCGCTCGAGGCGCCGAGTGGGTCTCGAGGCGGTGCGTTCGCGTCGTCCGCTCGCGCGCGCGCCGTTCCCGTCTCGCGCGCGCGCGTCGCGACGTCCGAGAAGATGAATCGTCTCGACACCTCGGAACTTTATCCGCGAATGGGGGCGACACTCCGCGACGCGTCGAGCGATCGCGACCGAGACGGATACGAACACGACGAAGATGAAACGTTCTTCGAGCTTGACGGCGCGTTCGCTCGTCTGGGGCGTCGTCGCGCTGGCGATGGCGGCGTTGGTCTCCGGCCAGGAGGTGACTTGGGACGCGGCGCCGGTGGATGATCCCTACCGCGCGGATGCGATGGCGCCGACGCCGGCGATGGCGCCCGCGGGCGTCGAGACGATGCCCGCGCCGGCGCCCGCGGCGGAGGCGCCGGCGGTGAGCGAGCGAACCGTCGTGGACGTCGCCATCGAGGATGGGCGTTTCTCCACGTTGACGACGGCGCTCGTCGCCGTGCCCGAAGTTTTGGAGACGCTCGAGCAACCGGGTCCGTGGACGGTGTTCGCGCCGACGAACGAGGCCTTCGCGACGTTTTTGGCGGAAAACGGTCTCACGGCTGAGGAATTACTGGCGAGCCCGGGACTCGGTGATGTTTTGAAGAAGCACGTCGTCGCCGGGCGGGTGACGAGCGGCGACCTCGCCCAAACCGTCGCCCAGGGTCCAATTCCCATCACCACGCTCTGGGGCGCGGTCGACGCGCGCCAGATCGACGAGTCTCTCGTCGTCGGTGGCGCGACGGTCGTTCAGGCGGATATTACCGCGGATAACGGCGTGATTCACGTCGTCGACCGCGTCGTCGCGTGAGAAGACGACTATTTCGGCGTCGAAGAGACGCCGCTCAAGACCGAATGACACGATACGAGGATTCAGACACACACGCGCGACGATCGCGTCCATTTTACTAGACGCGTGACTCTTTCATAATCTACCTACTACGAAAAGCCTTTCTACACAAGCTATAGCTACACTGATCTTCTATCGCGCGCCGAAATCGGCATTCGGCGTCGTAATACACCGGGCGAGTTTCGCCGCGAGCGCCGACACTTCTCCGTCGGCGGCGAGTCGAGCCGCGGTCTCGAGTCCATCTCGCAAAGCGTGCAGATGTTTCACGCCTATCGCCTCGAGCACGCGATCGGGCGACGAGAGCAACGCGGTGGCTACTTTCGTCGCGCCCATGCGCGCGGCGTCTCCCGCGGCGTGATCTCGAAGAATGTTCGTCGACACGCGCGCGAGCTCGACGGCGCGCGCCTCGTCGACGCCATCCTTGGCGCTGTGGTGTGCCACCATGAGCGCCTGTAAAGCGGCGACGCGAATCTCCGGTTCGCATCGTCGTTCTGCGCACGCGACGAGCGCGGGAAAACACGCGCGCATGAGCGTCGCGTTGGCGACACCTAAAGGTCTGGCGTTTGCGGCGATGAGCACGTTCATCATCGCCAAACGCGTCGACAAGTCTTCGCGCTTCGCTCGATAGACCCAATGAGGGATGGATTCGGCCGTGCTGCACGCGAGGTGTAACACGCCGCTGAGCGTTTCGAGTTCGCACTCGGTTCGTTCGCGGCGCGCCGAGTTCGGTTCGTCGTCGAGTTCGACGATGAGCGCGCGACCGGATGACGTTTTCGGACTCAGCGTCGGCACCGGCGCCGATGGTTCGAGCAAAACTTTCGACGTCGTCTTCGTCGCCTCATCGTCTCGATGATTCATAATCTCCACGACGACGAGCGACGCCAAAGTCTCCATCGCGCCCATGTGTGCCTTGGTGAGTTCGGGATCCTCCTTTGAAGACGTCCACGCGAGCGCGTCGACGCACGCCGAGCGCAACGCATCCTTCGCGTCGTGAGACATGGCGACGTCGCCTCGCACCGCGAGCGCAGACGCGCAACAAAACATGCACGAGCGCACTCTCGCTAAATCGTCCGCGTTTTCTCTCGCGCCATCGAGCGCCTCGCGTAACGACGTCGCGACGATATCATCCAACGTCTCCCGCGGTTGTCGTCCGCACAATTCCGCGCTCACGCGTCTCGCGTCTTCGAATTCGCCTCGCACGTTTAACATTCGTCGTCGTAACATCGTTCGCACGTCGATGACGTCCTCGCTCGAATCGTTCCACGCGTCCAGCGGTAACGCGCAGAGAATCAACAGAGGTGCGAGTCGGTCGAACACCTCTCGCTCGTCGTCGCCCTTGTCGACGGTTTGCGATTTCAATCGGTGACGACACGCTCGGATGACGCGCGCGCGGGGGGGAGCGGTACCCATCCACGGCATCAACGCGGTGACGGCTTGAATCAACGCCGACGACGCCGGCGTTTCAAACACGGCAGACGTCACGGTATCGACGACGCTCGGCCATTCGTTCGCGTTGACTTTTTCGGCGACGCGAGGAAGCGCCTCGATCGCTCGCGCGGCGGCGCCGCCGATCGACGCTCGACCCGCGTCGTCTCTCTCGCTCGAAGAAGACGACGTGACGTAAAGAATGGCGGTCAAGTACGCGCCGAGCGCGGTGGCGAAACACGCTCCGCGTCGTAAAGTCGCCACGATGGCGTCGCTCGCGGCCGAACGCTCCCTCGCATCCTTCGAATCCAAGAGATTGATGAGCGCTGGGAACGCGCGCGACGAATCGACGCGAGCGAACACCTCCGCCGCCGCTCTTCTCGAGTCCAAATCTTCGTCTTGAAATCGCGGCAACACCGATCGCACGACGGCGTCGAGCGACGACGCGTCCATGGTCGCACCTCCGCAACGAACCATCTCGGTCAACACGCGAAGCGCGCTCAATTTCGCGCTTCTCGCGGTGCTTCCACACATTTGTAACATCTTCGTCGCCGCGTCGCCGCGAGGATCTCTCGCGATTAATCCTCCGACGAGTCTCGCGAAACCGAGAGAGACGACGTCGCCCGTCTCCTCCACCAACGGCAACACGCCATCGAGGAGGGATTCACACCGATCCGTCCATCCCAAGTGGTCGGGGGCGAGGACGATTCCCAAGAGTGTCGCTGCTATGCTCTGCGCGTCGTCGTCGGCGGAGTGCAACGCCGGCGCGAGCGCTGTGCCCGTATACATCTGTAACATGGTGTCCAGCTTCTTCGCCGTGTCTTCGCTCACCATGGACGACAACACTTCTCTGTTTCCGTGATCGACACCGATTCGACCGAGGTATAATCCCACGGTGATCAACGCGTGCGCGACGCCACGGCCGGAGTTTCGATTCGTCGTCTCGATCGCGGCGTCAAACGCAAGCTCGAGTTCGCGCATCATTTTTTTCTCCGACTTTTTCGTCGCGACGGTGACGAACGCCGGAGCCCACGTCGACCACGCGCGACGGTACAATTCATCGCGGGACGCGCGCGAACGCATCGCGTGAGTCTCGTCGTCGGCGCTCGCGCTCGCAACCGCGAAGCATTCGAGCGCGTCGCTCGCTTTTTCACAACACTCCACGAACAAACCTCGGCCACCGGCGTCGCGCGCCCACGTCTTCACGACGTTGACGAACGCGCGACGAACGTCGATCGCGTCGCGCAACTCATCCTCGCGTCGAGCGGACGTCGACGTCGACCTGTCTGGCGCGCACGCGCGCGCGCTGAGCTCGGCGAACGCGTCCGCGGCTTCGGCGTGTAAACGCGTCGGCGCGCGCGCGTCGCCCTCTCTCGCGACGTCCAACAGTGCACGCAAAATTGTCTCACCCTCGAACACCGCGCGAACGTCCACGGATTCCCCGTTCGCGATCGCTCGCGTCGCCGCGCACGCCGCCAAAAGCGCTCGCTTGTCCCCGCGAGTTCCCAACCGCGCCTCCAACGCCGCGCCGACGCCGCGCGCGACGCTCGGCGCGGACGCCAACGCGACGAACGCACACCTCGCGCCTCTGCACGCGACGACGCGCTCGAGCGACGGTTCGAACACGGCGTCGAGGTCGTTCGCGGCGTGCGCCACGAGAACATCCAGCGC
>MDTE01099781.1_pt1 | contig 28070 bp, 27 predicted proteins | sample 811231 | NCBI WGS metagenome assembly MDTE01 (sample SAMN05326651, study PRJNA326480) | marine metagenome | isolation source: seawater | place: Indian Ocean: Red Sea | collected 2010 | reverse complement strand
TGTGCCTTGCACATTTACATCGAAGCAACGATACGGCTCAGATTTAAAACGTTTTTGGCTGGTGATCGCCGCAAGGTGAAATACTGTTTCATTGGGTTCTGACAGTGAATTTATGGTTCGAACATCCTGTGTCCATTCTTGAACATAATACCCGAGATGTTTAAGTCTCTGTACTAGGTTAGAACCTATGAAGCCCTTGCTACCAGTCACTAAAACCCGCTTACGCTTAGTCATTGGTAGTTGCTTCTGCACTGAGGCTAAGCTGAGATAAACCCGAAGATGGGTTTTCATAATTATTAAGATATTCTTTATACCATTCAATGGTGCGCAATAGGCCAGGTTTGTGTTCGACGGTTGGTGTCCAACTCAAGATATTCTTCGCTAATTCGTTGCTACAAAACATCCTCATTATCTCTCCATGTCTCGTTGATAGTTCCCCTATTTTGAGTATGGAACTAGAATTTGTCAGGGAGTGGATAGTCTGGACTAAGTCCCTTATTGAGATTTCTTTACCACAGCCTAGGTTAATTATTTGACCAATGGCTTCCGGTACGGTCGCGGCAGCGATAAAGCCGTCTACAAGGTTTTGGACATAATTGAATTCTCGTGTTTGCAAGCCTTCCGTAGTAATTATATCCTCACCTTTAAGGCATTTAATGATTAATTCTGCTGTAATTGCGCGGGGGCTTTGGTACGGCCCGTAGGCATTGAATGGTCTCAGAACTACGATTGGCTTATTCAATGATAACCACTTCAATCTTGCATATAGTTCTCCCGAGTATTTACCTACGGCGTATGGTGATAACGGTTGTGGTTTAGAAGTTTCTATAAACGGCACTGTATCTTGACGACCGTAAACCTCTGAAGTGGAAATGTATACAAATCGCTTGTAGTGTTCATACGATTCCAAGAGGTTCACAGTCCCTTTGGAATTTGAATCGATAGCCTCAGAGACTTGGGAAAAACTGTCACCAACGTGATTGTACGCCGCAAGATGGTAAATGATGTGAGGTTTGATATCTTGTATTTGACGTAACGAGTCTACGTTCCGTAGATCTGCTTCTATAGGGATTATCTTGTTCCAGATGCTCGTTATTCGCACATTATCTATGACCGAATTATACTTCACCAATACATAAACTTGTGCTCCGAGTGCGACTAAATTCCGACATAAGTGGGATCCGATAAAACCTGCCCCTCCAGTAACTAGCACTCGTTTATCTTTAAGTGTCAAATGGAGTCCTCCTGGTGGGTAAAAAATGATATGAAGTCGCTTTGGGCTTGGGTTAATTCGCTCTGGGTATTAAAAGTTATTTGAGGACCGTTATACCGGTATGTGTAGAGTAGATGCTCTCTAATCAACTCCTTGAATAAACTTACTAACCCATCGCCATCCGGCAGTGCTAATAATCTGCTATCCAATTCTTGTAATAAATCCTTTTGCAATATCATATGGCCTATGTAGTATGACTGAGTGGGTTTTTCTTCAAATGAATCTACTCGCCCGTTTATATCTGTCTTCACTAATCCAAAAGGACTTATGACGTCTGCAGTTATGATGGTGATTTTGGCTTGCTGTGCTATATGTGACTCTATTAACTGATTGAGGTTAATGTCAATAAGAGTGTCTCCATAGGATACTATTGTATTTTCTGTGAGGAGTTCAGACGCGTCGTGGATGCGAGCTAGCATACTTGCACTATCTCCAGAATGGCAAAATTCGAGACTAGCGTCAAAATCTTGTCCGATGAGGTAATTCTTTACCATCTCTCCTTTGTAGCCGACGCAAATGATAAATTTGTTGAATCCTTTTTTTATAAACATGTCTATAGAATGGTGAATTATTGGCTTTCCATTAAGATGTACTAATGGTTTTGGAATGGTATCAGTAAGAGGCCTTAACCTCAGGCCTCTGCCTCCACATAAAATCAGCGTTTTAATGTCGGTCATTTAGTGCCGTCGTTCTTATTATGAGATACTTCTTCAAAAGATGTGTCATTTATTATGAAAACTGGTCTTCCCTTGGTCTGGTCATAGATTCTGCAGATGTATTCTCCTAGAACCCCAATGGCTATTAATTGGACGGCCCCAAAAAATGATATTGCAACCGCAAGTGCTGACCATCCAGCTGGAATTTGGAGGGTGTGATATTGCTTTAGAATTACCAGTAACACCACTATGATTGCGTACAAAAAACTGGCAATAGAAATGAGTATTCCTGTTATGGTAAAAATCCTAAGTGGGAGGGTCGAGAAAGATAAGATACCATCTATTGCAAATGACAATAAAGATCTATAGCTGAATTTTGAGGATCCTGAATACCTTTGGGACTCTTCGTATTCTAAAGAAGTTTGATTGAAACCTAGCCAGCTTATTGTACCTCTTAGGAATTTTTTGTATTCGGGTATCTTGATCAAATAGTTTAGCACTTTACGATCTAATAGTCTGAAATCGGATTGTCCGTAAGTAAGATTTAATCCTGATAACTTAGAGATTATATAGTAGAAAAGCCTAGTTTGGATTTGAACAATATTGTGGGATTTACTAGGGATTTTGTTAGTGTAAACTACCTGAAAGCCAGATTCCCACAGTTTGACCATCTCTGGTATTAGATATGGTGGATGCTGAAGATCTGCATCCATTGTGATAATCGCATCACCGGTCGCGTGGCTTAATCCGGCAAACAAACCTCCTTGGTGGCCAAAGTTTCTAGAGAGTGATAAGAAATGGACGTTATTATTTTCACTTCTGAGTTTTTTAATTATTTCAATCGATCTGTCTGTGCTCCCATTGTCAACGAATATTATCTCGCAATCGTGATCTGAATAGGGAAATACCTCAGTAATCTTGCTGAATAATGGTGCAAGATTGGATTCTTCGTTGTATACGGGTAAAACTATTGATATTAACATGACGTCACTTTAACGTATTTGCACCGATGCCGGTGTATGTGAATCCTAGTTCAATCATATCTGAAGGAGTTAACAGGTTCTGGCTATCTATTATTATAGGGTTAGACATGTTGGAATATATACGTTGATAATCAAGGTGAAGGAATTCTTCCCATCCGGTTAGTATCAGCAGGGAATCAGCATTTTTAGCAGCCGCATAAGCCGAATCACAGTGGTTAATATTTGAATCTAGCTCTAATGTTTCGTGTTTCACTACAGGGTCATATGCCCGCACTACAGCCCCCCGTTTGTGCAATTCCCTTATGACTCTTATAGATAACGAATTCCTTATATCACTAGTCCCTGGTTTAAACGTCAGTCCGAGGATTCCGATAGTACGGTTGGATATGTCTGCGCTAAGGAGACGTTCAACTTTGTTTACGACACTCCTTACCTGTTTATCATTTCTTTCCAGTACAGCCTGAAGAAATGCGGCATCATATCCGTTCTGATGCGCGGTGTTTATAAGGGCGTTGAGGTCTTTTTCTAAGCATGGTCCGCCAAATCCGAGACCTGCTTCGAGGTAGGAATGTCCAATTCTGGGGTCATATCCCATACCATTGGCTACTTTCTTGATATCAGCATTTACTTGTTCGCATATTCCAGAGATTTCGTTGATGAAAGAAATGCGGGTGGCAAGAAATGCATTTGATGCGTATTTGATTATCTGTGCGGATGCTATATCTGTCTGGATAACGGGAATCGGAGTGGATCCGCTCTGAGGGTTTTCAATCCCGTCTACAAATAAGCTCCGGTCTATAATTGGCTCGTAGATAGATTTCATTATCGAGAGAGCTCCATTTGAGTCTCCTCCTAGCACTATTCGCGATGGGAAGAAAAAGTCTTTTAGGGCGTTTCCTTCACGTAGAAATTCAGGGTTTGATACTATATCAAAGCAATCCTGGTGTGATTTTTTGTCAAGGATTCCTTTAATTAGGTCTGTAGTTCCAACTGGAACGGTGCTCTTGATGACAATGATTCTGTATTCGTCCAAGCATATGCTTAGTTGGTTTGACGCTTCTATTACCTGAGATAGATCTATCTGTCCGCTTTCTAGAGAGGGTGTTCCAACAGTTACAAATACTACCCGACTACTTTTTACTGAAGATTGCAGATCAGTGCTAAATTTCAACCTTCCATTATGTAAATTGCGATTAAGTACTAAGTCTACGCCATATTCATATATTGGTGATTTTCCTGCATTAAGCTGGTCTATCTTGTTAGGATCGACATCCACGCTTATTACTTCGTGACCAATCTCGGATAGCCCTAAGCTTGTCACTAAACCGACAAAGCCACCCCCGCCTATCACGCATATCTTACTGGGATTCATCCGCTTGGACTCGCTTTTGACAATATTTTGTCTGATCCCCATTTACTAGAATATTTAATGTTTGCTATGTTTATGGCTTGCTCATTAGTTTTTCCCTGCTGGAAAGATTTCAGTAGGGATTGTACATAATCAGAAATACGGTAGTTACCTTTTCTGTCATGAAAAGGATCGACTAATGCTATGTGTGAGTTAAAGCTACCTAGATCATGGTTGGTGTCCTTCTCTAGTTTAAAGATTTTTAATTGATTTATTAAATGGTCCAGATCATCGAAAATCACTTTGCCGTACCCTGATTTATAAAGTGGATGTGCATACATGCGATTTAGGTCTATGTGCACGCCTCTATAGCCCTGTGACGCCGCTTCACTAATTGCTGAGGATACACCAATCCCTACACTTATGTTTGATATCTTCGAGGCGTCTGAAGGTAATCTGCCTAATACATCTGGTAAATTAATCCACCTGCCTGTGCGTTTAGCCTGTTCCATTAAAGGTTTTAGCTGTGGTAATGATTCAAAAACCAAGGGCTTTTTAGATTTTGTTATCACAGCGATATCTTTATCGTGTATTACTAGGTATAAGAATGAAAGATAAAACTGTGAGACCATGTTATATGAATATATACCGCCCCACCAGAAGAAATTGTCGAATAAAGCGATTACGAGCTTGGCGTTCGTTTGATCCAGGTGTTCTCTAATTTGTGCCGTTGGAGCGTCTATATCATTAGTAGTGGAGTAGGGAAATCCTGATATGACTATGGAGTTGACGCGGTTACTGTTCAGTTGAGTGTCTGATAAGCCTAATTTGTTCCATACAAAATATACATGATTAGGATGATGCCCAAATTCTCCTCCAGATACTAACCGAACTTCTGAACGCTGCCAAGATATTCGGATACCTCCTATAATATCTAATGCTATACATTGGGCGACATTATGTAGCGATCCTTCTTCTACGTCGCTGGATATTTTCACGTTTAACTCTCGGTAAAACGCTGCCCAATAGTCCACTTCTGTAAGAGCGTTTTTTGCTATGCGCATGGCAAGTTTTTCAATGGAAGTTGTCTGTTTTTGTGTTTTGATCAGAAATGCCTTGTACAATGGTCCGTTGCTGAAAGAGGGTCTCCATAAAGGAGCATTTTTTCGTTCGACGATATTTTGTTTGAGGCATACCCAAATAAACCCCTTATCGTCTAGTTCTTGAAGAACTGTCTCAGGTGTGCGTTCATCGAATATTGTGTCTCTGAAGACAATGATTATATCTGAAGTGCTAAATCCGGTTTCCTTGAACCAAAACAGATCAGATCTTTTTGTATCGTTAAACCCCTCATTCGCATGGACTGCTATACATGGACTATTGATTCGCTTGTTTGAAAATTTTCGTTTAGAAAATGGCATTTTAAGCAGGCGTTTTGTAAAACTTTTCAATAGTTGTTTGTTTTGCTGCAGATGGTACCATTTGCTGAATTTCAGTATTGTGGTTTTGCTTGGCCATAGTTCTTCTACTATAGGACCTAAACCCTTGTGATCTGACCAGAATACGATAGAAGTCCCAGAAACATTGTTTCTCTCCTGATGCCATTCACACATGTATAGGGTTCTCATAAGAGCATATATGTGATCACGGATGTATTTTTCGAAATATAAGTCCAATTTATCCGAATGTAATATGTCTGATAGCAATTCATAAGTTACAGTAGATTTGACCATGTCAAATATGCTTAACGTTAATTTGGTTGCCTCTTCATCCAACGCGATACGCAATGGCGTTTGGTCATCAATATCCATATCGGCTAATTGAGACGACAAGTTATTTATTGGGGTATTTACTTTCCATATCATTTTGATATCGATCTTTATTGAGCGTAGTGGTGTTCAGAACATATTCTGAGTATGTTAGTTGGTTTGAACCAAGGACTCCCAATTAATAGAATTTGTTGGATCGCTGGGATATCTTTCAACTCCTTCGCCGGTTTCAATCCAATGACGTAGTCTTTGTTGTATAAGCGGAGTACTTTGTATGTGTTTCCACATTAATTGAAGATCCGCAGCAGATAACTGTATCTTTGATTCGCAATACCCAAAAGTCTCAAGCAAATCTCCTATCACGCTTTCTACTAAACCTATTTCAAAAGGGCTCAATTGTTGTTTCCATCTCTCCGCGCTGGTTGCAGTGATTTTATTTGGAATATCATTAAATGAAGTATTGGGCTTCCACTCATTACCCGCTTGATCTTTGTATTGAGAGAAATCCATCATTTGATTAAGATATGGGATGTCTAAGAAAGCACAAACATTATTGATTGTATCTTTCGGATTCTTCACCAAATCTTCATGCCTTAATATTAAGTAGCTTTTGTCTCTGAGAGTTGGTCCTACAGTGGAGGCCCAATTCATTGAATGAAGGCATGCAAAAATAGCATCGAGATATTTATGAGGCAATTCATTGGTCATTTCTCTATATGATGCTAGTACATCCCTAGGATCCCTAACCATATGTATAACTTGTCCATTAGGGAACATCTGCAAAAATACTGGTATATTGCTCCACTGGATTAAAGATTTTTCGCCCCACCTGATTTTTCGGTTGCCGTCACAGAATGTGTATATCATTAACTCGTTGTAAATATCTCCAAAAGATATATTCGGTAGTTGCTTTAGGTAATATAAAATATCATGCACTGGTACTTTTATATTGTATCTTTCGTGTAGTCTGTCACTCGCATCTTGGACTATATCCTTATATCTGTCGTTAATTGGATTATATTTTCCTAGGTAAAATCTGAAGAAATGTAATGTGTCGTGAATAACTCTAAGGTCCGGATGGTTATTCAACAGTTGTGATATCAGTGTAGTACCACTTCTGTATACACCAGTGATGAATATGGGGCCACCAGAATTTATTCTATCTTCAGTCATAGTTATTCATTCGCCTTGAATATTAGTGATGCCCATGGTTTTATTACGAACTGTTCGCTTTTATATTTACCACGTGCGAGAATCCGTATGTATCGTTAGTTCCTATTCCGATCTGGTCAATTTCGTCCCATTCAAATGTGTCAGCATGGAATAGATATGTCCATTGATGGAATGGTCTTTGGAAGTCAAATGTGTCATGGTGATATTCCCCTGACTTTGTTTTTATAGCAAGAAACGGCTGTGGCCCAAAATTGGGACCTTTAGTTTCCACTACAAGTTGTTTGCGCGTGCCTATAGATTGAGCTTCTATTTCAGCTTTCAAAAAGTCAGGGTCAGGCGTTTTTACTTCTCCGAATATAGCTTTTTGGAAAGCTTCGCGAGCTTCACTATATATATATCTTACATTAGGAAATTCGGGTGCGATTTTTTTTAGCATGTTCTGAAATTCAATTACATTCTCGCCGATATCTCTAAAATCATGGTCTGCGAATGCTATTATCGTAGCACCTTCCGTGCTAGCACGTTTGAAACCTTTCCTCATCTCAGTTTCATCCAGTATTCCCAACCTAGTGCCTAGATTCAAGCATCGTGCAATATACCGTCGACAATCACCCTCTACTTGGTAATCATCATGGTGAGGCCTATATATTACCCAGTCATTGGGTGCTCTTCTCCAGTCTCCTGATACTCCGTCACCGAAGTCAAGCTGTCCAGAAGGCACATCGTCACACGCCATGTTGGATATGTCGAAAGGAAGCCATTGCTCGAGCAACCAATGGCTGTCGGGTCTCTCTACCTGAAAGCCGGCTCTGTTGACAGAGGGGAACCATTGTCTATCGATAATCCTACGGCAAAGGATTTCAAAGAACTTTAAATCGTGTAGATAAAAAGATGTGTTTCTGTGCGATTCTCCAGATGGGTGAGAAGGGTGGAAGTGAAATTGTAAGCCATCTGATGACTCCAGGTCCGTGAGAATTCTATTGTAATGGTCAAAGATGTTATGGAATCCACAATCCTTGCGACGGGGGTTGATTGAATACCCTATATGATCTACACAGAACCAGTTGTATACCCACCCATTGCCATCACTATCAGGAAATGCGTTTCTGAAATCAGGAGACATAATCTTATCTAACATGACGTCTATCTTGTCCCATGTGTCGTTGTAATTAATTAGTCTTGGGTGTAATACACGAGCCACATCTTCCTCTAGGCCATTTAGGTCGACCTCGCATGCTTGTAATTTTTTTAGTAGATCTTGGGACGGTTTAAGATCAATATCGAATATAGCAAGGAGTCTGCCAAATGTCGCATCTAAGCTTTCGTACAATGGTCCTTCAGTATCTGTGCAGTGGACTATGTAAAGTGTATGATCGTTAGCTGGATCTGGCATTCGTTTCTCCTCTTTTTAGCCCTACTGGGAAATTGTAATAGTTAATAAGGGATTATATGCATTTGAGATTGGTTAAGGCGTCGACGATTTTTGCGGCACATTCTGATTGATTGAATTTATCTGTTTCTACTACTACTTCGGGATGAAGTGGCTGTTCATATGGGTCATTTATACCAGTGAAATTTGTGATTTCACCTTTAGATGCTCTGGCGTAGTGACCTTTAACGTCGCGCTGCGCACATATATCTAAATTGCATTTCACATATATCTCAACGAAATTCTCTATGGCATCTCTTGCTTCATCTCGCAGCTCTCTATACGGAGATATAGCAGCAACTATGGTGATGACGCCGTTACGGCTCAGCAATTTGGCTACATACGTGATACGACGAATGTTTTCGTCTCTCTCGGGTTTGCTAAACCCCAAGTCATTGCCAAGGTGGCGTCGGACTTCGTCTCCGTCTAGAACCTCTACTTTATGCCCTTTATCAGAAAGGACCTTTGCGATTATGGATGCCAATGTACTTTTTCCGGAACATGGTAAACCTGTGAACCATAAAGTAAATCCGTTAGATTTCATGAATTTGTTGCTTGTCCCAATGGTAAAAGTGAAATAATACAGTATTGTCTAATTAGTGAGAATGGATTCTATCACTTTGGACTGACTCGCGGGGTCTAGCCCAGAGGATGACGGTAGGCTGAGTGCGTGAGATGATAACCGATCAGCTACAGGGCATTCGTAAACCCCCGAAGATTCGTGAGCTTTAGACTTGTGAATTGGTTGCCATAACGGCCTTGTTTGTATGTTTTCAGACGCCAAAACGGTCAACAATTCTCTGCTGGAATTACGGTATACGTCTGGGTCAACGAGTATGGTATATAGCCAGTAGGTGTGCGTCGCCCAGGGAGCACATCTCATCAATTGAAGGCCGTGTGTGTTTTGCAGGGCGTTTTCATATGTCTTAGCGATATTTCGCTTTGCATATAAAAGGTCATCAATCTGTTCTAATTGGGCACATCCAATGGCTGCTTGAATATTTGTTAACCGGTAATTGTAACCAATCTGGTCATGAGTATATTCAATTGGATGACTCTTAGCTTGAGTGCTTAGGTGGCGAATAGAGCTGGCCGAGGCTTTTTGATTGGTAACGATCATTCCACCACCTCCGCATGTGATGGTTTTGTTACCATTGAAGCTGAAACACCCAATGTCCCCTATTGTTCCTACTGGCTTCGACTTGTAAGTAGCACCTAAACTTTGTGAGGCATCTTCAATAACTTTTAGGTTGTACGTCCGGGCTATGTTCATAATAGGGTCCATGTCGCATGGATGCCCTAATATGTGTACAGGAATAATAGCTGAGATTTTGCGATTGCTATCTTTGTTGTACAGTTTTCCTGATTCGAATGAGCAATTATTTTCTATGAACTCTATCAGTTTTGAAGGATCCATTTGCCAATATTCAGGTTCTGAGTCTATGAATATGGGCCACGCTCCGACATATCTGATAGCGTTAGCGGGGGCAATAAAACTTAATGTAGACACGAAAACTTCATCATTTTCTTCCACTTGTGCCGCATGGAGGGCCATATGAAGGGCTGATGTTCCACTATTGGTAGCAACTGCGTATCTTGATCCAACATATTTCGCTACAGATTCTTCAAATGTATCGACAAATCCACCGGCAGATGAAATCCAGTTAGTGTCTAGGCACTGTTTTAGATATTTCCATTCATTTCCACGGATTTCTGGGACAGATAGTGGTATCAATTGTTGAACTCCATCTAGATTTTTAACTGTGCAGCCTAGTTTGTATATGCTGGGTCTCTAAAGTCAGAAATTATGTCATTACGTATCAGACTTTCTATCTCTTTTATTCCATTGATTAGTGAGTAATTTGTAGTAAACCCTAGCTGAGAACTTGCTTTCTCAAAGGATACTCTGTAATCTCTCGGATCTTCGTCCTTATTTACGTAATCGATTTGAACGTCTGGGACGACCTTTTCTATTTCATGCACTATTTGTCGTTTTTGATAATTTTGGCTGGTGGCTCCAATGTTAAAAACTTGGTTTGCGATAGCCTGCTGGTCTTTCCCAAGTATTAGGCTGACTGCTCGTGAGACATCACTGACGTGTATATATGGCCTCCAAAATTGCTCTCCGTATACTTCGAGTTTTTTGTTTATGATCATCTCTGCGGTGAACTGATTTACTGTCAGATCAAACCGCATTCTCGGACTTACTCCAAAGACTGTGGCGAATCGGCAAATAGTGGGAGTAAAATCGCTTCGCTCACTGTCAAGTAGCGCTTGTTCTACTGCCACCTTTGTCTCTGCGTATATAGATATTGGTCGAAGTTCAGATTCCTCGTCAACATATAAGCTAGGATCAGCCATGCGCCCGTAATTACTGCATGTGGATGCGAAAATGAATCTCGATATACCAAGCCGTTTTACAGCCTCTATGATTCTTAATGAGGCGTCCAAATTGGTGTTAGTCGCTAATGTAGGATTTCGACTGCAAGCGGGATCACCAACGATGGAAGCTAAGTGAACGACAGCATCGATGTTGCTGAGACAATATTCAATAGTGGATTGGTCCTGTATGTCTCCTTTGATAAATTCAAAGTTATTACAATGCCAAACGGGTAATAGAGACTTTCCTCCCCACATTAAATTATCTAATACTCGGACTTGGTTTCCCTCTTGTATTAATCTTTGCGTGAGCACAGAACCGATGTATCCTGCACCTCCGGTTATAAGTATTTTCATTATTTTTCGAACACCTTTTTACCTATATCTTGCAAAGCTTGCTCATAATCACGATGTTTCCCAATATCGACCCAATATTCATGAACAGGAAAGCTAATTACTCGTTGATTGCTCTCAATGATCGTAAGTATTAGATCGGGCATATCAAATGGGATATCATCGGGGATATATTCCAACACTTCGGGATTTATTAAATAAAATCCTGCGTTCATAAAATGTTGTATTACTGGTTTTTCTTCAATGTTAGTTATATTGATACCATCTGTTTGAATCACACCATATGGTACCGAAATTTTTTGCAATGAAACTGCTACTGTCATATCGGCCAAGTGCTCTATGTGAAAATCTAACATTGCTTCGAAGTTGACGTCTGTTAGAACGTCACCGTTTATTACCAGAACTGGCTCAGGTGAATGGGGAAGCTTTTTTAGTGACCCTGCCGTACCTAATGGTTGATCCTCCTCTACATAGTTAATGTTTACTCCAAATGAGCTCCCGTCTCCAAAATGATTAGCAATTACTTCATGTTTGTAGTGAGTGGTCACGTTTATGTTAAGAATCCCCGAATTTTTAAGTTGATTTACAATCAGCTCTAGTATTGGCTTGTCTCCCATGGGAAGCATTGGTTTTGGAATAGTATCTGTAAGTGGCCTGAGTCGCTCTCCTTTACCTCCCGCCATTACAACTGCCTGCAATTGCACATCTCGTTTGGATAGCAATTCGTCTTTCATTACTAATCCGGTTACTTTATTATTGTCATCTATTATTGGGAGATACCGGATTAGCTCCTTATCCATTTTATCTAGTTGTGCACTACGAGTAATTCCTTCTCTAGCAAAAATGGGCCCGTTAGGATTAATCTCGGTTTTTACCTTTTGAATTTCCGAGACAGACTCTTCAAGTGAAATCCCTTTTATAAGAGCTCTTCTAACATCTCCGTCGGTAAGTGTGTCAATCAAGTTATCATGATCGTCGACTAAAACAGCTATTTTGCATAGACCATTGTCGATACACTGTATCAATTCTCTTACCGTCTTATCTGACGTAATGAGTTTCTCGGTGAGGTCTATATCCATAGATTTTAATTTACCTTACCTTTAATCGATAATTTTCATGAATGTATAGTATATGAGATATATTTCACTGAACCTGGTTCCTTAATAGCCATCCAGTATTAGTATATTCCCATAAATGGGGGGATCTGAACTTGTCACATAGCTCTAAGAAGTATTCTGGATTCATTCCCATGTAATCCATTACTTCATTGAAGTAAGTGGTAGGGAATTCTCCGTCAAATTTATGTACTAGCGTCACTCCTTCATCTCTAGTGAGATGATTATTTCGGATTTCTTGTGACGCGTCATATGTTGCTCGGCCCAATCCGAATTTTATATATGTCGTGTAGAAGTGAAGGTCGTCTAGTTTATCATCAATACTATTGTATTTGTTATATGTCCCTTCTGTTCTGAATGGCCTCGACTGAAAGCCAGTGTTTTCTACTGCGTAGTAGTAGGCTTCTTGGGGAGTCCATTTTAGGTAATATCCTAGGTAATGTACTTCAATATCAGTATTATCGAGTTCATTTGATTGTGCTGGCAGATAGATGTTTATGTCGTTTAAACTTAGATTGTATTTTTCTTGTAATTCTGGAAGTGAAACCCCGCTAAGATACATGCCGTTCAGATTTTGGGTTGTGTAATAAGACGCATCTCTTAGCGAACTTGAATTCTCTGCGATTGGATTGCCGTACTCGGCTTCGGATTCGCCGTAGAAAATTAGAGGCACTTTATATTTCATTGCAACTTTTGGAGCTAAGTTTTTTTGTCCCAATGTGAAACAATGAAACGGATGGAAAAGATTCTCTATGGACAGCTTAGTAAGAAGCTTGTTTACAGATCCATTAGGTCTGACGGTTATGTTGTCGAATCCTCCCACGTCTAGCCATGACTTGAAGTTTTCATAACCATAATCAGTGTATATTGATGGTGGCCATGTTACGGTAAGTGGGTGCATATCGTATTTGTCTTTTAATATGTGTGCGGCAAATCCACTATCTTTCCCGCCGCTCCCGGGTACTATGCAGTCGTAATAACCGTCAGTACGCCTATGTTTGTCTAAAAGTGTTAGCAGTGCTTGCTCTCGTTCAGACCAGTCTATTTGCTCTTTGATTTCAGAGTATCTGCAGGCGTCACAGATTCCAGAGGAATCAATGTTAAGAGTTCTAGCTTTGTGATCTGTTGTATGTTTAAATTCAGCCGTAGATGATGGTCGTTGATTGGACATCACACATTTCTTGCAATATATCACTTCTGCCGGTAATCCGTAGTACGTTTTGTTACTCTTCATGACTCTTTGCTACATGCGTTAAGTTGGGCGTATAACTTCAAACCTGAGGGACCGCTCCTCTCAGGATGGAATTGTACGGCAAATATGTTATTCATGCGTAGGGAAGAACAGAATGTATTTTGTCCATATGTAGTGTTTGATAATACCACTTTGGGATCTTCAGGGATAACGTAATACGAATGGACAAAATACATATACTCCCCCTCTTTTATATTGCTCAAAGGGGTATTCTTCCACTTGTTATCTTCAAGGGCTTCTTTAAGGATTGGCGTATTAATACGGTTCCATCCAATATGAGGAACTTTGAGTGGTCTGTTGTCATTATCATACGTTGTTTGTAATTTTGATGTGATACCTGGAATGATATTTAAACCTTGGTTGTAACCAAATTCCTCGCTTGATGTCATTAGAAGCTGCATCCCTAAACATATCCCCATAAAAGGTTTACCGGATTGTGCTACTTCTCTGATTGGTTCTATTAGTCCCTTTAGCCTAAGTGATGTCATCGCGTCTCCGAATGCACCCACTCCTGGCAATATTACTATATCGGCTCTTTCAATATCTTGTGGTAGCGAGCTTATTGTCGGGGTTAACCCTACTTTTAAACAAGCGTTCTTAATGCTAAAGAGATTTCCTAGACCGTAATCTACTATGTGGGCTGTCTTAGAGGTCATAACAGTAGATCTGAAATTTTATGATTGTCTGCAAGCAACACCGTTCCTGGTCAAATATTGTTTTAGCTCGGTAATAGTTGCTCCGTGAATTCTGGACAGACTTGCTGTATTAGCTTGGTGAGTTAAATATTGTACGTTCCCCTCGTTGGAATAGTCCGAACCACTAACAGAGTATTGTTTTATAAAATTATAGTGCAAGATAGATGCTAAGCTTACTCCGTCTACTAGGCCGTCATTAATTACTTCTGTTACATGTTGTAAGCATCCTGCTCCACCACCTCCTATAACCGGTATAGACACTGATTTGGATATTCTGCACATTAACTCTGTATCGAATCCGGATCCTGTCCCTTCGTTGGCTATAGATGTAACTAGAATTTCTCCTGCGCCTAACTTTTCCGCTTTTATCGCCCATTCGCATGCATCTACACCCGTTGCTTCTCTGCCATAGTCAACGTATGCCTCGTATTTGCCATTAGGTTTTCTAATAGCTTCAATTGATACAATAATTGTGGATGCCCCGAATGTCTGGGATGCTTGATGTATAAGATCTGGATTCTGTATAGCTGCTGTGTTAATTGCGACTTTATCAGCTCCCGATCTTAATACCGTACGAATGTCTTCTATACTCCTAAGTCCTCCACCTACCGTCAGTGGGATGAATATTTCTCTAGATGTTTTTTCGATTATGTCTAGGAGGCCATTTCTACCGTATAGGCTTGCTACTACATCCATATATATCAGTTCGTCAGCACCCGAATCATAATAGTATTTTGCAAAGTCTTCGGGTTTGCCAAGTACTCGTAGGCCTTCAAATTGCACGCCTTTTACTACGTTAGGACCTTTTATATCAAGTCTGGGTATTATTCTCATTATTGCCTTTACGCTAATTGCATTGGTAGTTATTTTGGAGTCAAATGGGATTATCTGGAACACCGACTACTCTGGCGGAATCAGGTGCATCGTTGATCACTACGTTCCAGCCCCATCGTCTCCCTACCGTACTATTGGGTTGACAAATAGAACCTTTGCCATAACACTCCGGATCTATGTGATATAAATCTTATAGGGTGCATCCCATATCCTATGAGGACTGAGGATCTTCAGCATCTCCATCCCACATTAGGTTCCCTGACTTGGACACGAAACAAATGCTGCCACCTAACTTTGCTAGTGCGCTTTCTTCGAATTCTTCAGTCAAACTTTTTGACTTGGTTTCTCGTGGTCTGTCTCTGTTGTCATTATTGATTTGGTAGTTTCCTTTTAGAAAATCAGGCATATGATGCTCCCTTAGTTCTAGCTTTATTTGATCTGATAATAGGAAAATAACTCTTCAGGCTTCGCCCCTCGTATTTTCATACAAGCATATTTATATTATATTACCGGCTACGGAGCTGTGGCTACGACGACAACCGGCTTTATATGGAAACTATATCGATGCAGGCACAACCTGATGAATTTCTCGATATTGTCTTGTCCAACGTCCCTTGCCGCGTGATCTTCTAGAAATCATATGTGTGTTGTCAACTGGATATACGTTGTAAATCGGGACTTGAGCACGTATTTCTCTTCCCATAAACTCTAGTAATAGGTTAATCGGGCTTCCTTGGGATTTTGGTATTGAAGTAACAGTTCCTACTGTCTCTGCGCCAAATAATGTAACTTTTACTAGTTCCCCAATGTGGTATTTGTGCCTAAGTCCTCCGTCTGAATTGATGTTTGCTACTCTAGAACGTAATTCTTCGATTAAATGTTGCGGTACTACTGCTATATCTCCACCAAAAGTTACCCATCCGTACACATGCGGCAGTAAATATACTGGGTGCGCGTTCCTAGAGTTAAGGGCTCTGCGTGCAAATACATAACCGGAAAAAAGAGGTGTGTAGTCGATTTTATCTGCGATTGGGATTATGACTCGAGGGCAATATGCTTCAAAACCATTTGCAATAAGTTCTTCAACAGCGAGCCGTTCAGATCTAGGCATTACGCGGAGTATATGCCATTCTACATGATCCGTATTTTCAGCTATTCCTTTCAACACTTCACTGTCCCTGCACACATAACTGACTACTAGTTCGCTAACTAGTTATTTAAATATAAACCGTATGACGTTTCAGATACTGCAACTCACTTATCTTTAAGACCTGGGCCTATGGACTGACTTTTTGCAATTTCCAGAATCTGATAAATCTAGCGGCAATTAATAATTCATGAGTTACCATAACGCTTAACATTAGCAGTATTTTACCGGGTACCTTGAATAGTAGCAAGCCAGTCTAGTGGGCATTAGACAGGAATGGTTTTAGGACTATCATTAACTAGTAATGATAGTCCTTACCCAAGATTGATTTTCAAGATACCAGTTAACGGTTTGTTTGATACCTTCTCTGAGGTCAGTTCGGGGTTGCCATTCCAGTAAATCCTTGGCTTTCGAGATGTTTGCCCAGGTATTCTGGACGTCCGCTGGATGTCTTGGAAGGTATTGTTTTTGTGCGGATTTATGCAAGCATTCTTCTATTAATGAAATACAGGTATTTACTGAGACGGGTTTGTCCGAGCCGAGATTAATTGTTTCATAACCTAGTTGTTTCAGGGATAGTATTGTTCCTTTGGCAATATCATCAACGTAGGTAAAATCTCGGGTCTGTTCTCCGTCTCCAAAAATGGTTATGGGGATTCCTTCGGCAATCCATTGTATGAACTTGAATATAGCCATGTCAGGTCTGCCCGCAGGTCCATATACTGTGAAATATCTAGGTATTGTTATGTCTATGTTATATAGGTGGTGGTACGTGTAGCATATTGCTTCTGCCGCTTTCTTGGAAGCCGAGTATGGCGAGAGTGGGGAATTAGTGTCAGTGGTCTCTTGTAATGGTTGTTGAGATTTGTCTCCGTACAAACTTGAAGTTGATGCAAGGACAAACTTTTTGATATTAAAAGTTCGGCACATCTCAAGTAGGTTCACTGTACCAATTACATTAGTTTCATAATACTGCAGAGGTTCTATGAGTGACTGACGAACTCCTGCTTTTGCAGCGAGGTTTATTACTGCATTTATATCATTATTGAATATATACTTGAGGGTGTTTGCATCACGTATGTCTGCGATATGGAAGTCAAACATGGGGTCGTTCTTAAATTGGTCTACCCTCCAGTTTTTTAAGCGTTCATCGTAGGACTTATTTAAGCTGTCAATTCCGATGACCGAGTGTCCGTTAGATAGTAATGTGTGGGTAACTTGTGACCCTATTAAACCTGCGCACCCGGTGACTACATACCTGCTCATTTAGATTTCCTCTCGCTTTCTGAAACTAAGTCTATGACAGTGCTGATAATGAGTTTTATGCAGCTTTTGTATGGTTTAGATAGCGCTCAAATTTAGGATTGGTTAGAATCGAGTTATGTCGGAGTTTTGGGAGATCAGACAAAAACTCCAGTCATGTATTATTCTTGTGGCGTTGGTAAAGAGTCGTTTTCTATCGGATTCGGGTGTTCGGGTATTGTTTGCACTGAGTTCAACTGTCCACGTTCTTAGCGAATCATCAGAGTTAATTGGTATCATTATATCGGGTTCGTAATCTATGAATTTCGCCACAAATCCCTTGGCAGATACCAACTCTGATACCGTTTTTTTTGAATGTACATTCCATCCTGGCTCTAGGTTGGTTTCACCGCTCTTTTTTACTCGCATCAGTAAATCGTAGGGCAGGGGGTTAAATATGCCATAAAGGATTGCGCATCCATTGGGAGCTAGTCCTTCTAGTATTCTTTCTACACAGGTGAGATCATCAAATATGCTATGTACACCTAACATAGTTATAACGTCGAATTCAGTCTTATGGATATCAGCTATATTAATTTGCTTGTCAGTGATGTCTGCTATATTGAATGTGCACTCTGGAAATCTAGTTCTGGCCGCATCTATAAGTTCAGGCATTACGTCGGTGCCGTAAAGTTTAACTTCAATATCAATCAAAACACTTGCTGCGTATCTCAGGAAATCTCCGGCAGCGCATCCGATATCCAATAGTCTTAACTCTGAATCACTGTGTGCATGAAGTCTTCGTATTATGGAAATAGTTTCTTTAAAATATTCTTTTGGGTTTGAAAATTGGTCTTCTGTCGCATACAGCAAGTCATGAGTTCTATCTGAATCTTCAAAATACATAGTTGTAATGTCCCGATATCAGAATGTGGGCAATGTTGATCCTAAATTGTAGTCAGTATATTACCTCTAATCAAAGTAGGCTACCTATTGTCTGTATGCTTCGCAGACATCAATATTAATCCTTCAAACACTTGAACTTGTATGCACCTGAGATGGGTTGTCATATCTCTGCACTAGTGTTTGTCTTGTCCGATGCAGTATGGCATATAATGTCTGAATCGCTAGTGGATGCTGTTAAGATCGTATAAACTTGCAACAGCATTCATATAGATAACTGGTCGATTCCGTTTTAGTAATAATGACGTGCGAATATTTCTGGGAGTCCTAGTATCCTAAGATCTTCGAATTGTATTCCTATTACTAAATTTGGCCCAAGTCGAGCTATCAGCTGGATGCATATATCTTGCTTCTCATTTTATTGGTACGGCTGGGACACCAGCTACTATACTATTGCTTATTATGTCTTCAAGCACTACGGACCCAGCTCCCACGATTACATTAGAACCTATTTGAATGTTTTGTAGGATAGTGGCACCAGCTCCTATATGAGTATTTTCGCCTATGTGGACAGTTCCACATAGGCGTGCACCGGTAGCGATGTGCGAGTGGCTCTCAATTATGCAATCATGTTCTATTATCGAACCAGTATTTATTATTACGTTAGATCCAATGGTGGATCCATGATTTATTATTGAGCCTGGTAAAACTTGAGATCCTGGCCCTATATCTATTGCCTCTGAACATATGCTGTTGATATGGATAGCTTTTATAGGTTCTAAGCCATATTGAATGCCAAGTTCGAACAACCTTCTCCGCAGTTGATTGTTTCCTGTAGAGCCTACTCCTACAATGAACGCGTTCGCTCCTTGAGACACCAGTTTAGGTATAACGGAATCGTCCCCGATAACGGGGATTCCTAGTATATTGGTGTTCCATTTATCTTTTTCGGGATCCAGAATCCCGATGATCTGCACTGATCTTCTGGAGGATATTGTGTCTATTAAAACCTTAGCGTGTCCGCCTCCTCCGATAATTAGGCATTTAATGTTTGAACTAGATTGATGCATGATTAAAAAATGTTAGCAGGTATGTATGCTCGTTTTATATCTGACCTGATTGATCGATGGTTTGCTACTGTTTGCTATCCTTTAATATAAGGTTTGCTAAGTGCATTTCCCAAGCATAATCAATGTCAAGCGATCTTTCAATTGGCATTATATATGGATAGGTATTATCGTTGTAGAATGTCTGCTTATCCAAAAGCAGTTGCGATCTTGCTACATATAAAGCCCCATTCAATGTATAGGACAACGGCATGTCTTGGCGCCTGTTGTATACGGCATCAGATTCAATTAGGCCTTTCAGTCTTCCATCTACTATTTTCTTGCTGAGATATGGATGTGGTTGTGAGGGATATACGCTTACTACTCCATCAGCGTTATTATCTATTAATATTTTCATTGCTTGGTCTATGTCATCTGCTGTGCGAAGAGGGGAAGTAGGCTGTAGCAACATTGTGTAGTCAGGATAAAAATTACGATGCGCCTGAACCCATAATAAGGCATGCAACAGCACGGGATAGATTGTCATATCGTCGACAGCCAGTTCGTTAGGCCTGATGAAAGGAACATCCGCTCCTAGTTCTTTTGCAATTTGTGCAATTTCTAAGTCATCAGTGGATACTATAACTTGGTTAGACGATAAATAATGTGATTGTTGGGCAGCTCGTATGGTATATCCAATGAGTGGTATGTCGTTAAGAGGGAGTATGTTTTTTCTAGGTAAACCCTTAGATCCTCCTCTGGCTGTTATAACTGCTAGAACCGTGGGGTGAATATCAGGCATTATAAACTTACGTTCTCCAACCTATTGGTTATCGTTTTTGATCACTTAAGAATTCTAGTAATGGTTTAAACTCTAGCCCGTCTCCAAATAATATGCCGCCTTGCGTACAGTTAATAGTTGTACCGTCTGTTTGCTGATTCATGTTAAGAAACACTTGGCGGTACCAATAATATGTAGGGTCGGTAAACCAATGTTCTTGTGTATATGGGTTGAAAACGTCTATAAATGCATCTTCGATCTGGTCGCCAAACAAATCTAGAGCCTCTTTATAATATTGCGTTTTGTTTAACGGAGTGCCTGGAGCGTATCCAAAATCCATGCCAACGAGTGCAATTTGGGTTTTCTTCAAAATCGCACGTGCAAATACCCATGCAGAAGACCCTGTATTGCCTCCAGTAGCCAAGCATGGAGCATGATTTATGTCGTATGCTTGACGCGATATGCTGTCCTCTGTATCGATATCATCGTAAAGAGGATTCCACCAATACAATTGCATGCCGGAGCTTATGCATCTGTCCCGTACAGATCTTGAAGAACAGGTTGCTATTATGCACTTTATGCGATGTGCATTTTGGTTTAGCAGTGTGATAACTTCACTATTTCTTTCTAATTCTTTTTCCCCAAAATGGGGATCTAAATCCTGACGCCTATAATAATCGTCTTGGGCTAGTGCAGCATTATCTAGATCTGGATCTCCAAACCAGCGCACTATTCTAGTTGGATGTGGATCTAGTGTAACCACATAATCTGGAATTAAACCATTCCTTAAGCAGTATGGCAGGGCTCCGTCAGCACATACTATGGTGCCTGCGTATTGTGTTTTGAGTATGTCCGCTACTGGATTTTGCAAGTGCAAACTTGGTCCCGCCGCTATTATTATTGCGCTTTGTGAATCTGGTTTTACATCGGCTACGACATCGTTTACGGTGTGGTCCATAAATGACAGGTTATTGTAAGTGTTCTCCAATGCTGTCGGAACAGATTTCGTTAAGGTAAGAGCTGGTATTAGGTCTACTAGTTCCTTGGCTAGATCTTTCATTCAAAACTCCGACGACTAAAGTATTTAGTTAAGGCACGTTTCATTTCTATGCCGGTTACTCTTAGATAAGTAATTCTCTGCAGAGCATAAAAGCTTCTGCGTACGGGACTCCGACAGTTATCCCTCTATATCGTGATAATGCTCGTATGCCTTCAAGGGACCGTGGGTGTGGTTCATCTTGTAATTCAGATTTATATAGTGCCATGATCCTGAGTTTGTGCTCTATAAATTCTGTCACATCATTGAACACGTTGGGGACGAAATTAGCATCTATATGAGGTATATTCGCTTCTGTTGATGACAACGTCTCAAAGGCCAGTACGCGTGTCACATCGAAATACGACATGTAAGACGGTTTCAATACCGACATAGTTGATCTGTATACGATTTGGTGCTCTGTGTGAGTGTCACCTCCGTATACGGTGTAGACTTGATCAGGACGTATACGGTCTATACAACCTCTAATATCTTCAATTATGTTAGTTAAAGGTATCGTTTCCATACGAGTAGACGGATGTTCAAGCCGCGTCAAACTTGTGACATTGTATGCCTCAGCGACACTTTTTACTTCCTCGGATTTTTCTTTTATAGTTTTGGCATCCCATTGGGGGCTGGTGGGTTTGGTTGCTATTAGCCAGTGAATGGAATCCCCTGACGCATGGTGTTTTAGCAGTGAAGCCCCACATCCAAGGGTTTCATCATCGGGATGTGCAGATATTACCAATATTTTCATAGTCAAGTTTCCATATAAGAGCCCGAGGAAAGCGTATTATTGTCATCTACATCGTATTCTAACAGTTGTAATGGTACTGATCCTGTAGTGACGCAAAAAACGTCTTTCACTGGTTCAAATATGAGCCCAGGAATTGATCTTTGGTATTGAGCCGGAATATCTTCAGCGTTTTGTATTTGACTTTTCCAAATAGTTATTTTTCTCTCATTGTAATACGAATGGGCTCCTACATACGGGTGTGTCAATGCGCGTACAAGATTATGTATTACTTTTGCTGGTAGTGACCAATGGATTAACCCATCTGCCTCACTTCTTTTTCGGAGGTAGGTCGCCATTTCTGTAGCTTGCCTCGTGCCAATCAATGGCCCTACAGTCATTTTGTCCAATAAATCTGGTATAGCTTTAGAAGCAAGAGTTTTTATTTTGGTGTATAACGTTCCTGAGTCGTCCCATTCAGTGATGGGAAAAGATTCTTGCCATAGAATATCGCCATCGTCGATTCCCTTATCTAGATATAGAAACGTTAGCCCTCCTGTTTCTTCATTATTTATTAGACTCCATATGAGTGGATGTCTTCCACGATTCTTGGGAAGTAATGCTGGATGTGAACCGATAGAACCTATTTTAGGTATCGATAATACTTCTGTAGACAGTAATTGCGACCAACCAAAAATAAAGAAATAATCCGCATTTAATTCTTTAAGCTTTTTTACTGAACTATTGCTGTTTATGTTATTTACACTGTGGTAGGGAATGTCATAGTTGATAGCCGTGTGTGATAAATCTACATAGTCGGAATGCCTAGATGCACGTTTTGGGTCGAGACCGATGACAGCGACAATATTGGATTGATGCTTAATGGCTTCTAATAAACAATGATTGCTGAAATCAACAGCCCCGATAAATGCTATTCTAGGTCCTTCAGTAAGATTTATCATGTTTTGCCTACTAGTTTACCGAATGGAATTTTTTCATTATCAAAGATTTTGTCAAGTCGAGTGACTTTAAACATGAAACGATCTCTTCTGATGCGGTGCCGTTTCCATACGGATTTTTTATGTTTTTAATCGTTTCTATGAAGGCGGGATTGGTTGCTTTTTCAATGGCGTTTACTATTTCAGATTTTGAGCAAAGAGTGTCAATTACATTTTCACCGTGAATTCTTCCAGACTGTCTTTCTCCAATGTTAACCACTGGTAACTGGAAGGATGCTGCTTCAATGATACCACTTGAAGAATTCCCGACCATGGCTAATGAATATGACATGAGACTAAAATAGTTTTTTAAACCTAAATTTCTTACACATTGTGAGTTGGAGTGATCTCTAGTGTAGGATTCAATCGCATCTACAATGCTCCGATTAGCGGTATCAGCATTCGGATATGTGAAGATTACATTCCTGTTTGATTCTTCCAATGCTGAAAGTAATTCCGAGATATGTTCTTCAGTATCTTTGTACGCCAACGTAACGGGATGAAATGTTACGAGTAGGAATGGATCTTTGGTATCCATGCCTACAAGCTTAGATAGTTGGTCATGTTCATTTAATGTTAATGATTTTAAGTTGTCTAGGGAAGGTGCTCCTGTTGTGATAACCCTCCAAGGTTCCTCTCCCATTTGAATGATACGATTGGAATATGCTTTGGTAGACGTAAAATGCAAATGGCTCATTTTAGTTATGCTATGTCTGATCGCCTCATCAATAAGCCCTGTTGTAGATTCGCCACCATGTATATGACAAATAGGTATGTTGAAAGGGAGAGCTGCTATTACAGCAGCTAGCATTTCGAATCTGTCCCCTAATACTATAATAAGATCTATTTCAGTAGTATCGGAATACAGCTGTGAGAACCCGATCGTGCCAATACCTATGGACTTAGATATAGCGGAAGGATTATCTGAGGATATCAACATGTCTACTGTGGCGTGTACTGAAAAGCCGTCAGCCTCGATCTGGTGAATTGTCATTCCAAACTCATGTGACAAATGGCTTCCAGTAGCTATCAAGAAAAGTTCAAGCTCGGAGTCTTGAGTAATTCTATCAATGAGAGGTTTGTATATGCTGTAATCGGACCTTCCTGCTGTTATAACCGCTATTTTCCTCATGTCACATCATCCCAAGTTAACATAGTTCCTTGATTCAATGATTTGACTAGCCGTTTGCCAATGATATTTGGTATCTCGCTTGGATAAATTCCTCCTGCGGGTCTCATTGATATAAGGTCGGATTCAGTCAGAACCTCTCCTGCATTCTTGGACGTCTTCAAATAGATACTCTTACGTATTATGTGTCGATTGCTTAGTTCTGACGCCGCGGGTGCTTTTATTCCGTTTCCAAAGGATAGTTCTATATTACGTATGGCTGTAATTAGGTTTTTAAGTTCTTCTGGTTCTAGAGAGGCCTGGTGGTCCGGACCGGCCAGGGTTTTGTCGAGTGTGAAGTGCTTTTCGATAATACATGCGCCCATAGCAACAGCGGCTAATGGTACTTCAAGTCCTGTAGTATGATCAGAAAATCCTACTGGCAAACCGAAATAATTTCTAAGAGTCTCCATTGCATTTAAATTAATATCAGAAGGCTCAGCAGGATAGCTTGAGGTGCAATGGAGCAGCATTATGTCATGATTGCCGGTTTCGAATATAGTATTAACAGCTGTATGAATCTCTTCAAGATATGACATTCCTGTGGACAGAATTATAGGCTTTTGTTTACTACCGATATGTTTTAGCAAAGGGAGGTTTATCGTTTCACCCGACGGGATCTTATAAGCCGGAACATCTAAACTACATAGTAGATCTACGCTAGACTCATCGAACGGTGACGAAAGGAAGATAATATTCTGTGACTCACAATAATGCTGTAATTCTTCGAAAGCTTCTTTGGGCAATTCGAGTTGCCTGAGCATGTCAGTCTGAGATTCTTCTTCATTAGTGGTGATTGTCTGGTATTCTGCTTTGGGTGCGCCAGGGCTTGCTAGAAGATCTGTGTTGAACGTTTGAAATTTGATCGCATCTGCTTTGGCTGTGACTGCAATGTCGATAAGTTTTTTTGCGTTCTCGACATTTCCGTTGTGATTAACCCCTGCCTCTGCTATAACGAAGCAAGGATGCCCTGTTCCGATACTTCGTCCATAGATTTCCATCGATTTGATTTTAGGAGAATCCTGTGCATCCCGATAAATGTTTGTCATAACGTTAATCTATTTATCTGATAACGAACTAGTTCCGAGTTCTATGGCTTGGGTCGGATTTGTGTGGAACGAGAATTTATCTCCAGTCCCAAGCTTTGCGTGGTGAACAAAATCTGGGATTATTGGCTCTCCGTGTCTGGATCTCCATATCTGTTCGTATTCTCTGATTCTTTTTACGTCGCGGTTGACCATTAATTGCCGAAGCCCTAATAGTTCTACCGCATTGAAATTCTCGCTAATGACTGCTGTAATACGCGTAGCATCACCCAAATCGAGCAGAAATGCTTCAAGGTCCCCATTGTATTGTGCCAGTATTTTGTCTTTATATGTGTAATACCACTCAGACCCTGGATACGGAGTAGCAAAAAATGGTACTAGCTGTATGCCCATACGATCCCAGGCATTGACGCTATCTACTATGCTATCAAAGAATTCATCGGGAAATCCTATCATTTGGTTGGGTATAGGCCGAATGCCGGCTTCTAGAGTTAGTTTAAGTGACTTTTCGTTTTGTGTTGCGCTAGTACCTTTACCGAGATTCTTGAGAATTCTATTGGAAAAAGATTCATATCCGTATAATAGCTGACTGCATCCTGACAGGTATAGCTGATGGAGAAGCTCAGGTTTTATCAGTGTGGCGTGGCTAGTTCCACCCCAGTGTACTCCCTCAATGCAAGTGTCCGGATGATGAGGTATCCCTTCCCTTCGACAAGTAGGTTGCAACCCTTCAGATATCCATAAATCTGTTATTTCATTTAACCATTTCCATCTACTGTGAGCATTCATGGTCATGAGATTTTCATCTAGGAAAAGAACGAAATCAACTCCATACTCAGATTGCGCATGCTTGACAAGGTCCACTATATAGCGGGCGCTATGCCATCTTATATTTCGGTCATAAGTGAAATTTACATTTCCGCCATCTGGACCATCGGTGTAATTCAAGTCTCCAGATATTCCTAAATGAAAGCAGAATCGGCATATAAGGGAGCATCCATAACTTGCGTTTATATCTAATCTGCGTTTTGAAGTGAACGCTTCTTCACTGTATAGTAAACTGCTATTAGCCCAATATATATCTAATGGGAACATTTCCCATGCTGGATATGGGAGGTCATCCAGGTTTTGGATCAAATCTCTTGGCGGGGTCAGGACAACTCTACCATCGTCGTTGCGGTAGATTATTCCTTTGATTTCTGACCAGTTTCTATTGTTATTATCAATGTGATTGATAAGTTCAGGGAATGTGACGAATGATTCCCCTATTACTCCGACATCTATCTCAGGCATTAACCCCATGATTTCTCGTGGGATGCTTGTAATAAATCCCCCTCCCGCAATTAATACTGCTTGAGGGGCGAGGAGTTTGCTGAATTGAGCAGTCCTTTTCAGATTCCCATAAGCGGTTGTTATTCCCCCAAGGGCGACAACGTCCCATGCGTCAGATTGCAATGCGGTCTTTAGAGCATTGTCACCGAGTCTCCATGCATTTGCGTCGTACACTTGAACATAGTGGCCTGCTTGATTAGATATGGCGGCCAGAAGAGCCAAGCCATATGGAACATGTTTTGGGTCATCCTCTTCCCGAACGACTGGATTAATGAATAAAATTTTGGCCATAAAACTCCGGCTTCTTGGTGTCCGAATTTTCTGCACATGGGTCGGATATGTTATTCTGTGTCAGAATCTGTAAAATCTCCATCCCATATGAGACTCCCTGATTTCGATACGAAGCAGATGCTACCGCCAAGTTTAGCTAATGCGTTTTCTTCAAATTGCTCTGTTAAGCTTTTAGCCGTCTTGGCATGTTGTGTGTCGTTATTGTTGTTATTAATATTGTAGTTGCCTTTTAGAAAATCTGGCATATTATCCTCCGTCTAACTGGTCTTTTGGGATTTAATCAACTTCGCGCTCCGCCACTAGTAATTATACTCTACATTATATTATCAGCTACGGAGCTATGACTACGACGTTAGCTGATTTACTGAGGGTCTCTTGTAATATTCCAGCGTTAATTTCTTGGTACTCTCGGTTAGCTTAATATCTAATTTATAAGTCTATTTATAGCTTAGCTGTTGATACGAGTCATCTGGGTAACGTACGCCGCAAAGTGATTATGAGGCGCCTAACTTTGAATGATACGATTGGTTCTCCGGATTAGTGGTCTCTGGAACTTCATTGAGTTACCATAACCTAAGTTGTTTATATTTTACTGAGTAGTTTAGCTAGTAGCAAGGAATTCTGTGCCAAATAAAACTATTTATTAAAAATGCGTACTAGTTTTCATATGTAGTTAATTTGTAATAGATCCAGATGTCTGGCTATGTTCATAGCGAGTTATTGTTAGTATAAATTTTGATGCTGCAGATTATTGGATAGGATATAATACCAAGATTCTCCCGGAGGGTATGATATGGATAATAGTGAGTTGAGACTTACTGAGCTTTCACATTGCGCCGGTTGAGCCGCAAAACTAAGCTTAGAAGATCTGGTCGAGATCTTAAAGAATGTTCCAGTTTTGCAGCATCCGAACTTGTTGGTTGGTACTGAAACAGGAGACGATGCCGCAGTCTATAAAATCAACGATGAAACTGCTCTTATATTGACGGTGGACTTCTTCCCGCCCATAACAGATGACCCTTTTGAATATGGTGAAATAGCAGCGGCTAACTCCCTAAGCGATATTTATGCTATGGGAGGGCAGCCG
>MDTE01049683.1_pt1 | contig 28070 bp, 24 predicted proteins | sample 811231 | NCBI WGS metagenome assembly MDTE01 (sample SAMN05326651, study PRJNA326480) | marine metagenome | isolation source: seawater | place: Indian Ocean: Red Sea | collected 2010 | reverse complement strand
GTAAGGCTTACCCCATCGGATGACAGGAATTTCGAGCACAGCAATTTCTCCTGCAGAACCGGTTGCGAATCAGCCCGGTTCTCGAATGATCTGAAACAGTCCACAGCTCTGCAACGCTCAACAGTGCGGTGCATTACACCCGCTGTTGCACTGCCGTTTTAATACACACCAACGGTCGTCTGTGAAGCAAAACCGTGAAACGGTCTCACTCCACTAACTCCATACCAAGGATACAAATCGAAAGGTGCTTCCCGCTCACCCTCATCACGTTCCAGAAAGCCCGGTACAAAAAACTCTTTCGTAAGTGTTGTTAGTTTGACACGACCTGTTTCACCAACCGAGACGACCTTGGTCGGGTCATCAAAGTCGACGACTTCCGTAACTGCCCTGGGTTGTGGAGCGTAATAGCTGATCTTGTAGTCCTCTGCCGCGGTCACGGGCTTGCTACAAGCCAGACCCATCAATGTATTGCCGTAGGTCGGGGTCATGTAGATGCCACTCTCTGCGGGCGGGCCCCCGAAAAATTCTTCGATGCAGAATCGCGTCCACTGCGGCGTGAACTCCGTGCCCCCAGAAAAAATTCCGGTAATGCCAGTATCGGCAAACGACTGCCCCTTCTCCTCCAGCGCGTTGCAGAGGGATTCCAGCAGTTTGGGAGTCGCAAACAAACACTTGATATCGTGGCCGGCAGATAACACGGTGAGTGCCTGGTCGATGCAGTGTTTCTTGTACTCCTCCAAGTGCTCCATCCAGCCTTTCTTGATCAACTTGACAACCCAACGTGGGTCCAGGTCGATGCAGAAGCAGATCCCACCACGAAACTGGCACAGATGCTCCACAGCCAATCGCAGCCGTCGAGGGCCGGAAGGTCCCAGCATCAGCCAATTGGAGCCTTTCGGGAAATACTCATCCGGTAACGTCTCACTGAACATCTCGTAGTCGATGCGAAAGTCGTCAATCACCATACGGCTTTTAGGAATTCCAGTCGTTCCGCCAGTCTCAAAGACATAGGTCGGTTTTCCATCCAGACCCTTGGGAACCCAGCGGCGAATCGGCCCACCGCGCAACCATTCGTCTTCGAAGAGAGGAAACTTCTTCAGATCGTCAAATTCTTTGACGTCCGTAAGCGGATCAAAATCCAACTCAGCCTTTTTTTCCAGCCAGAAAGGACTGCCCGTTGACGGGTGGAAATGCCACTGAACGATTTCAACCGTATGCGCATCGAGCCGGGCCTTGGCCTCCTGCTGCTGGACTTCCAGGTTGGCGGCTGTTGAATCGGTCGTCATACAGCAATCCCTTGAAAAACGTGGTTAATTTGAAAGAGCTTCTACCCCGCACAATTCTCATGCACACGCGTGGGGAACCAGACCCGCCAAAATACCCCAGCTGAGGGCGAAAGACAACCACGCCAGACTGGCCGCACCGCAACGAAACCACCCGCCTTCGCGGAGTCCCTGCCAGGGTCCAGAAACCTCGTCCGAGCAGACGTTCTCTACACGACGCTAATTACACGGTGCAATTTGCACCGCACAGAATTTGAATTCGGGAATCTTCCCGTATGGATCCAAAGCGTCGTTCGTCAAGACGTTTGCCGCCGCTTCACGAAAATGGAACGGGATGAAGACACTCCCCGGTTCAATGGTTCGATCGGCACGGGCTGCCAGTTCAATCTCCCCACGCCGGCTACTGATGCGCACTCGATCGCCAGACGTAATGTCCAAAACCTCTAAATCGCTGGGGTGTATCGCTGCGAACGCAGCCGGCTCCAATTGCGACAAAGCAGAACTACGGCGCGTCATGCTACCCGTGTGCCAGTGCTCCAGGACTCGACCCGTATTCAACACAAAGGGAAATTCCCTGTCCGGCAATTCCTCCGCGGGTTGATAATGACAGGGTACAAATGCGCCTCTACCAGAGGCTGTGGGAAACGCCTCGGTAAACAGAATCGGTGTCCCATCGTCCGTCGCGGGATTCGGACAGGGCCAGAGTTTGCCAGTCTCTCCCAGGTTGTCGTGCGACAACGTCTGGTAATTCTGTGTTAGTGAGGCAAATTCCTGAAAGACATCCGCCACGGTGGCATAGTCCATCGAAAGACCCAGACGCCGTCCCAGATCACAGAGGATCAACCAATCTTCCCGCGCCGCACCTGGAGTCTGCAGAACTGCCCGACCCAACTGCACGCGGCGATCGGTGTTGGTATAGGTACCCGTTTTCTCCAGATAGCTGCTCGCGGGAAAAATGACATCTGCAAACTCCGCTGTCTCGGTCAAGAAAATATCTTGTACGACGAGAAAGTCGAGACGGCTTAGGGCCTGGCGGACCTTGTTCAGGTTTGGATCGGAGATAAATGGATTCTCCCCCAGGATGTACATCCCACGTATCTCTCGCGCCAACGCAGCCTGCATAATTTCCACGACGGTCAGGCCCGGCTGATCATCCAGTGGTTTTCCCCAGGCATGAGAGAAGCGATCTCGCACCGCTCCATCAGTCACTGCCTGATAATCCGGATAGACCATGGGAATCAAACCCGCGTCGCTGGCCCCCTGAACGTTGTTCTGGCCGCGCAATGGATGGAGCCCCGTTCCCGGACGACCTATGTTCCCTGTCATCAGACACAGAGAAATCAAGCACCGCGCGTTGTCAGTACCTGTCGTATGTTGCGAAATACCCATACCCCAGAAAACCAACATGCTGCCGGCCGTTCCAATCGTCCGGGCGACATGCTCAATCTCCGCCACGGGGACACCGCAAACGGAAGCCACTTGATGTGGTGCATAGTTCTCGAGCACCATCTCTCGCAGACCATCAAACCCCTCGGTTCGCGCATTAATGAAATCCGCGTCGACCAGGTCTTCACGAATCAGCACATGCATCAAGGCATTGTAAAACGCCACGTCGGTGCCGGGACGGATGCGCACAAAATGGTCCGCAAAATCAGTCAACGGGTGCGACCGAACATCGACAACAATCAGTTTTGTACCGCGTTTGGCAGCTTGCTTGATGAAAGTCGCGGCCACCGGATGGTTCGCCGTGGTATTCGATCCAGTCACCAGCGCAACGTCACTACGGGCCACGTCGGCGAAAACATTAGTTACAGCGCCCGACCCGATCGTCTCCATCAATGCAGCCACCGAAGAGGCATGGCACAATCGAGTACAGTGGTCCACATTATTGGTACCCAGACCAGCGCGAATCAGTTTCTGAAAGAGGTACGCTTCCTCGTTGGAACATTTGGCCGACCCAAAACCGGCCAGTGCAGGACTGCCGTATTCTGAGCGGATCGCGAGCAGCCGATTGGCAACCAGGTCCAACGCTTCTTCCCAAGTCGCCTCTCGAAACGCCGGCAACACTTCATCGTAGTCAACAATACCTCCCGGCTTGCGACGACGAGATTCCGTGGAGCCTGCAACTTCGGATGACAACGGGCCTTTGGGGTAAGCGTCCTCCCGACGAATCAACGGCTGTGTTAACCGCTGTGAATGGGTGGCGTAGTCCCAGCCATAGCGACCTTTAACGCACAACCGCCCCTGGTTCACCGGGCTGGTACGGCCCTCCGCGAAAACAATTTGCGGAGGCGGATCGCAATGCGAATCTTCCGCAGTCAATCGTGGCTGGTGTGGAGGCGGTGCAGGCGACGGTGCCGTGGGAGCCGTGTGGAACGTCACTGCACAACCGACGCCACAATAAGGGCAAACACTGTCTACTGGCGTTAACTGGTCACGTGGAGCCAGCGGCAACGTAACAACCCTGTCGGTCAATGCGCCGGTGGGGCACGCGGCAGCACACTGGCCACAGGCAACACAGGTACTACTCCCCATCGGTGCATCAAGGTCGAAGGCAATTTGTGCGGCAAATCCCTTTCCGGTTCTGCCGATCACTTCATTGGATTGGACTTCATCACAGGCGCGAATGCAGCGATCACACATGATGCACGCCTGATGGTCAACCGCGATCACCGGTGAGGAGAGATCGGTCGGTCGACGTATTGACTCGCTCACCGAGTGCCCCGGCAATGCAGACTCGACAACCACTGTGGCGTCTTTCGCTAACAGACCGTAGGCACGGCCCAACGCCTCCAGCTCACAATCCGCCGTGGTCTGCTCGCGGTCACAGGGCAGGGGGTGTTCACGCAACAACAACTCCAGCAGTTTGCGACGGTGCGCTCGGACGCGGTCGGAATTCGTCTCTACCTCCATGCCTGCTTCGCACGCTCGTACACAAGACGCCGCCAATACGCGCTCACCTACGTCGACCACACACATTCGGCAAACGCCAACTGGTGTCACGTCCGGCTGATGACAAAGCGAGGGAATCTCAATACCACTCCGCTGGGCGGCTTCCCAAATCGTCGTCCCGGTGGGCATTTCAATGGTGTGTCCGTCGAGGACCAGTTGAACACTCGACATCCGGCGCTCCTCAGCGGGGAATGGCTTCAGGAAAATGACGGAGCATTGACTCGATCGGGTTCAAAGCGACCTGACCCAACCCGCAAATTGAGGTTTGTTGAAGGGTTTCAGCAAGTGGGGTCAATTCACTCAAGGCATCCGTCGGAACGTCCCCTTGTGACACTCCTTCCAGCAAATCCACTGCGTAGCGACTGCCCAGTCGGCAAGGCACGCATTTCCCACACGATTCGTTGCGAAAAAAACGAACCAGGTTCGTCGCCAGTGCAAACAGGTCCCGTTCGGCACCAAAAACCATCACGGCACCAGTTCCCAGCATGCTTCCCGCATCCCGCATGGCAGTAAAATCAAGCGGTGTTTGGACCGCCGCGGCGGGCAGAAAATTAGAACTGGCACCACCGGGGAGAAAGGCTTTCAAAGCACTGCCGTCACACATCCCGCCGGCCAAATCAATTAACTCCGCGACTGTCATACCAACCGGGATTTCATAAACCCCCGGCCGCTGGATATCTCCAGAAATCGAAACAAACTTGAGTCCCCAGAAGTCATCTTTTCCGGCATCGCGCCACCACTCACTGCCGTGGTGCACAATAGCCGTCGCCAGTGCCAGCGTCTCCACATTGTTGATCAGTGTCGGACAGCCGTGCAAACCGCTGGTGCTGGGATAAGGGGGCTTGTTGCGTGGTTCTCCACGTTTGTCTTCCAGGGCCTCCAGCAGCGCCGTCTCTTCGCCCAGAATATACCCTCCTGGAGAGACGAACACCTCGATCTCGAAAGCCCTTCCGGTACCGGCTGCATTGGCACCCAGGATGCCCTGACGGCGCGCTGTCTGAATTGCTTGCTCGAGCGCGAATTGCTCACGCTGATACTCATGTCGGAGGTAAATAATGCCGTGCTGGGCACCCACCGTCAGCGCGCCCAGTAGCATGCCCTCAATCACCAAGTGGGGCAACTCCTCGAGAATCACGCGGTCTTTGAATGTTCCCGGTTCGCTCTCGTCAGCATTGCAAATCAAATACTTGACAGGACCGGCAGCATCCGCGACAGCGGACCATTTACGGGCAGTCGAAAAACCGGCGCCTCCCATCCCACAGAGACCACTGTCCGTTAACCGCTCTAAACACGTCGCGGCAATCGTCGCCGGGTCCGCCGACAGCGCGCGCAGCGTTGTGTAGTGCATCGTAGGATCCGCATACGGATCGCACTTCCAGCGCCGAGGTTTCGGCGCCAGCGGCTGCTGTGGGGTCGTGTCTGGTCGCTCCAGGTCGGCTGCCAGCTGCACTGCGTCAACCAGATTAGCCGGCGCCACAGGTACATGGTTAATGGCACCCGCCGGCGCTGAGTCGCACCGCCCCAGACAAGACACTTCCTGAATCTCGACGTCGTCACTGTCGTCCCAGCGCGCCATCAGTTCCTGACAACGCTGGGATCCACCTGCCATGGCACAGATTACGTCTCGGCAAATTTCAACCGTGGCGCCAGGCGGCGGCGTCCGCCGAAAGGCAGGATAGAAACTGACAAGGCCCTCGAGGTGGTAAAGGGGCACGCCACGCGCTGCTGACAACGCGCGGAGCTGATCCTCGTGGAGGTAACCTCGCTCACGCTGAATCTGAATTAGCTCGCGAAGAAGTTCCAACAGTTCCTCGAAGGTAGAGACTGACGCTTGTTCTCCCGCCGCCACGATCCGTACCGGGCGACAGAAGCGGGACCCACCCGCAAACGATACCACGTGACCGGTGGTCGCACATCATAACGCGCTCGGCGGTAGTGCGCAGCATGTCTCGGTTGCAGCGCTGCAACCGGGGAGTGTTGCCGCCAGCTGGCAATCACAGCTTTCATCCCAACGCACGGGAGATCACGTACCGAACCAGAGGGGGCCGGGGTACCAGTAGCCCACTCCCCTGGCAGTGGAATCGCAGCCGCTCAGGGCTTAGCCACCGGTCTGACTGAGTCTGTCCAGGACCGAGGTGAGCGTTTTTCGCAGGACCGTGGCACCCTGCCGCAATCCTTGCAATTCCTTGGGCCAGAGTTCGACCTCCAGGCGATCCACCACCCCTTCACGACCGACAATCGTGGGAACGGAAAACGCCACATCGCGAATCCCATAGCAACCCGCTTGTACCGTCGACACCGGCAAGATTCGCCGTTGGTCCAGCGCGACTGAATGGACGACGTCGCGAATCGCAACACCAACAGCAAATCCGGCGCCGCCTTTTTTTCCAATCACTTCGGCACCCGACCCTTTGGTGCGGTCGAAGATCTGTGTTGCCGATTGTGCATTCCAGGCAGGGTATTTCTCCAGCGACAAGCCGGCTGCCGTGGCACTCGACCAGATCGGCACCATACTATCCCCATGCTCTCCGAGAATCAGTGCAGCCACTTGGGTGGGAGCCATTTCCAGTTCGCGTGCGATCAGACTACGAAAACGAATCGTATCCAGCTGCGTGCCCAATCCAATCACTTGCTGCGGAGGCAGCGACAATCGCTCGGCAGCAATATACGTAAGAATGTCCACGGGATTCGAGACGACCAGCACCAGTGCGTCCGCTTTGGGACCAGCGCTGGAAATACCATCCAGAATGGAGACAAACAAATCGGTGTTGCGCTGGATTAAATCCAATCGGCTCTCATCCGGTTTGCGACGGGACCCCGCGGTCACACAAATCACGTCACTATCTGGAATGTGCTCATAACTTCCGGATGAAATGACCTGGTCAGCGGTACTGGGTCCGCCGTGCAACAAATCAAGTGCCTGCCCTTCGGCCAGCTCCTGATTCACATCGACCAGAGCAATCTCTCGAACGACTTGCCCCATTTGCAATGCAAACGCTGCGCTCGACCCTACCAGACCACCGCCACCGATAATGCTAATTTTCATGATTTGTTCATCTTCTGTTGTGTGGATCCATTTCGATCTCAGCCGACAAGCACGAGTACGGGAAGCGATCAAGCGACCCTCAACTCGCACTTCCTGCCAATCATCGATTCTGCAACTCAGCCATCACCCGGTCGGTGATTTCCCGAATCAACACGTCTTGATCGGCGACTTTCTCGCCAGTCGGCTGCGCAGTAGCTGCCCCCGGCCCCATCGGAGGCGGCGCATCAAACACCCGACGTTCGACGCCGCTGGATTTCCAGCTGTCCCTAAAAATATCGTTGCCGCAAATATCACAGTCCTCGTACTCCTTGGTATTTCGTGGATCTCCGAAACCCCAAGTCTTCTTCAATTCCAGCAATTCACGCTCTTTCTCTTCGGTAAAGAAATTGACGCGGCCTAGCTGTTTTGCCAGCAGCAAAATTCGGCAGTACGCGTCCAGGATCTCGGTCCACCAATAGGCACGCTCAACCGTTTCCCCGTAACTGACGGTACCATGATTCGCAAGGATAATGACGTTGGAACGTTCGACGAACGGGATAATGGTGTCGGCGAACTCTTGTCCACCTGGCGTTTCATAGCGTGTGATGGGGACATCCCCCAGAAAGACCTCCACTTCAGGCAGGATGCACTGGGGAATCGGTTCGCGGGCAATTGCAAATGCGGTCGCATGCGGCGGGTGGCAATGCACCACACTCTTCAGCTCCGGACGCTGCTTGTAGATCTCCAGGTGTAACAGCGCCTCGCTGGAACGCTTCTTTCGGCCCGCTGTCTGATTGCCCTGCATATCGATTGTGGCGATGTCATCGGGCTTCAAGAAACCTTTCGAGTGCATTGTGGGAGTACAAAGTACTTCGTGGTCACTGATGCGCACGGAGATGTTGCCGTCATTGGCTGCGGCAAATCCCTTGTTGTAGATGCGACGTCCAATTTCACAGATATCTTGTTTGGTCTTATGTACATTCATCATGAGTTGTCCGTCAGCCGTCCCTTTCAAGATCTGAGATAGAAATGTCGACTTGATCGAAAATTACCGCGTTATAGGCGTCAACTGGTTTGATTTGCGGCCGAAACGGTTGGGCCGCTTCCGGCCCTTCACTTAAGCCAATTCGATGGCCTAAATGGGCACCCAGTTCATCCCAAGCAACAAGTATTTCGGTTCCCTCTGGTTTCTCATTTACCATTTGCTGTAGCGTCAGCGGTTGCACTAATTTCAGCCGCGCACCTGAAAATGATGGGTGCCATCGATTCAATGTCACAGTGCCAATCACTTCTGCGATACGCATCCTGGAATGCACTCCCTTAACCCGGCGACCCCACCGTGCCCTGTCTGACTAACTCAACATTGCGATCACGCAGTTCATCCCGAACTGACGGCGTGACAACCGCATCCGCCTTTACCACCAGTCTGCAAATGCCCTCAAGCCGACCCGACAACGTCGCCAAGGAAATGACTCGGGTATCGATTTCCAATTCAGATTCTCTGGCATCTTCCGCCGTCGTGACCCCTATACCCTGAGCTAACAACCGTCGCATAACTTCTGCGACGATCGTTTCGATCCAATCGGCATTACGGGCAGCAGAACTCATGCGTCTTGAATTCCCACAATGGTCCATCGAACTGGCGTTGCAATCTCTCCCAGCAGGGCCCGCGCTCCACGGCCGTCACTGGACAACATTACCGCTTGCCCACAGCCCGCCCCCACACCATCGATGGCTACCAGCGGCATACCGTCGGGCTGGCCGGCAACTCCTTGCGGTTGAACCACCAGCATTTTTTGACCTTCCAGTGAGGCGTGCTTGACCGTGCCGTGCGCCAAACCCACCACAGTTCCCAGTTGCATCCACTCGCTCCTGTACTCGATTTACACTCCGCCTGCTTTGAATTCTCCACCGGTCAACCAGAGAAATCCTGTTGCTCAATCCTGTTGCTCAATGGTCCGCTTTTCCCAAGATCCACAAATCCTCAATCATCGAACAACGGCGTTCACGAGTGAACGTCAGCGGCGTGGTTACTCCTTCTCCTGTCGGACCAGCGATTGAGAAAGACAAGTAGCCCTCCCCCCCCAATCCGAGGGCAGCCATGCAAGGCCCATTCTTGACGAACAAGGTGGTATCCATGACACGACCCATACGTGTCATATTGCGCACGTCATTGGAGTGAATAATGCTGGTGTGTCGGAATCCGTGCTCATAGTGTCGTGCCTTTTCAATCGCCTCGTCGACATCGCGGCAACGTACGAAAGGCACAAAAGGCATCATCTGCTCAACGGGGACGAACGGATTGGATTCGTCCGTCTCGCCAAACACCAGCTCGACATCGGATCCAATCGACCGACCCGCCGCGCGCGCCAGTACCTGAGCATCCTGCCCCAGAAACTCTCGGCTGGCGGCATCATGTTTGTGGTCACCCTCACCAACACTGACAATCGCCTGATCTGTCAATCGATCGATTTCTCCCGTTGTCAAACGTGTCGCGCCCGCCTTTTCCATGGCTGCGAGCATGCGATCACACACCGATTCCACTACGAATACTTCCTTTTCTGCAATGCAGAGCAGGTTGTTGTCATAGGCGGCGCCTTGGATGATACTCCGCGCGGCACGATCGAGGTCCGCTGTTTCATCGACCACGACCGGAGGATTTCCGGGGCCCGCGACGATCGCTCGTTTGCCACTATTCAATGCAGCGCGGGCAACTCCCGGACCACCCGTTACGCAAATCAAGGCAATTTGGCGGTGCGAAAAGAGCGCTGCTGCCGTATCCAGTGTCGGTTCGGCAATCACGCAAATCAGATTGTCGATACCCACGTCGCGGGCAATGGCTTGATTGAACCTCTCCACTCCAACAGCCGCTACCTTCTTGCCACTGGGGTGTGGATTTACAACCAGCGTATTGCCTGCGGCAATCATGCTGACCGCATTGCCCGTAATGGTCGGGAGCGAATGTGTCACCGGTGTGATAGCACCAATCACACCAAACGGAGCGTGCTCAATAACCGCCAGACCACGATCACCGCTATAGACCTCACTCCGCATGAACTCCACACCAGGTGTCTGCTCACCCAGGGTTTTTAGCTTTTCGATCTTGTGTTCAAGTCGCCCAATTTTTGTCTCTTCCATTTCCATCGTGCCCAGTTCTACCGACTGCTCGATGGAAATCCGCCGAATGTGTTCAATGATCCTCTTGCGGTCCTCCAGACCGCGGTGGGAGAGCTGTTCAAACGCTTCGCTGGCGGCGGCAACCGCTTCATTGACATCCTCGAAGACCCCGTGGCGACCGGCATAACTGGTCCCCTGAATCGGTGGAATCTGGCCGACTTCGGCCAGGACTTGAGCCACGACATCACGAATCACGGTTTCACTAACTTGCATGCGATTGGTCTACCTGTATTTTCTGGTCGATTGTCTGGTCGTACCTGTAATGTCGGGTCGTACCTGTAATGTTTAGTGGTAATGGCCTATTCGAGACGGACCGAAGAGCCAGGCGGTGGGAAACTTCAGTGGCGATTCGAGAACCACCTGTTCACCTCTACTCCTCTTCACGCGAGTAAACACTTTGCTGGTCGATATGCACCTGGTCGACGATACCAACGACCACGGTGTCAATGGGCGCCTCCCGGGTCTCGGGCGTTAACCGAGCACTCGACCCTTGAGTCAGCAATACATAGTCTCCTTCACCGGCACCGAGCCCATCGACAGCCACAAGTGTGCGTCCGGTCGAAACCAGACTCCGGCGCTGGTCTGCTTCGAGCCGATACGGCTCAACGATCAGCAACTTGTGGCCCACCAAAGAGTCCGCCTTCTGCGTCGATACCAACGAACCAGTGACCTTGGCAACAAACATGTCCGCTCCTTGGGCATTCAATACTAGCTCAGCCTTAGAGCCCACAACCTCTGTGTTTCGATAACTCCATATTCTTCCAGATCCCACTCGTGCGGAATCTCTAACCCTCGTTCAACAGCGCTTGCGCCTGGCGGGCAACAATCAGCTCTTCATTGGTTGGCACAACCCAAACTTGTGTCCTGCTGGAATCCGTGCTGATGCAACTTTCTGACTGCACAGCTGCGTTTGCGTCGACGTCCAGATCAATCCCCAATTCACCCAGATCGGCACAAACTGCCGCTCGGACGTGCGCGCTGTTTTCCCCGATACCACCGGTAAACGCGATCAGATCCGCACCACCCAATTCAACAAGCAAACCACCCAAATAACGACGCACCTCACTGACAAACACGTCCAGCGCCAGCCGGGCATCAGCGTGCCCCTGGCCGGCCGCCTCTTCCAGATCTCGGACGTCTCCGCTGAGCCCGCTGAGACCCAACAGTCCCGAGCGACTTGCCAAATCGGCCAGTACATCTTCCAGGGACTTTCCCGTTGCCCGCATCATCAGTGGCAACACAAACGGATCAAAATCCCCTACACGGTTGTTGTGGGGAATTCCCGTTTGCGGACTCATACCCATCGTGGTGGCCACACTACGACCGCCGCGCATGGCACACAGGCTACTAGACCCACCCAGGTGACATGAAATCACGCGGGCTGTCTGGTCGTCCAACAGCTGACCACAGCGAAAACCGATGAACCGATGGCTGGCTCCGTGAAAGCCCCAGCGCTTAATGTGCCATCGATCTCCCCACTCTCGAGCGACCGCATAATACTTCAACCGATCAGGAATCGTCTGGTGGAAACCCGTCTCGAACGCCGCCACCAAGGGAATGCTCGGAAAACGCTCCGCGAGCCTTCTCATCGCATCGATGTAGGGTGGGTTATGTGCCGGAGCGACAGGACTCATTTCCTGCATCGCTTCCAAAACCGAATCCGTCACACGTTGCACACCACTCACGCCGCCACCATGAACCGCTTTGAATCCAATCGCAGCAACTTCCGCGGCATCTGCCAGGCAACCTCGCTGGGGATCAGTTAACTGCTCCAGACATATCTGCACGGCGTCGGCATGATCGCGAACCTGGCCAGTTGTCTCGGTTCGCTGGTCACCGATTTCGACAAAACAGTCGCTTTGCGCAGAACCAATACGCTCGATTCCACCGCGCGCAAGCTGCTCCTCACTGGCCATATCCAGCAGTCGATACTTGAAACTGGTCGATCCCAGATTGGCCACCAAGATTTTCACACCCGACTCCTTCCCTTGACCCATTTCAACCCCGCGCGACCCCACGCGCAGTGCATCCATTCCTCAACGCAGGTAATGGTCCATGAGGCCTTCTGCAGGCCGGGCAATGACATGACTGCTGACCAGTTCACCCACTTGATTGGCCGCATTGGCACCTGCCTCGACAGCTGCCCGAACGCTACCCACATCACCTTGTACGACTGAGGTAACCAGGCCACCGCCAATATCGACGCGCTTGACAATGTCCACATTCGCCGCCTTGGCCATTGCGTCGGACGCTTCAACCAAACTAATCAAGCCACGTGTCTCCACGAGTCCAATTGCATTCTGCATAACGTGGTTCTCTTTCTATCTAGTGTGTTTTCAAAAATTGTTACTGCTGGTTCTCGACCATTCACTCTGAATCAGCCGCCAGGACATTTATCTCAGGGATGCCTGTGGTAGCGTGGGTAACCGTCCCTCGATCCCCATGGGAAATCGGGGCACTACCACCGCTAACCGGACGCCTTCCCTCTGCCACGTGGTGCCGGCAAGACCGAACCCAGGTCTTCGTGAGGTCGCGGGATGACCTGGACACTGACCACGTCACCAATACGTCCGGCCGCGTTCGCACCGGCATCTGTGGCTGCTTTTACCGCCGCCACATCACCCGTCACAAATGCCGTTACCAATCCACTGCCAACCTTGTCCCAACCCATAAATTGGACATTGGCGGCTTTCATCATGGCATCCGTTGCCTCCAGCAGGGCTACAAACCCCTTGGTTTCAATCATCCCTAGCGCTTCAAGTGCCTTCGCCATTAAACAGATCTCCCCAATAGAGTTGTCCTGCAAACATCAATTAAATCGTCATTTCCAAGTTCCAACCGCGCAGGGCTCGGCTGACTTGTCGTCTCACTTCCCATGCCCTGTACAGCTACATGGCTTCTTCTGTTTTTCCTGGTGTACGAGTTCAACCTTGGTGGCGCCGTCCAGATAGACCGCATTTCCCTCATCTGTATCGATGTGGACTTCCAACTTGCTGGTCGCATCTGCGCGCACCAGCAGGTCTTCCAGCAGCGTGGTGCAAAAAGGTGATTCGATACGTAGATTGATCAGATCACCGTTCTGAACACCCAAACGCTCGGCTTCCGCAAAACACATGTGCACGTGCCGCGCTGCGCGAATAACGCCCCGTTCAAGTTCCACCACTCCAGCTGGGCCCACCAGCACACAACCGGGGGTCTCTGCGAGGTCGCCGCTATGCCGCACTGGTACCTGCAATCCCAACGAGATGGCATCGGTAAATGCCAATTCCACCTGGCTTTCAGGTCGGGTGGGCCCCAAGACACGCACCTTCTCGATCATGCGCCGCCGTGGCCCCACGACCATTACGGTCTCTTCAGCCGCATAGAAACCGTCCTGATACAGTTCCCGCATCGGCGTCAACCGGTGGCCCGCACCAAACAGCGTTTCGACATGTTCGTCACTCAAATGGCAGTGCCGCGCTGAAATGCTGACTACCAACTCACCTGGACTGGCTGGATCGGCGGCTGATTCTGTCTGACCTGTGACAACCTGGCGAACGATTTGTTCAACAAGGGTCCGATCGATGGTGGTTAACTGTGTCATAGATGGATGTTCTGTAGTAAATGGATCTATGTCGCGCCCACAGGAGTCTGGACTGCGCACTGGTTACTCGATCTTCTCCGTACCGCTGGCCTTCCCGAGCACCAGCTCAACACCCGCGTCGAGCAGTCGGTTGCACCAGGTTTTCTCCACCGCATCGTCAACCACCAGGCAGTCGACATCCCCCAAATCGCACAGATGCGCCAGGCTCGATTGGCCGAACTTGGCACTGTCTGCCAGGACAAACACTTCATCTGCTGAAGCCATCATGACGCGTTCTGATTCGACTAATAACAGGTTGCTGTTGTAGTATCCGCGCTGGTTAATTCCGGCGACGCTCAAAAACGCGCGGCGCACGTTCAGGTCGGCCAACATTTGATTGGCATAAGGACCCAGCGAAACGCCAGTTCGGCTGTGCACGTAACCACCAACCAGCACTAAATCAACGCTGTCGCTGGACATGAAAAGTGTTGCCACGGGAAGCGAATTGGTGACGATCTGGAGCGGTCTATCGATTAATTGCTGTGCCAGTTCATAGGTCGTACTTCCACCATCCAACAAAACGGTATCCCCGTCCTCGATCAACTTCGCCGCCGCCACGGCGATCGCCCGCTTCTTGTCCCAATGGGTTGATTGGCGGTGATCAAAATGAGGCAGTTTCGGAGTAGGTCCCACATAGAACACACCACCGTGCGTCCGGCGTGCCGAACCCGATTCCTCTAATGAATCGAGGTCTCGACGGACGGTAGACTCCGATACCTCCAGCTCGCACACCAGGTCGGGAAGCGAAGCAAACCCCGTCCTGCGGATCATTTCGAGCATGCGGTTTCGGCGGTCTTCGGCCGTCAACTGCATCGACATCAGATCGATAACCCCCGTTTGCGTGAGTGAATATCTTCAATTATGCGATATAAAAAACGCGCTTTCAATCATGTTTATGAGAGATTTATCGTTTATTATTGATTGTTTTATGTCAGTTCCGTCACGATAAGTGAACGATTTCTGTCATTCCAGCGCAAACCCTTTAACAGAATAGATTTACGCAAGGGGAGTGGATCCGCTTCAAACCGGACAGGCCGTCAGGCAATCCGTACCCGGCGACCCTCAAGTGTCACACGACCAGCGGCACACAGGTTGATCGCCGCGGGATACAGCTCACATTCCTGCTCAAAGATACGTTGTGCTAACGCAGTTGGTGTGTCATTTTCCAAAACGTTGACAGAACGTTGCAGCAGAATCGGACCGTGATCGTACTCGTTGTCAACAAAATGGACCGTACAGCCACTCACTTTAGCGCCATACTCCAGAACGGCGCTATGGACACGCAATCCATAAAACCCGGCACCACAAAAAGCCGGAATCAGGCTCGGGTGAATATTCAGAACCCGGTTCTGGAAATCATCCGGAATCAGTACGTGCTTCAGGAATCCTGCCATCACCACCAGTTTGACGTGCGCCTGACGGCAAGCCCCAAAAATCGCCGCGCTGAACGCTTCCGGGGAGCCTGCTGCGCGATGAGATATCGTGGTGGATTGAATTCCCGCCTGGGCAGCATATTCAAGACCGCCCGCCGACTCGTTGCTGGAAATCACCAGTCGAATCTCGGCATTCAAAGCACCGGCAGCGATCTGTTCCAGCAAGTTCTTGAGGGTCGTTCCACCCCCGGAAATCAACACCGCCAAAGCAATCGGTTCTCGCTGCACGTGTGCCTCGCTCACAACGCTGAGTAACAAAGGATGACACAGGGACAACCGACGACGAAACAACGGTGAATTCAACGTCGGCTCTACCTTGCAGAGTACAGGGTAACCGAAAACAACCGCGGGAAAACAGTCGCCAACACCTGAAGATGACCTTTCTATAGCCCCAACTGGAATGGGGCACCCTGGAGGTGACCCGACCTGTTCCGAGGCGGTTGACGCGGCGCACCTCACTGTCTCATGCTGTTAAGTGTCATGCGCATATTGATCTTCTGTGAATTCGCCCGATTGCACGGCGCTGAACAGTCCCTGTTGTCTGTACTCGGGTCGGTGTCCGCTGCTGGGTTTGAACTCCAAATTGCGGCGCCCCCGGCGGGAGCACTGGCGGCTGAAATCCGGCGGCGCGACATGGTTCTGTTACCGCTGGATTTTCCGAACGGAGCAGCACACCGGCAACAAACCGACCGGCGCGCGGTGATCCGATCTGTGTTACGCCAATCGCGACCAGACCTGGTGCACACCAATAGTCTGTCCATGAGTCGCCTGACGGGACCTCTGGTCGCAGAAATGGATGTACCCAGCCTAGGCCATCTGCGCGACATCCTGCGGCTCAGCCGACAAGCCATCGCAGACCTTAACTGCCACACACGGTTGCTGGCAGTTTCAACAGCCACCCGTAACTGGCACGTCGACCAGGGTCTCGATGCACACCGCACATTCGTTCTTCACAATGGGGTTGATCTCGAGGAGTTTGCACCACGACCACCAGCCGGCCGACTGCACGACGAACTGCAGCTTGCCCCCCATGTGCCGCTGGTTGGCACGATCGGTCAAATCGGAATGCGGAAAGGAACCGATTTGTTTCTCCAGGCTGCCTGTCAAATTGCCGGCAGCATCCCCTCTGTCCAATTCGTCGTCTTTGGTGAACGCTCGTCCGAAAAAAAAGAAGCACGCCAGCTGGAACATCAACTGCAAGTGCAGGCCCACCAGCCACCACTGGCGGGCCGCTGCCACTTTCTGGGTTACCGTTCGTGCATGTCCCAATGGCTGAACGAGCTCACCGTCCTGGTACATCCCGCGCGGCAAGAACCACTCGGCCGCGTATTACTCGAAGCCGCCGCCTCCGGATTGTCGATTGTGGCAACTGCTGTCGGTGGCACCAATGAAATTTTTCCCCCGGCAACACGATCCGCAATGGTGATTCCGCCGGACAACGTAGAACAAATCGAATCGGCCGTCACGCTGCTACTGAATGACAAAGATCGGCGACTTGCTCTGGGGTGCGCAACCCGCCTCCGCGCGGAAGCGGCGTTCGATCGACGGCAATCTGCAGCAGGTTTGATCCGTCATTACCATCAACTGCTGGATGCTCGCTAGAACTAATGTCCAGAGGCTGCAGTTCTCGGGGCCTCTGTGAACAAACAACCACTACCGAATGGCAGAAGGGCAGGCAGACGATCCCGTCGGGTTCATTCTCGGATCTGGAACAATCGCTTCAGCGCGTCCAGTAAACCCTCTGAATTGCCGCTGGCCGATTCGTCTCGCAGCGACTCGAGTGGAGGATGGAGCAATTTGTTGACAAGTCGATCGGCAAACTGCTGAATTTCTTGCCGCGTCCGTCCATCTGCATCATGCAACTTGTTCATTAAACGCGACAATTCTTCTTCTTTTACATTGTCCGCCTGGGCTCGCAATTGCCGAATCGCTGGACCGGTCGATTGATGATGCAACTCCGTCATCAGACGGTCGACTTCCTGCTCAACAATCTTCTCTGCAGCCGGCCACGCGTGTTGCCGCTGCTGACGATTCTGTTCACACACCTGGGACAAATCATCGACCGAGTACAGATAGACATTCGGCTCGTTGCCAATCTGGGGATCAAAATCACGCGGAACAGCAAGGTCCAAAACAAACAGCAGACGCTGAAAACGATCGGCGGCAACCCGTTGGAAATCCTCTAATTGCACAATGGGTTCACTCGCACCCGTAGTACTCACAACGAGGTCAGCGCGAACCAGCCACTCAAATAACTGGTCCCAATCCGCAACCTGTCCAGTCGTTCGCTCAACCAATCGCTCACTGCGTTCACGATGTCGGTTCACAATCGTGATATGCCGCGCCCCTTCATCGATTAGGTAACGAAGCGTCTCCTCCGCCATTTCCCCGGCCCCAATAACCAGGACCTGTTTTTTCTCGAAAGTCTCAAAGAACCCACGTGCAAAATCACCCACCGCGACACTGGGGATGCTGACTCGCTTGCGGTGAATTGCCGTCTCCGTCGCAACACGTTTGGCCACGCGATTGGCGGCCTGGAATACCGCATGCATCGATGGACCAGCAGATTCTCCCGCGAGCGACCATTCGTACGCCTGCTTCACTTGTGCCAGAATCTGTGGCTCGCCTACCACCATACTGTCCATGCTGGCAGCCACAGTAAACAAATGGTAAATCGCCGCACGGGCATCATGGACAAACAGCGCACCCGTCATCAGACTCGCGTCGAGTCCATGAAAATCACCCAGGAACCGGCTCATCGACTCTGCAGACGGACCCCCGTCTGCAGAGTCGATCGTCGCGTACAACTCAACACGATTACACGTCGACAGCAGGACTGCCTCCGCGCTCGGATACTGCGACCGAAACTGCGCGAGAGCCTGGCGCGCTTGTGTTTCGTTGAACGCCAGTTGTTCACGCAATTCAACACTGGAATTGTGATGGCTACAGCCCACCACCCTAACCTGCATACGTTACCTCAGCGCGTCGATGGGGGGTGGCATAGTATCGGTGGCCCGAACTGTCTGGTTCGCTGGGGGCGCACCAGCGTGACCGGAAAAAAAGATGATCAACAACGAAACGCCCAGGAGTGCGCCGCTGGCAATAGTGAGATAAATGACCTTATGGCCTTTTCGAGCCGGTCGGTAGCGCCACTCAAACAAACTGACTGACGCCAGCCAAAGAAAGAGGACCGCGGACCAAAGCACCAGTGGATCTGTCCAGGCCACCATAGCAACCGGCTGATTGAGCTTGACAATCACTCCCGCAAACAACCCCAGCAGTAACAAACCTGAAGAAACATATGATGTCTCGCGGCTAAATCGCTGTAGCCACTCGAGGCTAGGCAATTGGAGACCACTCTGCGGTGACCACTTTCGTTTCAGCCGGTAGGATTGGACCAGGTACATCACTCCCCCAGAAAAACCCAACATCGCGGCCACGGTCCCGGCTAGCAACAGCGAACCGTGAATTCTTCCCCAAATGCCCGCCGCATCTCCACGTGGAAACGTCTGCAAGTTACCCTGCAACAAGGCCAAGCTAATGAAAACCAGCGGCAAAGGCAGCATAAACAGGCCCATGCCGTTTCGAGGACGACGCACCGCCAGAATCAGGTAAGCCAGCGCAATCACCCATGAAGCGATTACCATCCAGTCAGCCCAACTGGCGAAAACCGTACCCTGGGAAAGTTCGGTCGTGGCCCGGCTCCACAAGAATAGGGTTTGTGCGAAACAACCTGCAACCGTCAACCCGACCACCAGGGACCAGAACCTGGTCGTTCGCAAGAACAGAATCCGCAACAGTTCAAGCGCCCAAGCCAGCGCATAACTGGCAAAGAAACATGTCTCGGTAATTCGGTTCAGCCAGTCAATCATCCAAGTCGTACTCTTTGACTTTTTTGTGCAACGTATTGCGGTTAATCCCCAGGCGATTGGCCGCCTTCGTCTGGACACCACCACACTCTTGGAGAACCTGCGCGATTGTCTCGCGCTCGACACGATTGACAATGTTCGCATGCAAGCTGTGATCATCAGGATCGGTTTCAGCAACCGCCTGTTGAACTAACTCAATCACCAAGGCATCCACCTCACCACCACGTACCTGGGATGTTCGGACTCGGCTTTTTCCCAGCACAACATCTGGCAATAGGTCCACGGTTAATTCATCACCCTCAGCCATCACAACAGCTCGCTCGATGTAATTCTGCAGCTCACGAACATTCCCTGGCCAATCATAGGCACAGAGAAAATCCAGCGCTTCTTCTTGGATGTGAACCACAAATCGACCGTTGACTTCACTGTAGTAATCGAGGAAGTGCGCCACTAATTGTGGAATGTCTTCACGTCTCCGCCGCAGCGGGGGAATCTCGATGGGAACCACATTCAGACGCCAATACAGATCCTCGCGAAATTCTGCCTGATCGACAAGATCAAGCAGGTCACGATTACTCGCGGCGATGACCCGCGTATCAACCTGAATTGTCTGGACATCACCGACCCGTTCGAATTCGCGCTCTTGAAGCACTCGCAACAATTTGACCTGCAGGTGCAGCGACGTGGAATTGATCTCGTCGAGAACGATGGTTCCCGTGTGGGCAGCTTCAAATCGCCCGGTACGGTTAGCCACTGCTCCGGTAAAGGCTCCGCGAACGTGACCAAACAACTCGCTCTCGAGCAGGTTTTCGCTCAAGGCACCACAGTTGACTTTAACAAAGGGCCCGCTCCCCCGATCACTCAAACGGTGAATCGCCGTTGCGATCAGCTCCTTGCCGGTTCCGGTTTCTCCGAGGAGTAACACGGACGCATTGCTGCGCGAAACGCGTCGCGTGATTCGATAGACTTCCTCCATTGCCGGGCTGGTACCGATGATCCCAGGGATCGGGGGACCGCTTTCTTCAGCATGCTGGGAAGAATAAATCGCCATTCTCAGCTTCGATCCATCTTGCGCACCGGCGCGAGACCCTCGTTAACTACCGGAACTCTCCTGGACCGTCCGCGAAGATTGTTCCATTGCATCCAGAATCGAGCCCAGTAATTGCTGAGTCGCTTTGTCCAACCGCGCGCTCTGATTGTAGCGATCGTACTGGCGATCAACATTGCGGGTCGTCAGTAATACGCCACGACGCTTGACGGCCACTGAAAAGGCAGCAGCGGCGGCTTGCCGCTGTGCCAACGGCCGGTTGTGTTCACTCGCCAAATCGACCAAGGCCAGCTGTCCTTGCGGAGTTCCCAAATTTCCTAACACCCGTGCCGAACTCTGGCTGAGCGAGGGAGTATTCAAAGCCCGAGTTACAGCGGCTTCTGTTCGTGCCAGGTCATAAAACCCATACGTAGTGCGGTCTGCCGACAGCTTCTCGAGCCAGGCCAGGGCCTGTGCGCTGTATCTCAGACGTGACGAGAAGGGAACCTGCGTATCGGCAAAACGAACTAGGATTTGCTCAACCAGTTGCGAAATCCGAGCCTGATTTGTTTGTCGCACTTCGACAGTTATGGAGCTCTCGGTTCGTGCAATCCGTTGAGCTTCAATCAGGGCAGGGCCCTGGGCGAGAATCTCAATTGGCCGGTTTTTTGTCTCGCTCTCGGCACGGAGAAATGTAACAAGCTGTGACAGGGTCGGCACGTCTGCGCCATCGCCAACCAGGCTCAGGTCGTAGTAAACTCCATCGACGATCGAGGGAGGGCCACCTGCTTGGGCCTCGACACGCAGATCCGCGTCGGCAAACACCCGAGCGTCTGCCAGCGCCGCACCACCAGTTGCAACACGCAAGATCAAACCGTCATGGCGTGGATCACGCCGAATGACGTTGAGCATCTCTTCAAATCCTGGTTCGTCGACACCACGCACTGTGAGCGTCAACTCATAACTCGGCATGCGCACATCGAGAGCCCCCAGCGAGAAAGCCAGCGTGCGATCATCCAACACAGCAATTCGTTGCGCGCGATCCATTCTTTCGGTCCGTGCCAGAATGCCCACTGGCAACCTACTGGTACGTGGGTCGCGCCGTAAGATCTGCACCAGCTCACGCAAGTCCGGGTGTTGAACCGCGTCACTAACCAGTATGAATTCGTAATCGGGGTTCGATCTCGCCATCCGCAACAGTTCCCGCCCGCTGTTCGCGGTATCCGACTCGTATCCAAGTCGATTCAACAAACCTCCAATCGATTGGGCGCGACTCGACCGCGGATCTCCCACCAGGACGCGTGGAGACCCATGACTGCCTGTGATGAATCCCAGCGTCTCCGTCACGTAACTGCACCCCGGATAGGATTGCTGAGTCGACAATTTGAGAATCGCATCCAGACAAGCCATCCGCAAACGGAGGTTCGGGTGGCGCAGATGCTGGACGAGTGGCTGCATTCGGCCATCGACACCGCGCAGCAGTGCGATGTCACCCTGATCCCCCAAGAGTTCTGCCGCAGCTGTGGCGGCCGCCAGATATTTTTCTCTCACTGCGAATAACAGCCCGTCCTGTAACGCTTCGGCTCCCAGCGCTGCTACCTGCTGAGAATCCACAGACTTTCGATCAAGTGGCTCATCCAGTCCAACCAGCCGCTTCTCGGTCTCCAATACGGCAACCAGAAAGAGGCGACGGAAGTCGATATTTTCAGAATCCAACTGATGCAGATCGGCCGCCAACTTGCGCGCCTTGAGCATCGAAGCCAGACGAGCTGGCTGCAGTACAGAAACCACCGTTGCAGCACTTTCATTCCATTCCCAGACGGCGACACGCCCTTCCAGGTCGGCTGGCTTGACCGACACTCCACTCAAGTAACCGCGGACCTTCCTGACGAGAAACTGTTCAGCTTCCTGTCGTGAAGGGAGCGCTCCCACCAGACGCTGAACCGTCTGGGCAACAGCCTTTTTGACACGTGAGTCTCCCTCTGCCTCAAACAACATCCCCAACAGATAATCGACGACCCGGGAATCTTCCAAGCGCCCCAGCACTTCGGCGACTTGCCAGCGAATCGCTGGATCCGGGCACTGCAAAGCACCTGTTAAAGGATCAACTGCAATCGATCCCAGACCCACCAAAGCGTCGCGAGCCAAGGCATGTGACTCGGCGCTGTCTGCATCGCCCAGGACAGCCAGCAGCGCCGGAACCGCACTGGTACCAACTTGCTTGAGATCATTTGCAGCCGCCTGCCGTAAAGCTGCTGATGGGTGGGCCAGGCCAGCCACCAGGTTCTGCAGCCGCTCAGGATTGTGTAACGCGCGCTGTGTTGCCGTCAGCAGTTCTAGCGCCTGAGCCCTTACTTGGCGCCCATATCGCGACTGATGCGACAAACGGAAGAACAACGTTGAACCCCATTTCCGCTCAATGGCCATGAGTTGTGACGCATCGGGCTCCGCCGCTACCAGCGCGCTCATGAACTTCTGCACCTGGTCGACTCGACCGATGTTCATCGTCAATTCAACAGCCCACATCAACTCCATTGGGGACGTTGGGTTGGTCTCCATAATTCCACGGACAACAGGATCCAACTCAGCCGCGACGGCCACATCCTGGGCATCCGCAGCCGGTTGCGGAGCGGTTGCGGGCACCGCGACGGTGGGCGCAGCTTCACCGAACGGGTCTTGCGCCTGGACTTGCAAAGCAAACCAGCCAAACAGAGCAAAGGCCGCCATCAGGTACATCGGTAATGGATTGCGATGTCTCATCATGCGTCGTATTCCCCACTGCAGAATCAAGGGTGTCGTAGTTGTCTGCTCAACGATTTTCCACCGCGATTGCTGCCTCCATGTCGCTCGCTAGTCGTCGCTTCCAATCAGCGATTTGCCGTTCCACCTGCGCCGGCGCCGTCGATCCATAACTGGAAAACGACTGGATCGCTCGCTCAACGCCCAAAACCTCAAACACACTTTCGTCCAAATCCGCGTGGCACTCTTGAAAATCACTCAGCCCCAGTTGTCCCAATGGAACGTTACGCTGTCGGGCTTTATTCACCAGCTGGCCCACTGCGTGGTGTGCGGACCGCATCGGTACACCATGTTGGATGAGATATTCCATCAGGGTGGTCGCGTCCAAATAACCTCGCTCCAGGCCTGTTTCGATCGAGCCGCGTTTGAGCTCGGCGCCAGCCACAATCGGTACCGCCAGTTGCAAACAACTCTCAACCGTATCAAAGGAATCAAATAATGCTGGTTTGTCCTCCTGGAGATCTCGGTTGTAAGCGAGTGGCAATCCTTTGACCAAAACCAGCAGACTTTGCAGGTTTCCCACCACGCGTCCGGTCTTGCCACGAATCAACTCCAGTACGTCGGGGTTGATCTTCTGAGGCATTATCGAGGATCCAGTGCAAAACTGATGCGGTAATGCGAGATAGTCAAACTCAACGGTCGACCACAAAATCCACTCTTCAGCCCAATTACTGAGATGCTCGGCAACCATCGTCAAAACAAAGGCTGTTTCCAGCACAAAGTCCCGATCGCTGGAAACATCCAAACTATTGCGCGACAGCGAGTTAAATTCCAAACGACGGGCCACATCTTCCCGGTCGATGGGAATCGAGGTCCCGGCGACGGCGGCAGAGCCTAGACTGCAAGTATTGACGCGCCGTTGGCAATCGGTCAGTCGATCTCGATCTCGCTGGAATTTTTCGCAATAAGCAAGCCAGTAATGTGATGCCAATACGGGTTGGGCCCTTTGTAGGTGGGTGTACGCCGGTAAAATCACTCCCGCATCGTGATCACAGCGCCCCACAAACGCCAACTGTAAGTCCGCGATTCCCTGGTCGAGACGGGCCAGCGCGTCGCGGATCCACAAACGTGTTGCGGTCGAAACCTGATCATTCCGACTGCGACCTGTGTGTAATTTGCGCCCGACATCCCCGATCTGATCGATCAAAGCCTGTTCGATGTGCATATGGATGTCTTCAAGGCTGTTCTCAAAGACAAACTTCCCCGCTGTGATCCGGTCACCGATCTCACGCAGCGACTGGGAAATCAGCCCGGCTTCGGCGGCCGTCAAAATCCCTACGGTCGCGAGCATCTCCGCATGCGCAATCGAACCGCGAATATCATGCGCATAGAGGCGTCGGTCAAAGCTCACACTCTCGGTGAACTCCTCTACCCGCCGGTCCGTCACCGTATCGAATACCCCTGATCGGGCGGGTGTGGTCACGATTGCCTCTTGCCTGCTTAAACATCAACGGTGCGCACTTTTCGCGCCAAAGCATTTAGCCTAAATGGGTTAATTACCACTGTCAACGATCTGCAGAGGCCATCTGCCCATAGATTGGGCAATGGGCATCATCCGGATACGTCACTTCCCGCAGGGACCTGCCGCGCGCTGCTGAAACGCCTGTGTCACGGTTACGGAATGGGGTTAGGGCCCAGCCGAACTGCCCGCCGCATGACCATCGTGGCCCAGAGACGCTCTCAACGCGACCAGCATCCTGCACAATCGGCCCAAACGTTCCCAGCAGGCGCTACCGCCAGGATCCACCAGCCGCGTGGGAGCGGACTGCCGTGGTCAGTCGCCCCGCCATCTTGCGGTGGGCCAGCTGCCGGCACTCACTCCCACTCGATGGTCGCTGGCGGTTTACTGCTAATGTCGTAGCAGACCCGGTTGATTCCCTGCACCTCGTTGATGATCCGCGTTGAGATCTGAGCCAGCAGTTCATAGGGCAGACGACTCCAATCGGCTGTCATGAAGTCGTCGGTATCGACACTGCGGACGGCGATCGTTTGCTCGTACGTCCGGCCATCGCCCATCACTCCCACACTCTGCACGGGAAGCAAGACAGCAAACGTCTGCGAAGTCTCGCGATACAACCCAGCAGCCTTGATTTCGTCGATCAGAATCGCATCGGCTTCGCGCAGAATATCGAGTCGTTGACGATTGACATCGCCTAAACAACGAACGGCAAGGCCCGGTCCAGGAAACGGATGGCGCCAAACAAGCTCCTCGGGCAAACCAAGCTCCAAGCCAAGCCGACGCACTTCGTCCTTGAACAGATCGCGAAGGGGTTCGATCAATTCAAAACCAAGCTCTTCCGGCAAGCCGCCCACATTGTGATGGAGTTTGATCGTAGCTGCCGGGCCGTCCGGTGCCGCACCACTTTCAATCACGTCCGGATACAGAGTCCCCTGGGCCAAGAACGTGCCATCCTCAATCTCTTTGGCTGCATCCTTGAAACAATCGATAAAAATGTGGCCGATACGTCGACGCTTTTCTTGCGGTTCAGTAATACCTGCCAACGCATCCAGGAAACGCGTTTCGGCACGAACGACGCGCAAGTCGGTTTGAAAGTGCTCGGTGAACTCTCGAATCACGGATTCGCTTTCACCTTTCCGAAGCAACCCATTGTCCACGAGAATACAGGCCAGCTGTGGACCGATTGCCCGAAACAAAAGCGCTGCGGTTACTGACGAATCCACACCGCCTGACAACCCACACAAGACCCGTCGGGAACCGACCTGATGCCGCAAACGCTCGATCGTCTCGCGGGCAAAATCCCCCATCCGCCACTGCCCATGACAACCACAAACTGAGATCAAGAAATTTGCCAACAGAGTCCCACCGAGTGGCGTATGGGTCACTTCCGGATGGAACTGCAATCCGTAAACCGGCAGCTCGCGGTGACGCACCGCGGCAATCGGACACGTCGTCGTCCGCGCCAGTGACAAGAAATCGTCCGAAACACGCGACACTTGGTCGCCGTGACTCATCCAAACCTCTGTCTGCTCTGGAATCCCGGCGAACAATCCGTCCTGGGCGGAGACAGAAACATGGGCTCGACCGTACTCCCGCGCAGGAACACGATCGACGTGCCCTCCCAACGCCTCGCAAGCCAGTTGCATACCATAACAAATACCTAGGACCGGAATTCCCATACGGAAAATGTCCGGGTGGCAACGCGGGGCGCCCTCTTCGTAGACACTAGCCGGGCCACCAGAGAGAATCAGTCCGCGGGGCGCACGGCGGCGAATTTGTTCCAAGCCAATATCGTGACGGACAATTTCACAGTAGACGTTCTGTTCACGTACCCGTCGAGCAATCAGCTGCGCGTATTGCGAACCGAAATCGAGTACCAGTACGCGTTCCTCCGCGAGACTGGATTGCTGGGCGGACAACGGATCGGCAAGCGTCGGCATCGGCGACATCCCTGCGCGAGACCAGAAAACAAAAAACCGCCCGGACTGAGGGCGGAGTGTGAAATAGCCATCGGGCACCCACCGTACGTCCCGGTCACCAATCGACAGCCGGCGGGTGGCTCAATTATACGGAGCTCTGGAACCACCTGACAACCGCGAGCGGCACTCGCACAGTGCCACCCGCCCGCGCACCACAAGTCGGAGCGCCTCGCGGCAAATGCCAATGCCAGCAAACGGTGCAGAGTCACCCCCTCCGTACGCCACAACTCCTTGCAAATTTTGGGGTTCGGGTGTTTGTCGGGAACCAGCAACGCGTTGAAAAACAATCCCGGAGACGATACGATGAGCAACGCTGACACGATCATCGGCCTGACCCTGCTGTGGCTTGTGCAAATTCTGCTTACCAACGACGATGGCATTTATGCCCCAGGCCTGGCGGCGTTGGAACACGAACTTCGCCAGCTGGGCGATGTGACTGTGGTTGCGCCGAGCCAGGAACAAAGCGGTGTGAGCCAGTCGATCACCTTTCTCCGGCCGTTGGTGTGTACCCCTGTCGAGCGGGCTTCCGGTTGCCCGGCCTGGACCGTGGATGGAACTCCTGCAGATTGCGTCAAGATCGGCCTGTTTGAATGCTGTCGGCAGCGGCCTCAGTTGATTGTCAGTGGCATCAACGGCGGGCTGAATGCGGGGATTAATGTGCTCTATTCAGGCACGGTGGCCGCTGCCATCGAAGGTTCCACATTCGGGATCCGAAGTATTGCCGTTTCCCTGGAACAGGCGGCGCAGCCGGCATTCGAAACGGCAGCCGGATTGGCCAGGAAAATCATCAAACAACTGGTTGATCAAGCAACCGTGGACCAACGGTTGTTTAATGTGAACATCCCCACGGCCGCGTTAGCGGGGTCGGCAACCATTCGCGTCGTGCCGATGAGTCCGTCCCGCTACGGCGATCAATTCATCAAACGGCAAGACCCTAAAGGGCGGGATTACTTCTGGGCGACCACCGATCCGCCACCCCAGGATGCGGACCAGGAAACAGACCTGCTCGCCCTGCAGCAGGGCTGCGTAACAGTGACCCCACTGCAATACAATATGACAGATCACAAGGCACTGACGGCCGCTGAAAACTGGAACTTGACCGTGGATAACGGCCCCCAGTGAGTTTCTGAACCTTGATCTAGAGTGTGTGACAGCAACAACTTATGATTTTTCACTGGCAAACGCTCGACAAACGGGCCGGTGGCAGCGAAACTCGATAGTCTTGCCCGCCGCGCGCCTGGAAGTACGTCTCCCCTTTACTGCAAGCGGTGGACACCCTCTCCTTGCTGCGTTTGTACAAACTGATGTTTGCCACGGCCTCATTCACACCTGGGCCGTCCTCCTTGATTCCTACCGAAGTTGGCTCGCTATGGCTGAGTGGCATTGTGAGATCATGGGTAACGTGATCGGCCCGTTGACGCCCGCAGAACTGCTAGAAAAAGTGC